>Ga0070717_10002305_pt1 | contig 13400 bp, 9 predicted proteins | sample LARL113metaG_FD_71366 | JGI IMG/M metagenome (GOLD analysis project Ga0070717, IMG submission 71366) | Corn, switchgrass and miscanthus rhizosphere microbial communities from Kellogg Biological Station, Michigan, USA - LAR L11-3 metaG | ecosystem: Host-associated > Plants > Roots > Rhizosphere ... | reverse complement strand
AGGCCGTCATGCCGCGCCTCGTCGATGCGCGGCGCCTGGCTGGTCGGACCGATGAACATGCCGGAGAACAAATACGACAGCGACGGATGGCGTTGCCAGTAAAGCACCAGGCTCTTCAAGAGATCCGGACGGCGCAGGAACGGCGAGTCCTCCGGCGTTCCGCCGCCCACCACCACATGGTTGCCGCCGCCGGTGCCGGTGTGCCGGCCGTCGACCAGGAAGCGGTTGGCCCCCAGCCCCACCTTCGCGGCGTCCTCGTAAAGGCCGAAGGTGATATCGACGGCCTCGCGCCAGCTCGTTGCCGGCTGGACGTTGACCTCGATCACGCCGGGATCGGGCGTCACCTTGATCACGTCGACGCGCGGATCGAACGGCGGCGCATAACCCTCGACATGAACCTGCAGCTTCATGTCCTCAGCGGTCGCTTCAACCACCGTGACTAACTCCAGGTAATCCTCAAGCTTTTCCACCGGCGGCATGAACGCGCAGAGCACACCGTCGCGGATTTCGATCGACATCGCGGTGCGGACGGGGCCGTGCCTGGCGCGCTCCCCCGGCACCTTCTGAAGCGGCGTCTCGACTTGGCCTTCCTCGCCGAACTCCGGCAGCGCCTCGCGCGGCTCCATCGGATCCTGCTCGACGACGTAGGGATATTCGTCCGCCGGGACATGCGGCAGCGACGCGATCGGCAATCGCAGGCCGAGCGGCGAATCGCCGGGTATCAGGAACAGACTGCCGCGGCGAAGCTTCCAGTGCTCGCTGCGCCAGCGCGCGGCTTCCGTCTTGCCGCGCTCGATCGGCAACACGAACCCCTTGGGGATATCGAGCCCGGTATCGAACACCCGCGCCATGCGGGCGCGCTCCTCGGGATCGGCCAATTTGGAATCGCCGGGCTCGACATTCGCCGGCAGCGCCGCCTCCTTCTGCAGCCAATGGCCCGGGTCCTCGAAGGCCGGCAGCACGTAGTCGGTGGCAAGCCCGAGCCGTTTGGCGGTGGTTTCGGCAAAACGTTCGGCGTCGGCGATATCGGCCCTGCGTGGGTTCTCGATGCTGGCGATCAGGTCGGCATTCTTCCAGATCGGCACGCCGTCCTTGCGCCAATACAGCCCGAACGCCCAGCGCGGCAGGGTTTCGCCGGGATACCATTTGCCCTGCCCGTAATGCAGCAGGCCACCGGGCGCAAACCGCGCCCGCAAGCGGCGGATCAGATCGTCGGCAAGTGCGCGCTTGGTCGGGCCGACGGCGGCGATATTCCATTCCGGCGCTTCCAGATCGTCGACCGAGACGAAGGTCGGCTCGCCGCCCATGGTCAGCCGCACGTCATGCGCCTTCAGGTCGGCATCGACCTGCTCGCCGAGCGTGTCGAGCCGCGCCCAGGAGTCATCGGAGAACGGCCGGGTGATCCGCGGCGCCTCGCGGATGCGCTTGACGCTCATCTCGAACGCGAACTCGACATTGGCGAAGCCGGCGCTGCCCGAGATCGGCGCGGCCGAGCGATAGTGCGGCGTGGCGGCGACCGGGATGTGCCCCTCGCCCGTCAGCATGCCCGAGGTGACGTCGAAGCCGATCCAGCCCGCACCGGGGAGATAGACTTCCGCCCAGGCGTGCAGATCGGTGAAATCGTTCTCGACCTCGCGCGGCCCTTCGACGGGGTCGATATCGGGGCGCAATTGAATGAGGTAACCGGAGACGAAACGGGCGGCGAGACCAAGGTGCCTGAAGATATGGATCAACAGCCAGGCGGAGTCGCGGCACGATCCGGCGCAGGAGGTCAGCGTCTCTTCCGGCGTCTGAACGCCCGGCTCCATGCGGATGATATAGCGAATCTTTTTCTGCAGTTGGGCGTTGAGGTCGACCAGGAAGTTGACCGTCGAATCCGCCTCGCGCGGAATCTCCTTAAGATAGGCGGCGAGCAGCGGTCCGGGCTCCATCGTCTCGAGGTAGGGCGCAAGCTCACCCCTGAGGCCGTCGGGATACTGGAACGGAAAGCTGAAGGCGTAGGGCTCGACGAAGAAATCGAACGGATTGACCACGGTCATCTGGGCCGTGAAGTCGACCTCTATCTTGAACTCGGCGACCTTCTCCGGGAAGACATAACGCGCCAGCCAGTTGCCCTGCGGGTCCTGCTGCCAGTTCACGAAATGGTTCGGCGGCGTGACCTTGAGCGAATAGCTCAGGATCGGCGTGCGCGTGTGCGGTGCCGGGCGCAACCGAATGGTTTGCGGACCGAGGTCGATCGGACGGTCGTACTTGTAGTGCGTGACGTGATGTAGTGCGACGAAGATCGACAAAACGGGCCACTCCAGCAGCTTTTTTAAGCAGAACACTGCTGAAGGCGTCGATCAAGCACTAACAACGGGCAGCGGATGCCTATGAACTATCCCTGGTCGTCCTTAATGGCCCAAAGCACGTGAAGCGGAGCCGCGCCGACCCGGGCGCGGCTCCGGAGCAAGTCACGGCAAGGATCAAAGCAGGCCGTTCTTCTTCAATATCTCTGAAGCGTTCTCCTTGGTGATGAGCATGGTCGGCAGGGTAATGACGGGCTGCAGCTTTTCGCCGTTAAGCAGCTTGACCGCCTGTCGCAGGCCTTCGGCACCGGGCGTCGCATAGAGGAACGTCGCGGTAAGCTGTCCCTTGCTGACCCAGGTGACGCCTTCATCCGGCAGGCCGTCGATGCCGAGGATGAACTTGATGTCCTTGTCGCGCCCCGCGTCCTTGGCGGCGAGATAGGCGCCGTAGGCCATTGGATCGTTGTGGCCATAGATCAGATCGATCTTCTCGTTGTTGCGCAAGGCGGTGGTCATGATGTTGTAGGCCTGATCCTGCTTCCAGTCGCCCGACTGATTGTTGAGCAGATATTTGATGCCGGGCTCCTTGTCGGTGAAGGCGTGGAAGCCGTCGTGCCGATCATGCGCGGGCTGCGTTCCCATGCCGCCCCAGATTTCGACGACATTGCCCTGTGCCTTGCCCGGGCCGCCAAGCAATTTCACCGCATATTCGCCGGCCGCGCGGCCGATCGCGGCATTGTCGCCGCCGATGAACTGCGTGATCCGCTTGGTGTCGACGTTGCGATCCAGCACAATGACCGGAATCTTGGCGTCGAGCGCTTTCTCGACCACGCCGGTCAATCCCGCCGATTCCTTTGGCGAGATCAAGAGGACGTTAACCTGCTGCACGACCAGGTTCTCGCAATCGGCGACCTGCTTCTCGGTCTTGTCCTGGCCGTCGGTGATGATCAGCTCAACATCGGGATGTTTCTTGGCCTCGGACTGGATGTCCTTGTTGAACTGCACACGCCAGGGCTCGAGGGTGGTGCACTGGCTGAAGCCGACTTTCCACTTTGCCGCCGCCCTGGCCGGGGTCCATGCGGATGGCAGGTAGATTGTCGCCGCCGCGCCGGCGATGGTTGTCGACAGTTTCAAAAATTCACGACGCCTCATCGAGATCCTCCCTTGCAAATTGCGCTCTTGGAGCGCTTTGCGGCCGATTTCGTTCGACCGATCCGACCTCGGCGCCCGCTTCCAGCGAGGAGCGGAACCGCCACCGCGCCACGAACTGACCGAGGTTCTGTTCCTGCACGAGCACGGTGCAGACGATGATCAACCCCTTCATCACGAGTTGGACATTGGAGTCGATGTTCTGAAGCTGGAGGATGTCCGACAGCAGTCCGAAGATCAGCACGCCGACGAAGGTGCCGGCGAGGCCTCCTCGCCCGCCCATCAGGCTGGTGCCTCCGATCACCACCGCGGCGATCGCGTCGAGTTCGAGGCCCGCGCCGGCATCGGGCTTGCCCTGACGGTACTGCGCGACAAAAAGCACGCCGGCGATCCCCGCCAGCAGTCCTGAGAGCAGATAGGCCGTGAACTGGACCTGTGCGACCTTGATGCCAGACAGCTTGGCCGCCTCGACATTTCCGCCGATGGCATAAGCGTAGCGGCCAAAAGCCGTGAAGCGCAGGATCGCGCCAAATAGCACGATCGCGGCGAGGAAAAACACGCTGGGCATCGGCACCACGCCCCACAGCATCGAGCGCAGAACTTCGAACGCCTCGGTCGCGTTGGTGCCGGTGTAGACTGCCACCACGGCATTGTCCTGACCCGCGGTAAGACGGCCGATGCCGAGTGCGCTGACCATCATCGCCAGCGTGGCGATGAAGGGCTGCAACCTTCCTGCGACGATCAATACCCCATTAAGGGAGCCGAGCAGGAGGGCGACGCACGGCGTTACGAGCAGCACACCGAGAACACCGAACTTGGTCGGAACCTGGCTCACCGTGAACCACGCCATCGCGGCCGCGACAACAAAACCCAGCAGAGCCGGGATCCATATGCCGCGCCAGCGCCCCAGCCTGATTTCGCGGCGCCGTCCCGCACTGTCGTCGCGACCGCGAGCCAAACCGCTGAACACGAATCGGGCGAGAGACGCCACCGCAAGGAAACTGACCGCCGTCGCAGCCGGGACGCCCATGACCGAAGCGGCGGTCCAGCCGGACTTGGTGAGCAGCATCGCGCAGATGATGGTCGAGAAGCCCATGACGGAGCCGACCGACAAATCGATGCCGCCGAGCAGAATGACCATCGTCATGCCGGTTGCGACAAGCCCGGTGATCGATACCTGACGCAGGACGTCGGTGAGATTGCCATAGGACAGGAAGATATTCTTGCCCGAGGACGAATGCGGCGAGGCGAGCGCGCCGATCAGGCAGATGATCAGCAAACCCCAATAGAGCTTGGTGCGCGACAGCGCGCGAAGGGCTTTCATGATGCTGCGTCCCATGAATGTGCCGCCATGCCCGGCGCGGCAAGGCGCATCACCGTCTCCTGTGTGGCCCTCCCACGCTGCAGCAAGCCGGTCTGATGTCCCTCGCACATCACCAGCACCCGATCGGACAGCAGGAGCAGTTCCGGCATTTCCGAAGTGACCACGACGATGCCGAGGCCCTGCTCGGCCAATTTGAAGATCAATTCGTAGATTTCCTGCTTGGCGCCGACGTCGATGCCGCGCGTCGGCTCGTCGAGCAGGAGGATACGCGGCTCGGTGGCAAGCCATTTGCCGATGACGATCTTCTGCTGATTGCCGCCGGAAAGCGCCGAGACCACCTGGTTGATGCCCGAGCATCGCACCGAGAGCCGCCTGACGACATCATCGGCCAATGCGTCTTCGCGCGCAAAGGCGCGCAAGGCGAACCGCGACATGGCCCCGATCGAAGGCAAGGCGACATTGTTGCGGATCGACTCCGCAAGATGGAGGCCGCGCTCCTTGCGGTCTTCGGTCACCAGTGCGACGCCCAGGCGATAGGCGTCGGCCGGCGATTGGATGTCGACGACGCTGCCGTCGATGGCAATCTCGCCGCCGCGCCAGCCGCGCGCGACACCGAAGATGGATTCCAGGATTTCGGTGCGGCCGGAACCGAGCAGACCGCCGACGCCGAGGATTTCGCCCTGCCGCAGCTGGAAATTGACGCCGTGCAGCGCCCGCCGCCATCCGCGGCTGGAGAGCGTATCGAGCGTCAGGTCACGCACGGCGAGGATGACGGCACCGCCTTTCGCAGCCGTGCCGCGATGGTTGGCAGCCATTTCGCGACCGACCATTGCCGAAATGATCGCGCCACGCGACAGCTCACCGATCGGCGCCGTCAGGACGCGCCGGCCGTCGCGCAAGACCGTCACCCGATCGGCAAGATCGAGAACCTCTTCGATCCGGTGCGAGGTGTAGATGATCGCGACCCCATCGTCGGCGAGTTGCCGTACGATCTTGAACAGGATCTCGCATTCCGAAGACGACAGCGCCGAAGTTGGCTCGTCCATGATGAGGATGCGGGTGTCGAGCGACAGCGCCTTGGCGATCTCGACCAATTGCTGCTCGCCGATGCGCAATTCGGCTATCCGGCTCCGCGGGTCGATGGCGACGCCGAGGCGTCGAAGCAGGCGCTTTGCGGCTCTGACGATACGGCGTCCATCGATGAACGTGCCGGCGATAAGCGGCTCGCGGCCGAGAAAGATGTTGTCGGCCACGCTCAATTCAGGGACGAGATTGAGCTCCTGATGAATGATGGCGACGCCGGCGGCCTCGGCGTCGCGCACCCCGCCGAACGATACCGGGTTGCCCTCCAACCGGATCAGGCCCTCGTAGCGCGTATGCACGCCGGCGAGGATTTTCATCAGGGTGCTCTTGCCGGCCCCGTTCTCGCCCATCAGCGCATGCACTTCGCCGCGTTTGAGGTCGAAGTCGACGTCGCGCAGCGCAGTCACGCCGGCGAAGAACTTGGAGACGCGCTCGGCAACGAGAACAACGCGACCGGCATCGCACCGCGTCTCCATCGGGTTCGCTCCCTCGGGGTCTGCCCTTCGTTCCATGTGTGCGTGGAGGCAAGGCAGATATTGTTTAATCTGATATGCTAGTTATGTCAGATGCGCTTCGTCAAGCCTTCTTCCGTAAAAAGCGGAAGTGCGAAATCGATAGAGAGACCATCCATGCATTCGATCGGCGGGTTCAGTGGAGCGATCGCGGCCGCGCGAGGGCGCGGATCTGCGGGGTCGAAAGTCGATCAGGCTTACCTGGCGTTGAAGCAGGCGATCGTATCCGGCGCGCTTGCTCCTGAAACTCCGATCGACAAGAACGAATGGTGCGCACGGTTCGAGGTTTCGCGGCTCTCAATCACGTCCGCGATCAACCGTCTCGCATTCGAGCGCTTGGTGGTGGTCGAACCGCAGCGCGGCTCTTATGTCGCCAAGATCAGTCTTGAGGACGTCAAGCAATGGATGTTGATGCGGCGCGCCCTCGAAATGGAGGTTGTCGCGGTTTGCGCGGCCAGCATGCCGGCGCACGCCATCGAGAGCCTCGGTCAGAATCTCGGCTACCAGGAGGCGGCCATCAAGAGCGGCGACCTGCAGGGCTTCCACGAACTCGACACCCGATTCCATCGGCAGATGGCTGAGGGCTTAGGGCTGGCGCGGATCAGCGAGGTGCTCGATCCGATTCGCACGCACCTCGAAAGAGTGCGCCGGACCCTGCTGCCCGAGCCAGGGCGGCTTGAGGGAACCTTTGTCGAGCACCAGGCGATCCACCGGAGCGTCGCGGCGCGGCAGCCGGATCGGGCGCGAGAAGAGATGGCCAACCATCTCGATCGTGTAGCCGGCGAACTGCATGCCTTTGTCGCGCGGCATCCCGGCTTCTTCGAGGAATAGGACGTCATTTCAGCCACGACGTTCTGGCGAGGCGAAAGGGATTCAGCGCCGCGGCCTCGCGGGACGTCAAGAGAAAGACGTCAATCCACCTACATCGTCGCGCCAAGCACCCAGGGCGCGAATTCGGCGCCGCCGAAATCAAAGCTTTCGCTCTTGGTCGGCTGGCCCGAGGCGGTCTTCAGCATCAATTCGAAGATGCGCTCGCCGCATTGCTGCACGGTCTCCTCGCCGTCGAGGATGGTGCCGCAATTGACGTCCATGTCGTCTTCCATGCGCTTGTACATCGGCGTGTTGGTCGCAAGCTTGATCGAGGGCGCGGGCTTGCAGCCGAACACGCTGCCACGGCCGGTGGTGAAGCAGACAAGGTTGGCGCCGCCCGCCACCTGCCCGGTCGCCGCGACCGGGTCGTAGCCCGGCGTATCCATGAACACGAAACCCTTCTTGGTGACGGGCTCGGCGTAGTGCAGCACGTCCACCAGATTGGTGCTGCCGGCCTTGGCCATCGCGCCGAGGGATTTTTCCAAAATGGTCGTCAGCCCGCCGGCCTTGTTGCCGGGGCTCGGATTGGCGTTCATCTCGGCGCCTTCGCGCAGCGTATATTCCTCCCACCAGCGCATCAGCGAGACCAGTTTTTCGCCGACCTCGCGGCTGACGGCACGGCGCGTCAGCAGATGTTCGGCGCCGTAGGTCTCGGGCGTCTCGGACAGGATCACGGTGCCGCCATGCCGCACCAACAGGTCGCTTGCGGCGCCGAGCGCCGGATTGGCGGAGACGCCGGAATAGCCATCGGAGCCGCCGCATTGCAGCGCCACCGTCAATTCGCTGGCCGAAACCGGCTCGCGCTTGACCTTGTTGGCGTCGGCGAGCGCCTCCCTCACAAAGGCGATGCCGGCTTCGACGGTCTTCCGCGTGCCGCCGACTTCCTGGATGTCCATCGCGCGCAGGCGGCCGGCGAGCTTCTGCTCCTGCATCAGTCCGCCGATCTGGTTGACCTCGCAGCCGAGGCCAAGCACGACGACCGCGGAGAAATTCACGTGCCGCGCGTAGCCGCCGAGCGTCCGCCGAAGCAGCGCCAGCGGCTCATCCTGGGTCATGCCGCAGCCGGTCTTGTGGGTCAGCGCGACCACGCCGTCGACATTGGGGAAATCGGCCAGCGGATTGTCGCCGGTGAACGGGTTCTTCTTGAAGACGTCGGCGACGAGGCCGGCGACATGGGCGCTGCAATTCACCGAGGTGAGGATGCCGATGTAGTTGCGGGTCGCGACGCGGCCGTCGGGACGGCGGATGCCGTCAAAAGTCGCTGGCAGATCGAAATTCGGCACCGGCTTGACGTCGACACCATAGGCGTAGTCCTTGGCAAAATCGCCCATGCCGCAATTTTGCGTGTGAACATGCTGGCCCGGCGCGATCGGGGCGGTGGCAAAGCCGATGATCTGGCCGTAGCGGCGGATCGGCTCGCCCTGCGCGATCGGCTTGATCGCGACCTTGTGGCCGGCCGGAATCCGCTCGACCGTGGTCACGCCATCGGCGACTACGAGGCCTGCCGGCAGGCTCGAGCGCGCGATCAGCACGCCGTCGTCGGGATGCAGGCGAATGACGGGTGCTGGGGCCATGGGAGTCTCCTGTTAAGTGGGCGAATAGCGAATGGCGAGTAGCGAATGGTGTTGCTCCGCTCGCCTCAGTCCTTATTCGCCATTCGCCATTCGCTGTTCGCGCGCTTCACGCTTTGCCGGCGGAATCTTTCCGGGTCTGGTTCACCTGCATTTTCGCGTAGGTCATCATCAGTCCGCTCTCGTTCGAGAGCGTCACGAGCTTGAAGCCCATGTTGATGGCGCGCACCGCGCCGTCGGCGCCGGAGCAGTGGATGCCGGGTTGGAGGCCGCGCTTATCGCATTCCTTCACGATCTTCTCGTAGATCTTGAGGATCTCCGGCTCCTCGCGATCGAGCTTGGGCACCAGCCCGTAGGAGAAGCCGAGGTCGGAGGGACCGATATAGACGCCGTCGATGCCCTGCACGTCGAGGATCGCTTCCATGTTGCCGACCGCGGTCTTGGTCTCCATCATCGGCAGCAGCACGATCTCCTCGTTGGCGGTCTGCTGATAGGTACCGGCCGACCCGTACATGCCGGAGCGGATCGGGCCGTTCGAGCGCGTGCCGCGCGGCGGATATTTGCTGTAGGAGACGAGGTTCTCGGCTTCTTCCTTGGTGTTGATCATCGGGCAGATCACGCCATAGGCGCCGCCATCGAGCACCTTGCCGATGATGCCGGGCTCGTTCCAGGGCACGCGAACCATCGGCGTCACCGGGTGGCCGTGCATCGCCTGGAAGCACTGCACCATGGACTGGTAGTCCTGTACGCCGTGCTGCATGTCGACGGTGACGCTGTCGAAGCCGCATTGCGCGATCACCTCGGCCGAAAAGCCCGACGGTATCGCCAGCCAGGCATTCACCACCGCCTTGCCCGAAGCCCAGATTTGCTTGACTTTATTTGCCATTGATCGCGTTTCCTCTCGTCGTTTCTTGGCTATGCCGGCCTAGCTCGTCGCCCGCTGGATGCTCACTTCACTCACGCCGACGTCGCGCGCGGTGTTCACTATCGCCGCCCAGGTATCATCAGGCAAGGGGACGCCGTTCTTGCTGCGTTCGGCGCGCATCTTGGCCTCGGGCTCGCCCGGGATCAGCACGGCATCGACGCCGGCGGCGGGCTTGGTGTCCTTGAAATAGGCGATGTAGCGCGCCATCTCGCCGTCGAAGAAATTGGCGGGATCGACCATCTTCGGGTCGATATAAATCGCGAGCATGCCGTTGGCGAAGCGCCGGTTCGGACCGGTGGCGCCGGTGCCGGTCAGCGCGCCGCCGAGCAGTTCGCACATCAGCGCCAATCCGGAACCCTTGTGCTCGCCGAAGGCTCGGATCGCGCCCTTGCCCTGGCTGTGGTCGCGCGACCCGTCGGCGGTGTGCGGTCCGTAAAGCACGGCCGGGTCCTCGCTCAAGGTGCCGTCGAGATCGATCAGCGCGCCCTTCGGCAATTTCTTGCCGCCGCGGCTTGCCACCAGAACCTTGCCCTCGGCGACGATCGAGGTCGCAAAATCCAGCACGACCGGCCCCTGCCCTTGGCGCGGAATGCCGACGCAATAAGGCGCGGTCGAGAGCCTTCGCTCGACGCCGCCGTAAGGAGCGACCAGCACCGAGCCCGCCGCATTGACGAAGTGGACGGAGACGAGGCCTTCGGCCGCGGCCATCTCGGCCCAGTCCCCGACGCGGCCGATATGGCCGGCATTGCGCAGCGCGACCGCGGCTAGGCCTACCTTCTTGCACTTCTCGATGCCCAGCTTGACCGCCTGCGGCGTCACGGTCTGGCCGTAGCCGAACTTGCCGTCCACCACCGCCAGCGACGGCGTATCGACCACGACCTCGGCGGTCTGGTTGGGAACGACCGAGCCCATCTTCTTCCAGCGGATATAGACGGGAACCCGGATCACGCCGTGGCTGTCGTGCCCGGTCAGGTTCGCCGTCGTGAGGTAGGTCGCGATGCGCCTCGCCTCCTCCGGCGAAGACTCGGCATGCCCGAACACATCGGCGACGAAATCGATGAGGTTTTCGACCTTGATGGTGACCATGGAAGACTAGCTCTTGAGGTTAAGCACTGGCTTTGGCGTGACCGCCGAGATAGGCGGCGGCGATGGCTTCGTTGCCCCACAACGCGTCGGGCTTGCCGCCGAGCACGATACGGCCGGTTTCCAGCACATAGCCGTAGTCGGCGACCGACAGTCCCATGCGCGCATTTTGCTCGACGAGCAAGACCGTGGTGGTGCGGCGGATTTCCGAGATGATGCGGAACACCGCCTGCACGATGACGGGCGCAAGCCCGAGCGACGGCTCGTCGAGCAGCAGCAGCCGCGGCTTCGCCATCAGGCCGCGGGCGACCGCGACCATCTGCAATTGCCCGCCGGACAAGGTCCAGCCCAGCGAGTTGGAAAATTGACGGATGTCCGGGAACAGGTCGAACATCGCGTCCGCCTCGCGCGAGATTTCCGAGGTCGGCGCGCGGCGGTTCGACGCGCCGAGCATGATGTTTTCCTTCACCGTCAGGCCGGGGAAGACTCGCCGCCCTTCCGGTACATGCGAGATGCCGAGCCGCACGATCGCTTCCGGCCCGAGGCCCGCGATCGACTTGCCGTCGAACAGGATGTCGCCTGTGGCCGGCTTTGCGAGGCCCGAGATCGCGCGCAGCGTGGTCGACTTGCCGGCGCCGTTGGCGCCCAGCAGGGTCACCACCTTACCTGCATCGACATCGATCGTGATGCCGCGCAGCGCCTCGATTTCGCCGTAGCGGACCACCAGATCGCGGATTTCCAACAGCGCCATTATTCGTGTGCCATTATTCGCGTGCCATTATTCGGTTCCGAGATAGGCGGAGACGACGTCGGGATGACGCAGCACCGCCAGCGATTCGCCGTCCGCGATGCGGCGTCCGAAATTGAGCACGGTGATGTGCTGGGCTGCTTCGCTTACCAGCGTCATGTCGTGATCGATGATCAGGATGGTCAGGCCCTGGGCTGCGATGCGCTTGAGCAACTCGTGAAGCTCGAGCTTTTCGGTGGAGTTCAGGCCGGCCGCCGGCTCATCGAGCAACAGCAGCGTCGGGTTGGCGGCGAGCGCGCGCGCGATCTCGATCAGGCGCTGATGGCCGTAGGAGAAGCTCGAGATCAACTCGTTGGCACGGCTGCCGAGGCCGACGAAGGTCAGCGCTTCCATCGCGCGCTCGGTGAGCGCGGCGTCGCCGCCCGCGCCGATCATGGTGTTACCGGGCCGCTCGGCGCCGATCTCGACGTTCTCCAGCGCCGTCATCGAGCGGAACAGGCGGATGTTCTGGAATGTCCGGCCTAACCCCGCCGCGGTACGCTGATGCGGCTGCATGGTGGTGATGTCGGTGCCGTCGAGCACGATCTTGCCGGCGGTCGCCTTGTAGAGGCCGGAGAGCACGTTCAGCGTCGTGGTCTTGCCCGAGCCGTTCGGTCCGATCAGCGCATGCACACCGCCGCGCTTCACCGCGATGTCGACGCCGTCGACCGCCTTCAGCCCGCCGAAATATTTCGACAGCCCGGTGACCTCGAGCACGATATCGCCGCCGACGGTTGCCGGCTTCAGTTGCAGCGCTTTCGCCGCGCCCGGCGCCTTGGTCTTGGCGCGCCAACGCTCGAAGGCGCCGGCGACGAAACCCCAGATGCCATCGGGCATGAAGCGGATGATCAGGATCACGAACAGGCCGTAGATCGCGAGATAAAGCCCGGGCACGCTCTTGAGGAAGCGCAGCCATTCCGGGATCAGGATCAGAAGACCGGTGCCGATCGCCGAGCCGATCGGCGAGGCCACGCCGCCGAGCAAGGACATCGTCAAAAAGACGATGGAATCCGGAAACGAGAATTGATCGGGGCTGATATAGGCAAACCCGCCGGCGAACAGTCCGCCGGCGAGACCGCCGAGCACGGCGGAAAGCGCGAAGGCGTAGACCTTGGTACGGAACACGTCGATGCCGTTGACGCCGGCGGCGAGCTCGTTGTCGCGCACCGCGCGCATGGCGCGGCCGATCCGCGTGTCCGGCAGGTGCCAGACGAGATAGCCCACGATCGCCAGCATCGCGACGCAGAAGGCGAGATAGCCTTGGCTAGTCTTGAACAGTTCTGGCCGGCCGATATTGGAGACGCCATCGGGACCATGGGTGAGCCAGATGGCGTTGATCATGACCAGCGTCACGATCTGCTGGAACGAGATGGTCACCATGGCAAGGTAATGCCCGCCGAGCCGCAGCGTCGACATGCCGAGGAACGCGCCCGCCACCAGCGCGGTCAGGCAGCCTGCGACGAGGCAGAGCCAGTAGCTCATGTGCAGATCGGTGGTGCCGATTCCGACCGCATAGGCGCCGAAACCGAAGAACGCGGCCTGCGCCAGATTGATCTGGCCGCACAGGCCGAGCACGACCGAGAGCCCGAACACCGCGATCGAAAAGGTCGTGGCCTGCATCAGGATGTTGAGGACATAGCCGTCGAACCGCATCCCGGCGGCGAGCGCGACCAGGATCGCGGCGGCGATGAAATACGGCAAATGCCGGAGCAGCAACGGCCTGGTGGGGATCGCCGGTATTGCCAGGTTCTCGGGCAAATTTTCGCTCGGCGCGCTCATGCTTTTTCCGCCACGCGTGCGCCGAAGAT
>Ga0070717_10002304_pt1 | contig 13401 bp, 14 predicted proteins | sample LARL113metaG_FD_71366 | JGI IMG/M metagenome (GOLD analysis project Ga0070717, IMG submission 71366) | Corn, switchgrass and miscanthus rhizosphere microbial communities from Kellogg Biological Station, Michigan, USA - LAR L11-3 metaG | ecosystem: Host-associated > Plants > Roots > Rhizosphere ... | reverse complement strand
GCGGCTGCTGGGCGAAGTGGAGTTCCCAATCCTGCGGCAGGGCGATGCGCCGAAGACGGCGCTGCTCGAGGAGTTTCGTCTGACGCCAAATGCTGTGTTGTTCGCGACATCGTCGTTCTGGCAGGGCGTGGACGTGCAGGGGGAGCAGTTGAGTTGCGTGATCATCGACCGGTTGCCCTTTGCGGTGCCCAGCGATCCAGTGGTGGCGGCGCGGGTGAAGGCGATCGACGCTGATGGCGGGAATGCGTTCTTTCAATATCAGGTGCCGGCGGCGGTGATTACGTTGAAACAGGGCTTCGGACGGCTGATCCGGTCGCTGCACGATCGTGGATTGCTGGTACTGCTGGATAATCGCATTCTGAAAAAGCAGTACGGGCGCGTGTTTGTGGACAGTTTGCCGAACTACAAAAACACGACTGATCTGCGGGCGGTGGAAGAATTTTTTGGCGTGGGAACCTGACAACGCTACTTCGTTCATCGGATTAGTGGCTTAGATGCGCTCCTCAGGATTGCTTTGGTCATCTGTTTAATCGATACCGGTTTGCACCGCCTGCCTCGAAACATCCCGTTCAACTGCTTCACCGATCGCGTCGCCGGAACGATGGCGAATTGACCCGTCCCGATTTCGACAAATTCGATCCGATCACCGGGACGAACGCCGAGTGCGGATCGAACATTACTTAGAATCGTAATCCTTCCTCTTGAGGTTAGCTTCGGCCTGCGGTGTCTCTAGAACTTATCGGCTGCTGCTCAAGTCACTGTAGCCTTTCTAGCGTCGGTATCGCCTGCGAGATCCCTCGCCCCCCCTGGTGAAAACGCGGGGCTTCGGATGACGACTTCGTGTGGGTTCTGCTTAACTGCCGTACCGATTACGGCCTTACTTTTGTTCTTGTGTCATCGCCGGAACGGGCAGCACTCCGACAACTATTCCTGACGGCTCTGTTTTTGTGTGATAGATGCGCTCGGTGGCCTTTACGAAATCGGCGGGCTTGGCGTCGGGGATATTGACGAAGGTTTGCGGGTTGCGATCGGTGAGCGGAAACCAAGAGCTCTGAAGTTGCACCATGATGCGGTGTCCGCGGCGGAAGGTGTGGTTGATGTCCTGCATGGTGAAGTTGATCTCTTCGATTTTGCCGGGCGTGAACCGCTCCGGCTTTTCAAAACTGTGACGGAATTTTCCGCGGAAGGGTTCGCCGCGCACCAGTTGCTGATAGCCGCCCCTGGCGAATGCGGGCGCGGGGACGTCCTTTCTGGGCTTGTCGCGGTCTTCGGGCCGCGGCGCGTCCTGCTTGCTGTCGGGGTAATCGGGGGGATATACGTCGATTAGCTTTACGTCCCAATCCGAATCCGTGCCGCTAGTCGATACGAAAAGGCGCGGCGAGATCGGGCCCGCGATGGTGAGGTCTTCCTGCAAGACCGGAGTCTCGTAGACCACGACATCGGTGCGGGTGTCAGCGAAGCGCTGGTCGGACACCATATATTCCTGGGGCACATTCAGCGCCGCGTAATCTATAAAGGGCACAGGCTTGGCAGGATCACTGACGTATTCGTCGAATGAAGTGGATTCGGTCGGGGCGTCGAACGACAGTCCGCCATCGGTACGGAAGTAAAGAGTCTTGGGCTCGGAATTCTTTGGTGGCCATGCGGAGTACTGCCGCCACACATTCGTACCGGTTTCGAAGACGTACGCCTTCGGAAGTTTGGCATCGCCATTACCCTTGAGGTATTGCTCAAAGAACGGGAACACAATGTTCTTGCGGTAATACTCGGCTGTCTTGGAAGCAAATTCCACGCGTCCTAAGTGTTCGCCGTCAAGCCGGGCCCATCCGCCGTGAACCCAGGGTCCGATCACGAGGGCGTTGAAGATCCCGGGATTGTTCTTGTCGATAGAGTGGAAGGTGGTAAACGGACCTTGCAGATCTTCGGCGTCGAACCATCCACCGACGGTCAGCACGGCGCAATGAATATTTTTCATGTGGGGCGCCAGATTGCGCGCCTTCCAGTAGTCGTCAAAGGTATCGTGGTAGACCTGATCGTCCCAGAGGGCACTCCTGCCTTCGAGATATTTCCGCAAATTCGAGAGCGGACCGTTCTCCAGATAAAACTGGTAGGCCTCTGTGGTTCCCCAATCGAAGGGCACATTACCTTTAGGTGGCAGTTGCGGATTCTGTTGCGGCTTGAAGAGGCTGTAAAAACCGAAGTTCGCGGCCAGCATGAAGGCGCCGCCGTGGTAAGCGTCGTCGCCCATGAAAAGGTTGGTCATCGGGGCTTGCGGAGACGCGGCCTTCAGCGCGGGATGCGAGTCGATGATGCTGGCTGAAGTGAAAAATCCCGGATAGGAGATTCCCCAGATTCCTGCATTTCCATTGTTGTTGGGAACATTCTTGAGCAGCCAGTCAATGCTGTCGTAAAGATCAGAGCTGTCGTCCACATCCTGCTTCGATCTCTTGTTGTCGATGTGCGGACGCATCTCGATGAACTGGCCCTCTGACATGAAGCGGCCGCGCACGTCCTGAAACACGAAGATATATCCGGCGCTGTCGAAGTCCGGCGAGGGACCGAGTTGTGTGCGGTACAGGTCAACACCGTACGGGCCGACACTGTACGGCGTGCGGTCGATCAGGAACGGGTAGGTACGCGACGCGTCTTTCGGAACATAGACGGATGTAAATAAATGCACGCCGTCGCGCATGGGGATGCGGTATTCGTATTTGGTGTAGTGCTCTTTGACGTCGAAGTCCGGTGCTGCATCGGGACGGTTCTGAGCGCAAAGAGCCGTGGTTAGCGTGAGCAGCAACAGAAGCGAGGATTTCCGACGCGGCATGCGCGCTCCTTGAGACGAATAGGCAAGCTACATTCGGACGGTGAATCGAGTCAAGCATCCTTTGGCGCTTTCTGATAACGTTTCTTTCGCTCCCTTCGGGGCTTGTGCGTTGTTTCACGTCCCCCCTCTCACCCACGGCTTGCGCTGTGGGTTGCATTCTTTCGCCGCTGCGCGGCTGGGCCTACGTCGCTTCGGCGTCTTCTCCAGCTCAGGCTGTTCCTTCTCAAGATCAAGCTATGACCCTTGTTCCGGCGGTACAATAGAGGTTTCGCAAAGGAGCGCGGTTGGGGCTGTATTAGCGGCTCCGGCTGCTGAGGGATCATGTTCGAAGTTACGGTTGAAGACACTTTTGCGGCAGGGCATTACCTGCGCAACTACAAGGGCAAGTGCGAGAATCCGCACGGCCATAACTACAAGATCCGGGTAACGCTGGCGGGAGCGGAACTGGACAAAGCCGGCTTGCTGCTTGATTTTAAGGATCTGCGTGAGGTGATGAAGCACGTCATTGAGCGCCTGGACCACCAGATGATCAACGAAATCGTGCCGTTCACGGTGATCAATCCGTCGGCCGAGAATCTGGCAAAGTATTTCTACGACGAGTCGAATACGAAGCTGAAGAACGTGACGAACGGCCGGGTGCGGGTGAAGGACGTAACCGTCTTCGAGACCGACACGACTACCGCAAAATACAGTGAATAAGCAGTTGCCAGCCGCCAGTTGCCATGGCGAGAGGAATCACAGATTGGGGCGATCGGACAAAGACTTGGTTGCCTGTCAGAAGTCAATGGACCTAGTCACTGCCATTCTACAAGGCGACAGGCGTGTTTCCGAAAGACAAGTTGTTCGGACTCACCTTCCATTTGCGTCGCGCCGCAGTTTCGATACCGAGCAACATTGCTGAAGGGCGGAAAAGAAATTCCGGTACTTCCTTGGGCAGGCTAGGGGTTCTCGAATGGAGGTCGAAACCCAACTTCAAATTGCCGAAAATCTGGGCTATGTGCAACGGGAGTATACAAATCACCTATTGGGGGCGTGTGCCGATGTAGGTCGCATCCTTAATGAACTCATGGCGTGGGTATCGAAATAAGCGGGGGATTGATACTGGCGGCTGGCAACTGACGGCTAGCAACTGTTTTCCATGCAAATTACGGAAATCTACAAATCGCTGCAGGGGGAGTCGACCTATGCGGGTCTGTCTTGCGTCTTCGTGCGGCTGACGGGATGCAACCTGCGGTGTTCGTGGTGCGATAGCGAGTACACGTTTCAAGGCGGCCAGAAAATGGCGGTCGAAGATGTGCTGGACGAGGTGTTGCGCCTGAGCCGGGATGGAGGGCTGGTCGAGATCACCGGCGGCGAGCCTATGCTGCAGGAACGCGAAGTCGTGCCGCTGATGCAGCGTCTGGTGGATGAAGGTTATAAGGTTTTGCTGGAAACCAGCGGAGAGCGCGGGTTGGAGAGGGTCCCGGCGGCGGTAGTCAAGATCGTCGACGTGAAGTGTCCGAACTCGGGCGAGGGCGATACTTTTTGCCTGGAGAACTTGGAGGCTCTAAAGGCGCACGACGAGATCAAGTTCGTTCTGAGCAGCCGGGCCGACTACGAATTTGCGCGGGAGTTCACGCAGCGGCACAACCTGGCGCGGCGGGTGAATGCAGTCCTGTTTTCTCCCGCGTTCCGCAAAGACGCAACCGGCGCCCGCGACAGCACGCACTGCCTGCTCGATCCACAGGAACTGGCCGAGTGGATGATTGCCGACAACGTTCCTGCCAGGCTGGGGCTGCAGTTGCACAAGTTCATTTGGGACCCGGCGGTGAAGGGAGTCTAAGCAAGAGATTGTTGATGGGTGTTTTTTTGATTGCAGATTGAACAACCCGTCTTGAAGCAACCATCATCAATCATCAATCGCTCTTATGCCAAACTCGAAACGGTCACGGGCCGTAGTGCTGCTGAGTGGAGGGATGGATTCGTGCGTTTGCGCGGGGCTGGCGGCACGCGACCACGATGCAGCCGCGGTCCACGTGAGCTACGGGCAGCGGACGGAAGAGCGCGAGCGGCGATCGTTTCTTGCCATCTGCGAACGCCTCGGGATTCGTAACAAGCTGATGGTGCGAAACGAAGCCCTGCGCGCGATCGGGGGCTCGGCGCTCACCGACGATGCCATTGCCGTGCCCAGGTCTGAGGCGGCCGGGCAAAGCATTCCAGTCACTTACGTCCCTTTTCGCAATGCTCATTTTCTGGCTGTGGCCGTTAGTTGGGCCGAGGTGCTGGGAGCGAAAAAGGTGTACATTGGCGCAGTCGAGCCGGACAGTTCCGGGTATCCGGACTGCCGCCCTGCTTATTACAAGGCGTTCAACGATGTCGTAAGGACCGGCACCAAGGAAGGCGAAATTGAAGTCGTGACTCCGCTTATCGCGATGAGAAAGAACGAGATTGTGCGCCTCGGCCTTGAACTGGGTGCGCCCTTCGATTTAACGTGGTCATGTTACAGCCGCGAGGATGAGGCCTGCGGGGTCTGCGATAGTTGCGTGTTGCGGATGCGCGCCTTCGAGGCGGCGGGAATGCCAGATCCCATCGCGTATGCGGCGCGATAGACATCTGTTGATAGTTTGATTTTGATATTTTGTATTGGTCAAGTTGACTTTTAGCATCGGCCAGCAAAATTCGAATTTGCCGGGAGGCAACATGAAAAAGCATTTCGCAATTTTTTTATTCGTGATACTGGCGCTGGGACTGTGTGTGCCTCCAGCCTTCGCCCAGGCCTCGGGAACGGTCAAGGGAGTGGCCAAAGACGCGCAGGGGAATCCCATCCCCGACGCCATCGTGGTCTGGACCAACATGGACAATGGGCAGAAATACCAACTCAAGACCAACAAGAAAGGCGAATACTTTTCGCTGGGGCTTGCGCCCGGTAAGTACCTGGCGACGCTTTATAAGAACGCGGACGATCTGAAGGCGGGCAAGGAACTGGATCACGTAAAGGGATTCCCGGTTCAACTCGAAGAGAACACTCTCGATTTCGATTTGAAGAAGGACATGGAGAGCGCCGCGAAGGGGCAAGGCCTTACTCCCGAGCAGTTGAAGCAAATGCAGGAGCAGCAGGCCAAAGCGGCAAAGGAAACCAACACCGTCAAATCACTCAATGAGAAACTGAACGCCGCCAAGACGGCCGCCGATGCGGGGGACTTCGATACTGCCATCGCGTCGCTGAACGAAGCCACTCAAGTGGACGCTAGCCGTGACCTGCTCTGGTTCAAGCTGGGAGATTATTACCGGATGTCAGCGACCAAGCAGACGGATTCGGCGGAAAAGCAGAAGCGCCTGGCTTCGGCGGTCGAGTCGTATCAAAAAGCAATCGATATCAAGAAGTCGGCTACCAACGATAAAGATCCCAATGCGGCCAAGAATCTGGCCGCTTACTACAACAACCTGGCCGAGGCGTATGCCAAGTCCAACAAGATGGACGATGCGGTCAAGACCTACGAACTGGCGGCTCAGGCTGATCCAGCCAGCTCCGCGCAGTACTATTTCAACACCGGCGCCGTGCTCACCAATGCGGGCAAAGTGGATGACGCGATCACAGCCTTCGATAAAGTGATCTCCATCGATCCCAACCGTGCCGATGCTTACTACTGGAAGGGCGTGAACCTGATTGGCAAGGCCACGCTTCAGGGAGACAAGATGGTGGCGCCTCAGGGAACCGCTGAGGCGTTTCAGAAGTATCTGGAACTGCAGCCCAGCGGTACTTATGCGGATGCGGCGAAGCAGATGCTGACCAGCATCGGGTCGTCGGTGGAGACGACGTTCGGCAAGAAGAAGCAGCCGCCAAAGAAGTAGGTCGATCACCTTTCGATACAAGCACTTGCAAGGCATGGGTGGCTCTGTCGAGCCACCTTTTCTTTTTCTTTCTATCTATTGCTGGTGGTTACGAAGGACTATGCACTTGCTGTCCCTTCGCGCAGCGCTTCAGGCGCGGTACAGTGAAGTAACTTCCAATTCTGTGGTGCGTGCGATTCCTGCGGGCGTGAGGGCGAATGGCAGCACCAAGCATTGCTCCAATTTCGGTCGCATTAGAAGGTTTCACTGGCAGCGGCAGAGTCGCGACTCCGGCGTTGCTGGGCGCGATGCTGAAGGCGTCGGACAAAATCAGCGACCTGATTTTTTCTCCTGGCCGTCCGCCGCAAGTGCAGGTTTATGGGCAGATGATCCCGGTGCAGGTGCCGGGGCTTAACTTTCTTACTGCCGACGATACTCGCCACATCGCCGCCGACCTGATTGGCGACAACAAGCAGGCGATCACGACTCTGCGTGAACATGGGGCGTGCGACATTTCCTTCGGGCTTCCCGGGCTTGCGCGTTTTCGCGTGAATCTTTTCATTCAACGTGGCAGTTGTGCGGTGGTGATGCGTGTGATTCCCACGGTCATTCCGGAGTTTGCGTCTCTGCGTATGCCGGCACAGTTGGCGGACGTTTCCAAACTCAAGGACGGAATTGTGCTGGTGACAGGGCCGGCTGGATCTGGCAAGTCGTCGACGCTGGCGGTGCTGCTCGACGCCATCAACCGCGAGAAGTACTACCACATCATTACCATCGAAGATCCCATTGAGTTTCTGCACAATCACAAATGCTCCACCATTCACCAGCGGGAGTTGCACAGCGACACGCCGAACTTCGTGGAAGCTCTGCGTTCGGCAATGCGGCAGGCGCCCAAAGTGATTCTGGTCGGCGAACTCCGCGATCGCGAGACCATCGAAATTGTGCTCGAAGCGGCGGAGACTGGTCACCTCGTGTTCTCCAGCCTGAACACGATGGACGCCTCGAAGACGGTGGAGCGTGTCGTCTGCGCATTTTCTCCGGCGGAGCAGCAGTCGGTGCGCGAGCGTTTTGCCAAGTGCTTCCGCTATATCATCTGCCAACGGCTCATGTCGAAGTCGGACCGCAGCGGACGGGTTGCGGCCTTCGAAATCCTCAAGGCGAATGCTCGCACGCGCGAGTGCATCGAAAAAGGCGAGCGGGAAAACAAGAGTCTTCTGGACGCTATGAAGGCCGGCGCTGTTGAAGGGATGCAGCACTTCGACGGTGAAATTGCGCAACTGGTGCAGGATCGACTCATCGATCTTGAGACCGGGCTCTCTTACGCGAGCAATCCGGCAACACTGGGGCAGGCATTAGCGCGCTAATCCGTCGTTCTCTCCTCTCTCTATCTCGTACTTTCTGTGTCGTATCATCTTTGCATGTCCCCGGCGCCGGTCAATATTGTCTTGAGCTTTGAAGACGCCCGCCGCGTAATCGAGGAGCAGGCCGCGCTGGTTCAGGCCAGTGGCTCAGAGTGCGTCGATCTGCTCGCGGCTGACGGCCGCGTTTTGTTTGAGCCGGTCGTGGCGGATCGCCATCTTCCTCCATTTCCGCGATCCACGCGCGATGGCTATGCGGTTTGTTCCGCGGACCTGTCTCAAGTTCCCGCAACGCTGGAGGTGATCGGCGAAATCAGAGCGGGCGAAAAGCTCGATAAAATTCCGCTCAACATCGCTCGCGGACAAGCTGCTTCGATCATGACTGGCGCACCGGTAGCTGCGGCTGCGGATGCAGTGGTGATGGTGGAGTACAGTTCGCTACATGGAAGGCAGGTCGAGATCAACAGAAGTGTTGTGACGGGAGAGAATATTGTCGCCTGCGGGGCCGAGGCTCGCGCGGGAAGCCGTTTGCTCGACCGCGGTGTGCGTCTGAATGCAGCGGCCCTCGCTCTGGCTACTTCGGTCGGCAAATCGACGTTGCAAGTCTACAAGCGCCCGCGCGTCGCCGTGCTGACCACGGGAGACGAGATTGTGGACGTCGACGCGACTCCGGGCCCGACACAAATTCGCAACTCGAACAGTTATTCGCTCGCCACGCAGGTTCGGCGCGCAGGCGGTGAAGCGGTGCTGCTGCCCGTCGCGCCAGATGAGTTGATCGAATTGCGGCGCCTGATTGAAGAGGGCCTGAAGTTAGACTTGCTGCTGATGACTGGCGGAGTTTCGATGGGACGTTACGATCTGGTCGAGCAGGTACTGTCGGAAATGCACGCAGAATTCTTCTTCACCGGAGCTAAAATTCAGCCGGGGCGGCCGGTTGTTTTTGGCAGGGCGGCGGGTTCGGGCGGCGAGAGGCCCGAAACCTATTTCTTCGGTCTGCCAGGAAATCCTGTATCGACGATGGTGACCTTCGAGCTCTTCGCGCGGCCTATGCTTGAAGCGTTAGGTGGGCAGGCTCCGCACCAGCTGACATTCCTTCATGCCAGGTTGAAGAGCGAGATTCGGATGAAGACGGGATTGAAACGATTTCTGCCCGCGTTTGTGTCGGGCGAATTCGACAAGGCCGAGGTGGAACTGGTGGCCTGGCAGGGATCCGGGGATATTGCCGCGACCGCGCGCGCGAATTGCTACATTGTGATCCCGGCGGACCGTGAATGCATTCTGGCAGGGGAATGGGTCGCGGTTATGAAGAGCGATAGTTGATTGATGATGGAAGATCAAACTGTACAGTGAGGTTTTCAATCAACAATCAGAAATCATCAATTGCGGCAGTAATCTCAGCTGTATAACACGTCCTGACGCTTCTTTCTCCATGTAAGATAGAGCTACCTCATGCCGACGAAATTGTCCCATTACGACCGAGCGGGCCGTGCCCGGATGGTCGACGTCTCCGGCAAATCTGCAACTCGGCGCGAGGCCGAAGCCAGCGCCTTTGTGTCGTTCAAGCCCGAGGTCCTCGCAGCGCTTCCGCAAAACCCCAAAGGCGATCCGCTGGAAGTGGCGCGGATTGCCGGTATCATGGCGGCCAAACGTACGGCCGAGTTGATTCCGATGTGCCATCCGCTGCCGCTCGCTCTCGTTGATGTCGATTTGCGGCTGTGCGAGAATGGCGTCGCTATCACTTCCAAAGTCGCCACAACCGCCGAGACCGGTGTTGAGATGGAGGCCCTGGTCGCCGCCAGCCTAGCCGCGCTGACTGTCTACGACATGTGTAAGGGGGCGGACAAGAGCATTGAGATTCGCGAGATTGTATTGCAAAGGAAAAGCGGCGGGAAGAGTGGAGAGTATCGGCGAGGGAAGTAACGACAGCGAACTTCTTATCGGCTTCAAAGACCTCGATTTCAAACATGGCAAATAACGTCAAGCTGCTGGTGGTGGACGACAATCCGATGGTGCTGGCGATGTTGCAGCAGGCGCTGACTCCGCTGGCGGTGGTGACGACCGCGACAGACGCCGCCGACGCGCTGTTGAAGGCGGTGGATGATGTTCCCGACTTGCTGGTGTGCGACTACAAAATGCCGGGAATGGATGGGCGCCAGTTGGTCGAGAAGCTGAGAAGTCGGCCGGCGACCGCAAATTTTTCCTCCGTGCTGATGGCGAGCAAGGCGGACATTGCGGAGCGGCTGTCGCCGCAGGATGCGGCCGACGATTATCTGGAAAAGCCATTCTTCCTGAAGGATGCGACGCGGCGCATCAAACGCACCATCGACCGGATAGCGCTGGAGAAAATGGCGAAGACCGCTCCCAAAGATGGAGTGGTGCGCGGAAGTCTGGCGCAGATGAACGTGATCGATCTCATGCAGTCGCTCGAGATGGGACGGAAAAGCTGCCAGCTGTCGCTCAGCAACGAAGGCGATGAGTGCGAAGTCTTCTTTGTGGAAGGCCAGGTGAAGCACGCGACCTATGGAAAGCTAGTGGGCGACGAGGCCGTGTTCAAAGTGCTGCGCTGGACCGGCGGAAATTTCCAGCTCGACTTCGAAGGCAAGACCGACAAAGAGACTACGCAGCTCAATACCCAGGGGCTGTTGATTGAAGGCTTGCGGTTGCTGGACGAGTCGGCTCGAGATGGCGGCGCGGAAGCCGAGCCTGCGGCGGCGACTGCGCCTGCGGCGGCGAGTACGGCTCCGGCGGGCGCGGGGCGCCGCCGAAGGGAAGAAGAGGAAGACGTCCTGCTCGATGGCTGAACCGCCTGCATTCACGGCTGCGGTGGTGACGGTCAGCGATTCCTGCGCTCGCAGGGAACGCGAGGATCGTTCGGGGCCGGCGGTGGCGCGACTGCTCCAGAAGCTTCATTTCTCGATCGCCGTGCGCGAAGTTGTGCCGGACGATTCCACTCAAATTAAAAATCTTCTGATTCGGCTGGCGCGCGAGGTGCGATTCGTCGTAACCACGGGCGGAACCGGGATTGCCGCGCGCGATGTTACTCCGGAAGCCACGGCGGCCGTCTGCGATCGGCTGCTGGACGGAGTAGCGGAGCGCATGCGATGGGAAGGCGCGAGGAAAACTCCGTTTGCAGCGCTGAGTCGAGGGGTGTGCGGTGTGCGTGGACACGCGTTGATTCTGAATCTGCCGGGAAGTCCTGCGGGGGCGGTGGAATCATTGGAGGCTGTTGCTGGATTGATTCCGCATGCGCTTCAGTTGTTAATCGGCAAGACCGAGCACTAGCGCACCGAGAAACTGTGCCACGCTGTGCGTTGCGGCTTGCTGAGTTACTGGCATTGCGCCCAGAGTTCGGACATACGAGCGGAAGAGAACTCGACACTTTGGGGATCGAGCGATTCGTGCAGGCCGTCGGTAGCGAATAGGACAACGTCTCTGGGCGAGAGTTGAATAATGTGCTGGTCATAGGTAGCGCAGGAAAGATGGCCGGAGGGGAGTCCGCCTTTTCCAACAGGCCGGCATGCGGTGGCGGAAGCGGGGAGAGGGAAAGGAAGTCCGGCGTTGGAAAAGGCTAGGGTGCGCGTGGAGGGATCGAAGACAGCATATAACGTCGCGCAAAAGCGGCCAGGAAGCGGACGTTGCCGTAAACGCTGGTTCAAGAGGGAAAGGACCGCGCGGGTGTCGATGTCGGATTTGTGGATGCCGCGAAGGATCCCCATGACTAAGGCGCCATACATAGTTGCGGGCAAGCCTTTGCCGACTACGTCGCCGATGTAGAGACCGATGAGGCCGTCAAGGCAAGCGAAAGAAATCGACGAAATCTCCGCCGACCTGGAAGAAGGGTGTGAAGCGGAACGCGATTTCGATGCCGCGGTCGCGCCGAGATGCGGTGGGAAGAAGGGAATCCTGAATCAGTCGCGCTTCGCGCATGTGATCTTCGCAGACGCGACCACAGGCGGGCATTCCCGTCTCTGAACTCGGTTGAGTGTGGGGAGGAGTTCGAGGGGCTTCAAGACGCGATTGTCCTCTGAGTGTTTAGACCGGCACGGAACAGATATAGCTTGAGCAAGATTGGGAGATGCTCATTGGCGAATTCTTAGGAATGGCCTAGAGCGGGGTGGGGCGGATGGCTACTTTGGAACGGCGAGGGATGCGGGCACCGACGTACAGGAGGGCTAGCAGCACGGTGGCGGCTCCGATGGCAATGTTCGCGAGGAAGTCAATGAGAACCTGATCCACGCCCATAGAGAACAGCAGACAGCGGGCGAAAGCTTTGGCTGAGGTTGCCAGGACCGGCGTGGAGTTGAGAATCATTGCGGATCTCCGATTCGGGGAATTCAAAATCCCCACCCTCTCGCGAAGGATGCGAGAAGGGTGGGGGAACCCTGATTACTGCGCTGGTGTCGGGGTTGGTGTTGGTGCCGGGGCTTCGGCGGTTACTTCGGGAGCGGCGATCGGATTGATCTTTACCGTGGCCAGGATTTTTTCCAGTCGGTCAAAGACTCTGTCGCGGTCGACATGCTTTGTCACTCCATCTTCGGAAGCGACGGTGGTGACGTTCAGGCCGAACTCGTAGCAAGCTCCATTCTGGAAGACATGGAAATACTTCGAGTCGCTCTGGCGCGTGCCTTCACCGGAAACGGCTTCGGTGGCGCGGAGTTCGAGGTCGCCCAACATCAGCTTAGAACCTGACGCGGACTGTGCTTCCGGCGTGGGCGCCGAAGTGGAGGAAAGCGGTGTTACTGCCAACGACGCACTGTCGGTGGACGGCGCTTGTGACGCGACCTTAGCCTGGGGCACGGCGAACTCTGAGCATTGATCGGCAGTGAGAGCTTTGTTGACGCTCACGTTGAAGAATGCGGACGAGAAGTCAGTGTTGGTGAATCCAGTCTGCGGCAATTCGACGGCTGCCAAGGCGAGTCCGCCGGGCTGCACGAAGTTCATGGGAAGGGGATTGGACGCCAGGAGTTCAGTGGCGGCGTCACCGGTCTCGATGGCGTAGCGGCGTGGGTATTCGAAGCTCACGCCATAGGTCTTATCGGTGTAATTTACGGTTGCGGGCTTCTTGTGAACGACTTTCTTCGGAGCTGGCTTGGCCGCGGCCTGCACCGTTGGTGCGGGCATCGGCGAAATCGCGGCTTCCGGTTGCGTGACGGGAATTGGGTTGTTGGTGGTTACGGGCTTCGGCTTGTCGCTGGAGCAGCCGACGGTTACGGAGCAGACGATCAGCACGGCGGCAAAGACTAGCGCGCTGGTTTTCTTGCCCCAGGTCATGGATCGGGTTTCTGCGATGGTGCGCAATGCGTTGATGCGGGTCATGGTTGGTCACCTCCTGCCGGCGAGCGGCATTTAGGGGAATGCACGGCGGGCGCCAAGGATTGGGGGATTGATTGCGCGGGGGTTAGAGTTATC
>Ga0070717_10002303_pt1 | contig 13401 bp, 14 predicted proteins | sample LARL113metaG_FD_71366 | JGI IMG/M metagenome (GOLD analysis project Ga0070717, IMG submission 71366) | Corn, switchgrass and miscanthus rhizosphere microbial communities from Kellogg Biological Station, Michigan, USA - LAR L11-3 metaG | ecosystem: Host-associated > Plants > Roots > Rhizosphere ... | reverse complement strand
CATTCGAGATCGACGACACCTTCCCGTTTGCGATTCTCACGCCGCGACAGGCGAAGGGCCTGGAGTTCGACCACGTCGTGGTCGTCGAGCCGGCCGCGGTGGCCGACGACGGGGACCGCGGGCTACGCGAGCTCTACGTCGCGCTCACGCGGCCGACGAAGACGCTCGTCGTCGTCCACGCGCGCCCGCTGCCCGAGCCGCTCGGCGCCTAGATCCCGCGGTCGGGGAAGAGCAGGCTGTAGCCGTAGCGGCGCACGCGGCGCTCGTACCGGAGCGAGACGAGGTCGAGGTAGGCGCGCATACGTAGGTCGCTCTTCAGCTCCTGCCACCGGCGGAAGTACTTCGCGTTCGCTCCGCCGTCCACCCGCTCGTTCGGGGGGATCGGGTCGAGTTCGAGGAACTCGAACACCTCGCGGAGCACGGTCGCCGGGTCGCTCACGAGCTGCTCGTACTGGAGGACGTGGACACGCTCGAGGTGCTCGCGGTCGGCCTCGAAGAGCGCGTGGCAGCGGAGCCAGTGCTCGAACATCCGGTCGTAACGGCGCGTGCCGCGCCACTTCGCGGTCGGGATCGAGACCGGTATGGGATGCCGGACGATGACGACGAACGAGGACGCCGGGTAGAGCGCCTGGAGGAAGCGGGTCTTGAGCAGGTTCGGCGGGGACTTCTCCAGCAGCACCGGGCGGGACAGGTCCCAGTGCGGCGACCACTGCTCGAACAGCTCCCTCGCGTTCTCCTCGGAGACGAGCGGCGACGTCTCGGTCAGGTGCATTTCCGGCGCGAAGCCGAAGCGTCCGGGCCGCCCGTGCTCGTGGTCGCTCGGGTAGACGGTCTGGAGGTGCTGCCCCTCGTCGGCCGGCGCGCCCGTGCCCGAGAAGCCGCTGATCTGCGGGTGCGCCGAGAGCAACCGCGCGAGCAGGGTGGTGCCGCTGCGGTGCAGGCCGGCGAGGAAGACGAACCGGTGCCCCTCCATCGGCGCCGAATCGTAGGCGGCGGCGCAGCCTGGACCGCATGAAGTAGCGTCGGCTCGATGCGCAGGCGTCTTCTCGGCGAGGGCGGTCCGGAGGTCTCGGTCGTCGGGCTGGGCACGAACAACTTCGGCGGACGCATCGACTACGAGCAGTCGCTGTCCGTGATCGACGCCGCGCTCGACTCGGGTGTGACGCTGATCGACACCGCCGACATCTACGGCCAGGGAACGAGCGAGGAGGTCATCGGCCGTGCCCTCGAGGGACGCCGCGACCGCGTCCTGATCGCGACGAAGTTCGGCAAGCCGATGGACGAACGCCCGGAGGAACGACGCGGCAATCCCGACTACATCCAGTGGGCGGTCGAGAGCTCGCTGCGACGGCTGCGCACCGACGTGATCGACGTCTACCAGATGCACGAGCCCGACCCGGTGACGCCGATCGAGGAGACGCTCGGCACGCTCAACGATCTCGTCGCCGAGGGCAAGGTGCGCTGGATCGGCTCCTCCAACGTCTCCGCGGAACAGATCAAGGCTGCACAGGAGGTGTCGCGTGGCGCGGGCTTCCACCGCTTCGTCTCGGTGCAGAACGAGTACTCGCTCGCCGTGCGGGACGCCGAGGACGACGTGCTCCCGGTCTGCGAGAAGCTGGGGCTCGGGTTCCTGCCCTACTTCCCGCTCGCGAGCGGGCTGCTCACCGGGAAGTACCGGCGCGGCGAGGTGGCGACCGAGGGGCGGCTCGCCGGGCGCACGATGCCGGAGGAGCGGTGGGATCGCGTCGAGGCGCTGCAGGGCTTCGCCGAGGCGCGCGGCGTCTCGTTGCTCGACGTGGCGATCGGCGGCCTGCTCGCGATGCCTGCCGTCACGTCCGTGATCGCGGGCGCGACCAGGCCGGAACAGGTGCGCGCAAACGTCGCCGCCGGCGAGTGGGAGCCCACTGACGACGACGTCGCCGCGCTGAAGGCGCTGCGCTAGCGCCGCAGAGATGGGGCCGGGGAGGTCGTCGAACCTCCCCGGCCCCGAGTAGTGCTCTCGCCCTAGGGGCCTGCGATCTCGACGAGGTAGCCCGAGAAGACGCACCCCGAATTGGCGCCGCTGCCCGGCACCGACTGGTTGCCGAAGCCGTCGAAGACGGTCGTGCCGGAGGCGTTCTGCGCTGCCCAGCTGCCGTCGTCCGGGCCGAGGAACGAATCGGACGGAGTGTCGTTCTCGGCGATGTCCTCACTGATCCGAACCGGTCCGTCTGCGACGTTCAACGGCGTCTGGCCTGCACCGCTGTAGCCCTGCGACTTGGCGCCGTCCTGCGTCGTCTCGATGAAGGTCGCTGCGAAGGTGTGCACCCCGTCGTCCCAGCAGATCCCGTCGATCTTCAGCGTGCCGACTGTGGCGAGCGTGACGATGCCCGTGCGGTCGGCGAGGTTGCTGAGATCCGGACCGCTGCTCGTGCCCACGACGTCGCGGACTGCCCCGCTGGCGTTCCACCGGATCGTGTTGCTCGGGCCTGCCGGCCCCATCGGGCCCTGCACGCCCTGAGCGCCGGTTGCGCCGGTCGCACCCGTCGCCCCTCTCGGCCCGCGCGCTCCGCGCGCGCCGTGCAGCTGGCTGATCGCCTTCTTCGTCAACTTGATCTTGGCGATCGAGTGGTTCTTGATCTGCGAGCCCGAGATGAGCCCGCTCGCCCACGCGGCTCCGCCGCCCAGTGCGACGAACAACGCGAGCGCGGCGATCACCGTCGCCGGATGCTTGAGAGACTTCACGTGCGTTCCTCCCTTGAGTTGCCCCTAATTCGGCCGTTTCTTCGCAGCGCGATGCGCCCGACCGCAACGCAAGTCAAACACGTGGCTCGGACGGCTAGAACCTCAAAATGGGTGATACGAGGCCGGCTGTCTCCGTGGTGGACTCGGTCGCCGGCGACGCGACGGCACTGCGTGCGCTCTTCCGCGAATACGCCGCGTGGCTCGGTCGGGAGGGCTGGTTCGGCGACCTCGAGGGCGAGCTCGCCGCGCTTCCGGGCGGCTACGACGCGATCCTCGTCGCACGCGGCGGCGAGAAGATCGTCGGCTGCGTCGCGCTCAGGGCGCTCGGCGACGGCGCGTGCGAGATGAAGCGGCTCTACGTCCGGCCCCCGGGACGGGGCTCGGGCGCGGGCCGCGCTCTCGCCGAGGCGATCATCGAGAGAGCGCGCGAGCTCGGCTACCGGACGATGCGGCTCGACACGCTGCCGACGATGGGAGCCGCACAGGCTCTGTACCGCGCGCTCGGTTTCGCCCAGACGGAGCGCTACAACGACAACCCGGTCCCGGGCGTCCTCTTCTTCGAGCTGGAGCTCTAGGCGGCGGCGACGTCGCCGAGGCGGTACCGCAGGTCGTTCAGGCGGTCGTGCCAGTCCTCCGAGAGGGCGGCCACGCACTTCATCGAGCGGCAAGCGAGATCGACCAGCTCGTCGGGTGGGATGCCGTGCGTCTCGGCCCACTCGCGCTCGTCGGCGGAGAGGTCGTCCGGCGGCTCCCCGGCCGTTGCCGCAACCAGCTCCGCCGCGCGCACCGCCTGCTCCGCCGCCTGCTCGCTCGGAGCGTCGCACGCCGCGGCCAGTGTCTCGTGAAGGGTTGTCCAATCCATCATGGGTCGAATTCCACCTGGTCGAAGAAACGAAGCACGCTGTGTCCCGGCCGGACGTTCGCCTGGAAGGACCGGAGCTCGTCGTCTGACGCCTCGCCGAGCGCGCGCTTGACCGCGAGCCACGGGAGGTTGAAGTCGTCCTGGATCATCATCGTCGAGATGCGGGGGTTGATCTCGATCACCTTCTCGCCCATGAACTGGATGCTGAAGAACCACTCAAGCCCGAACTCCTCGACGACGCGCGCCGACGCCTCGACGAGCTCGGGCGCGTCGAGCGTCACGAAGTACATGCCGAGCCCGCAGCGCACCGACTCGCGCGTTCTCGTCGCCTGCAGGACGATGCGCCGGCCGTCGGCGACTCCGTCCACTGTCCGTTCCGGCTCGGTCAGGAACTCCATCACGAGCAGGTCGAGGCCGTCGTCGGGCAGCAGCTCGACTGCCTCCTCGAGCCGCATCGCGAGCGCGCCGGGCCGCTCGTGGAGGAGCTGGTGCGTGCGGTCGACGGTCGGGTCGAGGACGCGGAAGCCGCGCGAGCCGGAGGAGAAGGCCGGCTTGAAGCACACGGGGTTGTCCGGGTAACCGAGCTCGCGCGCGGCCGCCTCGACGCCGGCCGCGCCGGTCACGCGGCGGAACTCGGGCGCGCCGACCCCGATCCGGTGGAGCGCCTCGAACGTCTCGGCCTTGTCGTTCGAGCGGCGCTCGGCGTCCGGCCCGCAGACCATGACGGGCACCGGGAACTCGCCGCGCCGCAGCGCGAGGTGGTGGAGGTCGTGCGAGGACTCCGGCAGCACGACGTCGACGCCTTCTTCCTCGACCAGCTGCAGCAGCGCGTCCGGAAACGACGGGTCGGCGCCGCGCGGGACGAGATGGAACGAGTCGCAGATGTGCCGGCCGATCGCCCGTTCGGACATGTCCACGCCCACGAGCCGCACCGGCCGTTCGCCGTTGTCGCGCAGGGCGCGCAGGAGCCGTGCCGCGCCCGGCGCGCCGCAGGCCGTCACGAGGATCGTCGTCACGCGCATGCGAGCACCCACTGGAACCTCGCCGGGCCCTCCGGCTCCTGGAACTCGACGATCTCGTCCCGCTCGATCGCGAAGCCCGCGTCGCGGACGAGCCGTGAGTTCGTCTCCGCCGGATAGCTGGAGAAGAACGTCGGCGCCCCGAGCCAGTCGCCGGTCCATCCCTCCGTGTCCGAGACTCCGAAAGCCGTCAGGAGCCAGCCGCCCGGCACGAGCCAGCCGTGGACGCAGCTCAGCAGCGGCTCCAGCAGGTCGCGCGGGACGTGGTTGAAGGCGTAGAACGATGCGACGGCGTCGAACGACCGGGCCGGCAGCTCGAGGTCGGTGAAGTCGGCGCAGAGGAATTCCGCCTCGGGGACGGCGGCGCGGGCTCGCGCGACCTGCCGGGGCGAGATGTCCACGCCGGTCAGCGCGAAGCGCTGCGCGAGCCGCTTGGTCTCCGGCGGGCCGCTGCCACAGCCGAGTTCGAGCAGCCGAGCGCCTTCCCCGAGGCGGGAGGCGAGCTCGTCCTCCCATTCGCGGCGCGGGTCGTCGACGATCCGCGTCCGCCACTCGGAAAACGTCTCGCCCATCGCGTCGTAGCCCTCCGCGACGATCTGGGTCCGTGGATCCGGCACGCCGCGATGCTACTTCCAGGGCGCCCACTACACTCGCGGGCGGGTGAAGGTGCTCGTCACCGGTGGCCGGGGATTCCTCGGTACGCATGTCTGCGCGGCGCTCCGGGAGGCCGGGCACGAGCCCGTCCCTCTGGGGCGGGCCGACGGCGACCTCGCGGAGGAGGGCACCACGGAGCGTCTGCTCGGCGAGCACGCGCCGGACGTCGTCGTCCACCTCGCCGCCGGCATGCCCGGCGACGAGCGGCTTGACGAGAACGCACCGATCGCCGGCCTCGTCGCCGCGGCCTGTGCCGGCCGCATCCCGCTCTTCCACGGCTCGACGACCGCCGTCTACTACGACGACACGCCCTACGCCGAGACGAAGCGGGAGAGCGAGGAGGTGGCCGGGGAGGCGACGATCGTCCGCTTTCACTACCCCTACGGGCCCCACATGCGCCGTGGCGCGATTCCGACGATGCTGCGGCAGGCGCTCGCGGGCGAGCCGGTCGTCGCCTACCGCGGCTGGCTGCGGTCCTTCTGTTTCGCGCCCGACGCGGCCGAGGCGGTCGTGATCCTGATCGAGCACGAGGTGCGCGGCGACTGGGACGTGGGGCGGGACGACGACCTGCGGTCGCTCGAGGAGGTGGCGATGCTCGCGTGCGCCGCGGCCGAGGCCGACGATTCGCTCGTCGAGCTCGCAGATCCGCCCGAGGGCTATGCGCCGCTGCTCGAGTCCCTCGACACCGAACGCCTGCGTTCGCTCGGCTGGCGGCCACGGGTGCCGCTCGAGGACGGCATCCGCACGACACTCGACTGGATGCGGGAGGCCGCGTGAATCGCCGTCTCCTGCGCACCGCCGGGACGCTCCTCGTCACCGGGCTCGCCACCGCCTACCTCGTGTGGAAGATCGACCTGCGCGAGACGCTGCACGTGCTGGCGAACGCCAGCATCGGCTGGTGGCTCGCCTCGTTCGCGATCTGGATCCTCTCGGTCTGGCCGCTGGCCTGGCGCTGGCAGAAGCTGCTCGCCTCGAGCGGCGTGCAGGAGCGCCTTCCGTGGCTCGTGCGGACGACGTTCGTCTCGTACGCCGCAGCGCAGGTACTCCCGACCTCGCTCGGAGGAGACGCCTCGCGCATCTACGAGACGACTCGGCGCAATCCCGGCTCGCGCGGGCCCGCGGCCGGCTCGGTGCTGCTCGAGCGCGCGCTCGGCGGCGCGGCGACGCTCTTGCTGGCCGCCATCGGCTTCGCGCTCGCGATCGGCCACTACTCCGTCGGCGGCTACCTCTGGGTGGAGCTCGCCTTCGTCGTGCTGACCGTGGCGGGCGCCTTCGTCCTCTTCTCGACGCGGCTGCACCCGATCCTGCACCGGCTGCGGCCGCTGCTTCGCCGTCTCCGCGTCGAAGGCCCGCTGCGGGACGTCTACCTCGCGCTGCACGCGTACCGGAACAGGCTCCCGCTCCTCGGCTCCGTGTTCCTCCTGACGCTGGCGGTGCAAGCGCTGCGGATCCTGGCGATCTGGAGCGCCGGGAAGGCGGTCGGAGTCGACCTGTCGCCGCGGCCGTACTACGTGATGGGGCCGTTGCTCTTCCTCGTGATGCTCGTCCCGTTCACGATCAACGGCCTGGCCGTGCGGGAATCGTTCTTCGTGAGCTTCCTCGGTGCGCTCGGCGTCTCGGCCGACCAGGCCTTCTCGACTGGCTTCCTCTTCTTCCTCGTCACCATCGCCGTCGCACTGCCGGGAGCCGCGATCGTCGCCTGGGAAGGAGTACGTGCCCGCGAGCGGGCGGTTCCGGGGCCCGCTCGATGAACTGGCTCGAGGTTCAGGTCGCCGAAGCGCCGCGGAGGCTGCCCGCGGTGCCCACGGGCGCGGTGTGGCGCCTCGTCGTGCCCGCCGCCGCGGCCGCCCTCCTGGGGATCTCACGGCTCGCGCCCGAGACCGGGTTCGGCCTCTGGCTGCGGCTCGCCTCGGCGACCCTCGTCGTCCTCCTGCCGGGAGTCTTCGTCGCCCGCTGCCTCGGGCAACGGAGCGCCTCGGCGGCGTTCGCGGCCTCGGTCACGATCGTCGGGTTCGGGCTCGCGCTCACGTTCGCCCTCGGCGCCTCGCTCGACGTGACGCTCGCGTTCGACCTCGCCGTCGGCGCCGTCGCCTTCGCCTGGTCGCTCACCGGCCGCTCGCTCGCGGGCCCGAGACTTCCCGGAACGGCCCGGTTCACCCGGGGGGCGATGGCCGTCGCAGGCCTCGGCCTGGGCATCGGGCTCTGGTTCGCGCAGGGCGCCTTCACCGGCGACGCCTTCTTCCATCTCGGCCGCATGCGCAAGCTGGACGCGCTCCCGTCGCTCTCGCTCCACGACGTGGGGGAGTTCGCGCACGGTGGGCTTCACCCGGGCTATGCATTCCCGCTCTGGCATGCATGGCTCGCGCTCGTCGCGCGGCTGGCTGGAGTCGATCCGGCGAGCGTGGCCGCTCACGAGGCGAGCCTGCTCGTGCCGCTCGCCCTCGTGCTGGCCTTCGAGATGGGCTGGGCGATCTTCCGCTCCGTGGGGCTCGGGGTCGCCGTCGTGCTCGCGCAGGTCGCGATCAAGTGCTTCGCGCCCGGCCACGCCGGCGTCTACCCGTTTCTCTGGGAGCCGTCCACCGTCGCGACGCAGCTCCTTCTGCCCGCGGCGGTCGCGCTCTTCTTCCTCTTCGTCCGGAGGCCGGCGTGGCCCGTCGCCGCGATGCTCGCCGCGGCGTCGGCGTGCCTGGCGCTCGTCCACCCGACCTACGCGCTCTTCCTCGCGATCCCGCTCGGCGCCTACGTGGTCGTCCGGGCGCTCCTCACGCGCGGCGCCGACTACCGGAACGGCGTGCTCGCATTCGCCGTCTTCGCGGTGCCGATGGGGCTCGCCTTCGCCTGGCTCCTGCCGGTGATCCACCAGACGATCCCCGTCTCGCCCGGCCCGAAGCAGCTCCACCACAACCTTCACCACTACCGCGCCGACCTCGTCGTGCACTCGCTGACGCGGTACAGCCTCGCCCCCTCGCGCATCGACCGGAACGGAGCCGTGGCCGTCGCCGCACTCGCGCTGGCGCCGCTCGCGCTGCTCGCCCGCAGGCAGCGGTGGAGCGCGCTGGTGCTCGGCGGCACGCTCGCCGTGCTCGGCCTCGAGCTCTGGCCACTCGTCTTTCCCCACTTCTCCGACGCCGTCTCGCTCTCGCAGTCGCGGCGCGCGAGCGCGTTCATCCCCTTCGCAGTCGCGCTCGCCGGCGGCGCCGCGGTCGTCGCGCGCTTCTCGCGGGCACTCGCACTGCTCGGGGGGCTCGCAGCGGGAATCTGGCTGCAGGTGGCGTATGCCGGCGACTTCGGCCTGAAGGCTCCGCGCACCGAGCCGGCGATCGTCGTCTGGATCGCGCTCTGGGGCTGCCTCGCCGCGCTCGTCGTCGGGGCCGCGCTGGCTCTGCTCCGGAGCGACTGGCGCTCCGTCGACGTCCGGCAGCGGGGCACCACGGCGGCGCTCGCCGTGGCGCTGTTCGTCCTGCCCATCGCAGTCCACGGCTTCCTCCGCTGGACGCCCGGGACGTCACAGGACCGGAACGCGCTCACGCCCGGCCTCATTCATTTCCTCCAGCGGGACGTGCCGGCCCGCTCCGTCGTCCTTGCGGATCTCGGGACGAGCTACCGGATCACCGCCTTCGCCCCGGACTACGTCGTCGCCGTGCCGCCGACGCACGCCGCGAACACCTGGCCGAACGAGCTCCACAAGCGGCGGCTCGCGGTGCTCCGGTTCCTCGTGCATCCGACGCTCGCGGTACCGCGACGCTGGCGGGCGGGGTGGATCGTCCTCACCCGCGCGGAGCGGGTGCAGGCGATCGAGCGGCAGGGACTTCGCCCCGCCTACGAGGACAAGCGGTTCGTCGTCTTCGGCGTGGCACTACCGTTGACCCGGTGAAGCTCCTGCTCGTGACGCGCCACTTCCCGCCGGGCAGCGGGGGCGGCGTGCAACGGCCGCTCAAGTTCGCGAGCCACCTGCCCGCGCTCGGGATCGAGACACACGTGCTCGCGCCCGACGTGTCGGGCCCCGAAGGCGGCGAGCTCGAGCTGCCGACCCAGGCCTGGATCCACCGGGTCAAGTACGTCGGGCCGCGGTCCGGCCGGCCTTCCGAGGAGCTTGCCGCGAGGCAGGGGCTCGCGCGCGTCGGAACGCAGGCGGCGCTGCTGGGGCGCCGGCTGCTCGTGCCCGACGAGAACGTGCCGTGGAGCACCCTCGCGACGCCGACGGCGATCCGGATCGTCCGCCGCGAGGGAATCGACGTCGTGCTGACCACCTCGCCGCCGCCGTCGCTCCACCTCCTTGGCGCGTCGGTGAAGCGGACGACGAGCGCGGCCTGGGTCGCCGACCTGCGCGACCCGCTCACCTCCCATCCGCACCGGCGCGGCTACGAGTCGCGGCTCGCGCGCGTGAAGGAGACGACCGTCGGCGGCGTCGGGCGCCTCGTCGCGTCGCAGGCGGACGCGATCGTTGCGGCCTCCGACGCGATCGCCGACGAGATGCGCGCGCTGGAGCCGAAGGCCGACGTGTTCACGATCGCGAACGGCTGCGACTTCGACGATTTCGCCGGCCTCGAGCACCACCCGAGCGACCGGCTGCGCATCACGCACGCCGGCCACTTCCACGGCAAGCGAGACCCGAAGCCGTTCCTCCGCGCACTCGCCGAGTCGGCGCTGCAGGACGTCTTCGTCCGGTTCGCCGGCGACTTCCGGGCGGAGGATCGCGAGTACGCGGAGTCGCTCGGCCTCGGGGAGCGCGTCGAGCTGCTCGGCAACCTCTCGCGACGCCGCTCGCTCGAGCTGCAGCGGGACTCCGACGTGCTGCTGCTCCTGATTCCGGAATCGGGCGGCCGCGGGCGCGGCGTGATCACGGGGAAGATCTACGAGTACCTCGCGGCGGAGCGGCCGATCCTCGCCGCCGTGCCGACCGACGGCGCAGCCGCCCAGCTGGTGCGCGACACCGGCGCGGGAATCGTGGTTCCCCCGGCGGACGTCGAGGCGCTGCGCGGCGCGCTGCTCGACCTGCACGCGCGCTGGAAGGCCGGGAGCCTCGACGGGGCGCCGCTCTCGCCGGAGTGGCGGGCAACGCTCTCGCGCGGTTCCCGCGTCGAGGAGCTCGCCGAGGTGCTGAGGAGCGTGGCGTGAGCGCCGCCACCCTCACCGCTACCCGCGGCGTCGCGGTCCCGCGCGCACAGGAGCGCATCGTGACCGGACTGTTCTTCGCGTCCCTCTTCGTCGCGACCTTCGAGAAGGTGCACTGGAGCTTCGGGGGCCAGATCGGGATCAACGACATCGTGACGATCCTGTTCCTGGTCGCCTACGTCGCGAGCGAGGCGGTGGCGCGGAGGCCGCTGCCGCGCACGAGCGCGATCGTCCTCGGCTTCTTCGTGGCCTTCGCGCTCGTCTACCTCGCGGGCTACTGGAACATCGAGACGAAGCAGGGGCTGACCCAGTTCACCAAGGGGATGACGAAGTTCGTCATCCACTGGGCGTTCATCGTCGCGGCGATCGGCTACCTGGCGCAGCGCGGCGAGCGGTTCTTCTGGCGCGCGTTCGGGTGGTTCACGGTCGGCTTCGTCGCCAACGCGGTCTACGGGATCCTCGAGCTCGGCGCCGCGCTCGCCGGCCACAACCTCGACAACCTGATCCTCGTGCCGCTCACGGGCGGCGCGAGCCGGATCAGCGTCTTCGGCACGATCAACGGCCAGAGCATCTTCCGGGTCAACGCCCTCACCGGCGACCCGAACCACTTCGGCGTGATGCTGATCATCCCGCTGCTCGCCCTGACGCCGGTCTACCTGCGGCTCGAGCGCGGGCACCGGCTGAAGTGGCCGCTCGCGGCGGTGCTCGCCTTCCTGCTGCTCGTCGACCTCGCGACGTTCTCGCGCAGCGGCGGCGTCGGCCTCATCGCCGGCGCGCTGGTGCTGATCGTGCCCTACCGGCGGTTCTTCCGGACGCGCCAGTTCCTCGTTCCGCTCGGTGTTCTCGTGGTGATCCTGCTCGGCGTGTTCTACGAGCGCAGGAGCTTCTTCGAGACGTTCCTGCGTCAGCGCGTCTCGACGAGTGGCAGCTCGACCAGCGCCCACTTCGCCGTCTACAACTTCATCGGCCAGATCCTCCACATGCACCCACTGCTCGGTCTCGGCCTCAACAACTTCGCCGTCTACTACGAGTTCGTGACCGGGAAGGCGAACTTCGGCGCGCACTCGTACTGGGTCGCCGTCGTCGTCGAGTCCGGGTTGCTCGGGCTCGTGCTCTGGATCGTCTTCCTCCGCTACGTCTTCGTGCGGCTGCACGCGGCGCGGCGGCTCGGCCGGCTGCTCGACCGGATCGGCGACGCGGAAGGCCCGCACGTGCGGCCGCTCGCCTACGGGCTGACGGCGGCCCTCGTCGGGACGATCGCCGCCAACTTCTTCTACCTCACCATGCAGTTCTATTACTTCTACGCCTTCCTCGCCTTCGCGCTCGCCCTGCCCGTCGTCTTCGCCGGACGCGCGCGTGGGCGGCCCGGCTAGCGCTTGAAGGTCGTCGTCCTCACGACCTCGTGGCCGCGGACGGAGCGGGAGTTCGCGGGCCGCTTCGTCGCCGACGCCGTCGAGCGGCTGCGCGAGCGCGGGGTGGAGGTGGACGTCCTCGCGCCCGGCTCCGGCTACGACGACCACGGGCTCGCGTACGGCGCCGGGATGGCGGCGAACCTGCGCCGGCGTCCGTGGGCGGCCCCGCTGATGCTCTTCTCCATGTGGCGCGCGTTGCGGCGGGCGGCGCGTGACGCGGACCTCGTCCACGCGCACTGGCTCCTCACCGCTGCGGCGGCCCGCTTCGGCGGCAGGCCGTTCGTCGTGACGCTGCACGGCTCCGGCTCGGCAGGGCGTTTCTCGGACGTCGAGTTAGCGCGGCGCCGGCCCGGCCTCGTGCGCGCCCTCCTGCGTCCCGCGGCTGCCGTGATCTGCGTCTCCGAGACGGTCGCCGCCGGCGTTCGCGCCGCGGGAGTCGACGTCGTCGTGGTCCCGAACGGCGTGAGGGTTCCGGACGAGGTCGGACCCGGCGCCGAGCCCGAGGAGGTGCTCTACGTCGGCCGTCTCTCGCCGGAGAAGAACGTCGACACGCTCGCCGAGGCGCTCGGCGACCTGAACCTCGTCGTCGCCGGAGACGGGCCGCTGCGCGACCGGTTCCCCAGCGGTCTCGGGTCTGTGCCCCACGCGGAGGTCGAGCGGCTGCTCGAGCGCGCCTCGGTCGTCGTCGCGCCGTGCGAGACAGAGGGCTTCGGAGTCGCCGCCGCCGAGGCGATGGCGTTCGGCCGGCCCGTCGTCGCGGCGGCCGGCGGCGCGCTGCTCGAGCTCGTCTCCGACGACGAGACCGGCCTGCTCGTCCCGCCGCGCGACGCCGCCGCGCTCCGCGGCGCCGTCGAGCGCCTGCTCGCTGACCCTGAGCTGCGCGGGAGGCTCGGGAGCGCGGCGCGCGACCGCGCACGCGAGCGCTTCGGCTGGGACGCCGTGATCGACCGGACGCTCGACGTCTACCGCAGCGCACTAGCATCCGCGCGGTGACGGGAGCCGTCCGTGTCGTCGTCCTCGACCGCACGAGCGGCGAGCCTTTCAGCGAGGACATCGGGGACGACAACCCGGTCGCGATCTACGTGCCCGGCGTCCATCCGCACGGCTACGAGGCGCTCACCGACGCGCCCTTCGCCGACCTCGTGACGGAGGACTACGACGCGGCCGACCCCGCCGAGCACGGCATCCCCTGCGACGACCCCCGGGTGAAGCACCTCTGGAGAGCCGACTCCCCGATCCTCTCCGACCGGGACGCCGGGGCGTGAGGCTCCTCGTCACCGGAGCAGCCGGCTTCATCGGCTCGAACTTCGTCCGCTGGTGGCTCGAACGCCATCCCGACGACCACGTGGTGGCGCTCGACCGGCTCACGTACGCGGGCGACCCGCGCAACCTCGACGGGCTGGGCATCCGACTCGCGGTCGGCGACATCTGCGACCTCGACCCGACTGAGCGCCTCCTCGCCGAGGAGCGCATCGACACCATCGTCAACTTCGCCGCCGAGTCGCACAACAGCCTCGCTGTCGTCGATCCCGACCGGTTCTTCCGCACCAACGTGATCGGCACGCAGGCGCTGCTCGAGGCCGGCCGCCGCCAGGGTGTGACACGGTTCCACCAC
>Ga0070717_10002302_pt1 | contig 13403 bp, 6 predicted proteins | sample LARL113metaG_FD_71366 | JGI IMG/M metagenome (GOLD analysis project Ga0070717, IMG submission 71366) | Corn, switchgrass and miscanthus rhizosphere microbial communities from Kellogg Biological Station, Michigan, USA - LAR L11-3 metaG | ecosystem: Host-associated > Plants > Roots > Rhizosphere ... | reverse complement strand
CCTGAAACCCACTCCTTGGCGAAGATGCGCATGAGGTCATCTTCAAGAGAGAGATAGAATCGCGAAGCTCCGGGGTCGCCCTGTCGGCCAGCGCGTCCACGAAGCTGATTATCGATGCGGCGAGCTTCGTGACGCTCGGTGCCGAGAATGAACAGACCTCCAGCGGCGGTGACTTCGTCGTGCTCTTTATCGGTTTGCGCTTTGTAGCGGCTGAGGGTCTCTTCCCACTGATCGGTCGGCACCATGTACTCGTTGCCGGCGTAGTACCAGACGGTGTTCTTGGTCTCGTCGACATCGGTGCGGATTTTGCCCTGAGCCGCGCGCAGCTGTTGGGCGGTTCCCTTCTTCACGCACTCCTGCTTGGCCATGAATTCGGGATTGCCGCCAAGCAGAATGTCGGTACCTCGGCCCGCCATGTTGGTGGCGATGGTGACCATGCCTTTGCGACCGGCTTGGGCCACGATCTCCGCCTCCTTTTCGTGGTACTTGGCGTTGAGAACGACTCGGCTGATACCTTTTTTCTTCAGTAGATCCGCAAGGCGTTCAGATTTTTCAATTGAAGTTGTACCGACTAGCACGGGCTGACCTGTCTCATGCAGTCTTTGAATTTCGTCCGCTGAAGCAAGATATTTTTCTTTCTCGGTTCGATAAACCAGATCGGGATTTTCCACCCGCAACAGCTGCTTGTTGGTAGGAATCACCACGACGTCGAGGTTGTAGATTTTGCCGAACTCCGTGGCTTCGGTTTCCGCCGTGCCGGTCATGCCGGCCAGCTTCTTGTACATGCGGAAATAATTCTGGAAGGTGATGGTGGCAAGCGTCTGGTTCTCGCGCTCGATCTTCACGCCTTCTTTGGCTTCAACCGCCTGGTGCAGGCCATCTGACCAGCGGCGTCCCGGCATCAGGCGTCCGGTAAATTCGTCGACGATGATGACTTCGCCGTCTTTCACCACGTATTCAACGTCACGGTGATAAAGCGCATGCGCTTTGATTGCGGTCTCAACGTGGTGCTTCAACGCCCAGTTTTCTGGATCGGCAATGTTGCCGATGCCAAGCAGCCCCTCGACTTTTTCCCAGCCTTCGTCAGTGACGGTGATGTTGCGATGCTTCTCATCGACCACGTAGTCGCCGGTCATTTGCGCGGGTTCGCCGGTAGCTCCGGGAATTTCTTCGCCTTTTTCGAGCTTGGGAATTATGCGATTGACGCGAGCATACTTGTCCGTCGATTCCTCGCTGGCACCGGAGATGATCAGCGGCGTGCGAGCTTCGTCAATCAGGATGGAGTCCACTTCGTCGACAATGCCGAAGTTGTGGCCGCGTTGCACGCAATCTTTTAGGTCGAACTTCATGTTGTCGCGCAGGTAGTCGAAGCCGAACTCGTTGTTGGTGCCGTAAGTGACGTCAGCGGCATAGGCATCGCGGCGCTCTTGATCATCAAGATCGTGAACGATCACGCCAACGGTCAGGCCGAGAAACCGGTAAAGCTGCCCCATCCACTCGGAGTCGCGCTTGGCCAGATAGTCGTTTACGGTAACCACGTGCACGCCACGCCCGCTCAGCGCGTTCAGATACACGGGTAGAGTGGCGACCAGCGTTTTGCCTTCGCCGGTCTTCATTTCAGAAATTGTGCCTGAGTGCAGCACCATGCCGCCGATCAGTTGTACGTCGAAATGCCGCATATTGAGCACGCGACGGCCGGCTTCGCGAACCACGGCAAAGGCTTCTTCCAGAATTTCGTCAAGGACTTCGTTGGTTGCTTTCAGGCGCTCGCCGTCGAGTTCTCTGAGGCGGTCAAGGTCGGATTCGGGCTCGTCGGGAAGCTGGCTTAGGCGATCCTGGATTCTCTTACGGAATTCGTCGGTCTTGGCGCGGAGTTGTTCGTCCGAGAGCTTTTTCATCTCGGGTTCAAGCGCATTGATTCGCTCGACGCGCGGCATCAGGCGCTTGACTTCGCGCTCATTCTTAGTCCCAAAGACCTTACCTAGCAATGTGTTGATCAAATCCGGAATCCTTCGAAGGGCACACGCCCGCTGCTTAGAAGCCTAGCATATTAGATGCTCGGGAGAGGAGTAGGACGCCGAGCGCCCCTGCGTTCCACTGCGTCGCCGTTTCCCGAAAATTCACCTCTGTGCGATTTACTTCTGTGAAACTCCGTGTCCTCTGTCGTTACGTGTCTGTCGTTAAAGGCTTACGAACCACCGCTTTTCAGGGCAACTACTTTCCTGTAGATTGATCGCTGTTCGCAGGAGACGCACTGAAAGAACAAGATCGCAACAATCGAGACGACTTCCCATGATGGCTTTCGACGAGATTTCCCTTCCCCGCGACTTCTACACCAACTTCCTCATGCTCCTCCGCTGGATTCACTTCGTCGCCGGCATCACCTGGATCGGGCTGCTCTACTTCTTCAATCTGGTCGGTTTTCGCACTATGCAAGAACTCGATCCCGGCACCCGTGCCAAAGTTATGCCCAGCCTGATGCTGCGGGCGCTGTGGTGGTTCCGCTGGTCGGCGCTGGTAACGGTGCTTGCCGGACTGGTCTATTGGGGAGGAGCCGTTTCGGCACTGGCGCAAGCCGCGGGAGCAACCTCAGGTGTCGCGATGGGCAGCTTTTTCGGAATATGGACGGTGGCTTGGGGAATTCTCTATCTCACCCTCAAATTGGCATCAGCAGCAGCATCCGCAGGCGATTCGCCACGATCCTCGCTTCTCGGCAATCCCTGGCTGCTGACGCTCATCGTGGCTGTCGTGATCGTCGCGGCCTCATGCCTCTTTCTGCGCCTCAATCATCACGGATGGGAAACCAATTCCATGCTCTCCATCGGCATCGGCGGCGGGATTGGCTGGGTGTTGCTGCTGAACGTATGGGGCGTGGTATGGCGGATCCAGAAGCGTCTAATCGCCTGGACTAAAGCCAATGCGGAGAACGGAACACCGATGCCGGAGAAAGCCCAGGGTATGGCCCGCATGGCCTTCCTGACCTCACGGATCAGCGCCTGGCTGACTCTACCGCTGCTGTTCTTTATGGGGGCGGCAAGCCACTATGGGATGTTCAGGTGACTGCCACAGACTATCGCCTTATCCCGCCGATTCTAAGTTGCTACAGCTACTACAGATCCTGAGCTATTTGGAAAGAGAAAATCATGACAGCGATCTATTTCACCCGGAAGTTCTTTGCATCCAGAGTCAGATTGTGCTGGACCTTCTCGGCAGTCATGTCCCAGTCGTAGACACGAGTGCTGCCTAAAAGCTCCGAATGCGTGGTAGTCGGGCCTGCGACCGAGGCGCCCGTATCGCTGTTCCCAGTCTGCACTTCTTGTGTGTATTGCAAATGGTAATGCGTCGGAATAGTTAAGCCATCTACCGCTTGGAAATCACTGAAGCGTTCTTCGATGGTAAAGCGATTTTGATTTTGATAGACGCTTTCGGTTATTTCGCGGGCCATGCCAGGAGCAGTCTCCACTGTGTATATCGTCATAACGTGGCGAAAGGTCTCAGGGTCAAAGTAGATTTTCACCTGCATGTCATGAGTGCCTTTAGACACATACTGCAACCCGATAAGCTCCCGGCCATCGACTTTCTTCGATCCAATCGATTGCACCTTTGCGTGATTTTGATCGAGGTTTTGTAAAGCCCACGCGGTTGAAAGCTCGCCACCAAGCAGCCCTTCCTTGACAATGAAATCCTGGCTGCTCACGAATTGAGCAAAGACAGAGCGAGTATGCGAGCTGGTGGCGGTCGCAAAACCAGTGCGTTCGCCATCGAAGATGAACTGCTCACCACGCCAGTCGCCACCTGTGGCGAATCTCATTACGAAATTGGACTGCCGTTGCTCGGAAACGCGTCCCCAGCTTCCTGTCACTTCGCCGCCACCGCCAACCAGAATATGCATTTTCAGCGTACCCTGCACCGCACACGACTTGATGGCGGCGCGGGCCTCCGGGGTACCGATGGAGTTCAGATGGCGAGTCACGATCTCTTCCGGCTTCATGTTTTCAGCAGAAGCCGGGATCGAAATAATTAATGCAGTTAGGAGAAATACGAATTGCAAGTGCACGATTCGAACCATACAGCGTCTCCTTGCCACAGAGCCGATTTCAACCGGCTTTTGTGGTGGTCAAGAGTTTACACCGACTTAGCAGGACACAGAAAGTCTTTGCTGCGGAGTGCCAGCAAGATTACCCGAATAAAAACGCCCTTGCCTCGAAGGCAAGGGCGTTGAAGTTTTGACGGTCGACTAGAAGCTGAGCTTAAGCGCAGCTTGCAGCTGGCGCGCTGAGGTTGTGCCGTCAGAGCGAATTACGGTGGAGGTAATTACGCCGAACAGTCCGCTGGGAAGCAGATTGCCCGCGTTGGCAGGATCTGCGCCAGGGTTTGTGAAATGTGGGTGATTAAATATATTGTAGCCTTCAACCTTGAATTCCAGGCCTATCTTTTCAGTCAACTTTGCTTTCTTAGCAAATTCCATGTCGAAGGAAACCAATCCGGGTCCATAGAACTGGTTGCGCCCTATGTTTCCGGGTCCACTGCCGATGGCTGGCTGTGCGAAAGCGCACGTAGCGCCCTGGGTGGAGAACCCGTTTTTGAAGAACGGCTTACCCGACGATGGATCTGGAGCACAGGACGGATCCGCTGGTGCCGCGAACGGATCCTGGCCGGTCAAATCGCCCCAAGCTGAGATCCCAGTCCTCTGACTGTCATGGGTACTACGTATCTCGAATGGGTGGCCGGTCTGAACGGTAGTAATTCCGGAGAGCTGCATTCCTTCGAACACTTTGCCAGCGACGCCGCTGCTGAGGAACTGCTTGCCGCGACCGATAGGCATTTCCCAGATGTAGTTGATGACCGCAACGTGACGAATGTCGTAATCGGAATTTCCGCGGTCTTGACTCAGATTTCGCGAGTTGCGCGGGAAGGTGCGATTACCAGCTGCCGGAGCCAGCGGATCTGCCCCGTCGTCAATTCCGTGCGCCCAAGTGTAAGAAGCCTGAGCCTGCAGGCCGTGGTTGAAGCGGTGGGTGAATTTCGCCTGCAAGGAATTGTAGATCGAGTTAGCAACAGACACTTGGTAGAAAGGCTGGAAAAGCGCGTTGTGAGCCACTGCATTGAAGGGCAGCGCAGCGATTTGCTCGCCAATATACAAATTAGTGCTACTAACGTCCCTTGGCGAGCAACTCCCTGGGCCGCCCAGAAAGGCCTCCGTGAATTTGTTGTCGAATGAGTTGCCGGGCGTGCTACAGAAGGCCACCAACTGCTGCACAAGAGCAGGATCCGGCGGATTCCCGTCTCGCTGTCGCGGAATATGGTGTCCTTCCGATGCCACATAAGCCACATCAATGACATTGTTTCCCGGCAACTCGCGCTGAATGCCGAAATTCCAGTTATTGCTCGCCGCGTTGCGGAAATGGGTATCGAATACGACAGGCGCGATGGCACCGACGCCAATTTGAAAGGGGTCAAAATCCAATACGGTCGGGGACGGACTCGTGGGTGGTGCAGAAACCGGAAAAGCCCCGCTTCCGAACGCGTTATTAACCGTCTCAAATGGGAAATTCTGATAGTCCTGCTCGAAGGGTGGATTGCCTCGCGCATTGCCGAAAAGATTCCCGAACACGCGATCGTGAAAAATTCCAAAGGCACCTCGAACCGCGGTTTTGCCATCCCCGAACGGATCCCAAGAAAAACCAACTCGCGGTTCTATGTTCGAATAATCCTGTTTGTAGAGCGATTGTCCGGTTCCCGGTCCTACAGTCGTAAACACCACAGGGAACGAGGATGGGTCGGTCAGGAGGTTAGAGAAATTGGCTCCCTCTTCGTAAGGAACGCCATCAAGTTGATAGCGTAGGCCTAGGCTCAGGGTCAAGTTGCGCCGTACCTTCCAGGTGTCCTGTCCATACCAATCGTATTCATGCTGGCGGAAATGCTTATCGTCCGTACCTTGTCGGGCTTGACTTTTGTTAAAGAATTCACCCGCAAAATCGTTTGTCACAAAACCATACAGTGCTGATGCCGCGTCCTCAAGCGCAACTGAGTCATTTGCAGGCGGGTTTATCACGCTGGCACCGAAGGCTCTAAAGCTATCAAGGCCGACCTGACGCCGCGAGAAAAATGCATTCAACCCTTGTTCTGCGACGTTGCGGAAATCTCCTCCCGCCTTAACGGTGTGATTGCCGTGAACCCAAGTAATGTTATCACCGTAGCTCGTCGTGCCTGTTTTCCGCCACTGACCGTCCGAAACCAGATTCGTGCAGCCAAAGCTGGTAAACGGATCCATGTTGTAATCCCTGCCATTACCGAACTGATCGAGGGGATTGACGCTATCTAGAATGTTGGTTCCATCGCAACCAAATTTGTCGTAGAGATGGTTCCAGCCAAACGAGAAGTTGTTGATCAGTGTCGGCTTAAGTGTAGAGGTAAGGTTTGCTGACGCGCCTTGAACAATAGCTTTGCTGCTCACACCGTTAATGTTGCCTGGCAGAGTGTCATCATGAAACGGATTCGGGTCGAACGAATGGTTGTAAGCGTAGCGCATGCTCAACGACTCTTTGCTCGTAAACTGATGGTCGATCTTTACGACTGGGTTATAGGTGTTTGTCCTCGACGCGCTCGGAAAGAATGCGGTTCCTGTCAGACCGTCAGAAGAAGAACGAGGATTTGGATACAAAGCAAAAATCTTTTGCATTGTGGGGTCAAGTGGAAGACAGGCGGCGTTATTATTTCCCGTTCCTGGACAATTAGTCGGATCGGTACCAGGCAACTGCGTCAGATCAATCGGCTGCCCATTATAGGTAAAGACTCCCGTCTTAAACGCAGCCGTCGGCACAAATGCTGAATTTGTTAGCGTCGTCCGAAAGCGATCAAATTCCTCATTCACAAAAAAGAAAGTCTTGTTTTTGATAATTGGGCCACCGAAGGAATACCCGAACTGGTTACGAACGTAGGGGTTCATCACGTTCCTACTGCCGTCCGAATTGAACCTCGGATTAAACCAATCCCTCGCTCCACCGAAGCTATTCCAACGTCCAAATTCGTAGACGCCGCCGTGGAAACTGTTGGTACCGCTCTTGGTTACGACGTCGATGATTGCGCCAGTGTTGCGGCCGTATTCGGCGTTGAAGTTGTTGGTAATTACGCGAAATTCTTCCGTTGAATCGGGGTTGGCGGACAAAAGTCCGTCGGGAATGCCCGGCACCGATGTGTCGTTATTGTCCACGCCGTCAAGAAGGAAATTATTATTGCGTTCGCGTGAGCCGTTGACGGTGAACCCACCCAGACCGGTATTAGTTTGCGAGGTGCCGGGTGAGAGCAACACCAAGCTGTATGGGTCTCGTGTGATCAGCGGCAAGTCCCGCATCTGGCGGGAATCCACCAGATTGCTCACCTGCGCGCTCTCCAGGTCCACCGGCGGCAGTTCGCTGCCCTGCACCTGCACTTCTTCGGACACCGCGCCTGGTTCCAGTTGCGCATTCGCGGCCAGCACCTGAGCGACTGTGACCTCTGCAGCCGCCACTTTGAAGGTCCGGAAACCTTCCTTCTTGATCACGATTTCATAATGACCGGCAGGGAGGTTCGGAACACTGTAGGCGCCGGTCCCGCTCGTGGTCACCACGCGGGTGGCCTTAGTATCCAGACTGGTCACGGTAACGCTTGCACCGTCTATTACAGCGCCGGTCTTATCTGTCACGGTTCCCTGAATCGAACCGTTCTGGGCGAAGGCGACAAGAGAGCCCAGCAGGGCCAGAATGATGCACCCCAGGGTGAATCGAAGATTTCGCATACAACCTCCCAAAATTTTAGAAAAATGCTTCAAGAAGCAGGTGGCAGATATGGCTCGTGTCCAGCCCCGCGCGGATGGAAAAATGGCGCAACCGAGCGGTCTTACAGAGTGGTGCTCCTGAGCCTTTGTGAAAGGAATTGCAACTGGCTCGCCAAAAGAGCGCCTCAGTAACCAGCTCTGAATCCAGTAACTTAGGAATGGAGCAGATTTGACACATACGAAATTTAATAGATATTCAAGCGGTGTTATGAAATCTGGGATTCTGCAAATGTAGGGAGGGGGATGCGACCAAATTAGCTGACTTTGCGGACAATCGGGGTATTCATCTTGTACTTCCGCTCGAGAAGGTTTCCATTGGCATCTTTGATCCGCAAAATGAACGTTGGCAGGTCGCCTTCTTTTCCGAAGTCCTCATGCGAGACGGTCACCGGCAAAGCGCCATTGAGGTTGCGCTCACGATAAGCCGTCTCATAGCGATGGCGCCGCACGTTCCAGGTAAAAACGCGAACCTGGTTATAGTCGAACGGGAGACCATCTTTCGTCTCAGTCAACAACATTAGGTATTGAGGAACCTGTTTATCGCCATCTTTGACGTGATTGAGTACGAAGCAAGCAACAATGCGCTGGCCTTCGGCGTACTCTGCGACTTCGAGAGGAGCGTCCAGGTCAATCAGCCGGCCGAGCACCCAACCAACATGTCCGTCGGGATCGCGGACCAACCACCAATCCTCCATTGCTGGCGGAGTGTTCTTACGGCTTGCAACTGCGCCGGAAGCTACGCCGGGAAGAGTTTTCTCAACTGTAGCCCGCTTCAGAATTGAGATCTTGGCTGCTTGGGCAAGCTGATAAAGGTGCTCGGTGTCGCGTCCAGGTTCGACGTGCAGGTTGGTGTCGTTGCGAGTGGTAGCTGTGCCTGCAATCAGCGCGTCTTTTTCCTGCTGGGCAAGTTTCTGGAAAGCATCGTATACCTGCTCGGTGACCAAGAAACGCTGCTCGACCCATCCTTCGATTCCGCTCGCGGTCCGAATTCGCACAAAACGCCGCTCGCGGTCAAGGACTTCAACACGGTCGCCGTTCTTGGCTGTGCCAACCTTGTTGTAAACCTGGACCAACTGGTCGCGAAGTACGACTTGAGGAGCGGAGATGTAATCAATCTCGAGGACACGCCTGTGGCTGCGCCCGCAAGAGAGAACTGCAGCCAAACTGATCAGGCCTGCCAGTAAGAGTCGTTTATTGGAATTCACGGAACAGAATCATGATATCGCAGCGTCTCCGAGGAACCAGTTACGAATGTGGGTATGGAAGCGATCCTCAGATATTGTTGAGTGATCGCGTTCAAACGGGCGGGTCGCGTTTGTAGATTCCGCTACAGAATGCGTTCGTGTACGTAGCCGCTGGCGCTCAGCGCCGACAATAACTCTGCTATGTGGTCGGGGCCGCGAGTTTCCATGGTGATGTCGATAGCGGTGTCGCCAAGGTTCACACCGTAATAGGCGCGATCGTAAGAGGTTTCGACAATGTTGGCGCGATGCTGCGCCAGGATTCCAGTCAGACGATGCAGTGCGCCGGGATAGTCGGGCAAATGAACCCGCAGGCGCACCAGGCGTCCATCTTTGACCAAGCCGCGTTCCATAATGCGCGAGAGCAGGCTGACGTCGATATTTCCGCCACAAACCAAAACGGCAACCTTGTTTCCGCTCAGCGAGGTCTTACGGTTAATCAAGGCGGCCAGGGCGGCGGCACCAGCGCCTTCGGCGAGAGTCTTTTCGCGCTCCAGCAATAAAAGAATGGCGTTGGCGATTTCTTCTTCGTCAACGGTGACGATGTCGTCCACGTATTTCTGAATGAGCGGCAGCGTCTTTTCGCCAGCGCGACGGACTGCGATGCCGTCGGCGATCGTCGCGGCGGGGCTTAGGGTGACCGGGTGGCCCTCTGCGATGGCAACTTTCATCGACGGTAGGCGCGCCGGCTGCACGCCAATAACCCGCACGCGAGGGTTGGTTTCCTTCACCGCGCAGGCGACACCGGAAATCAATCCGCCTCCGCCGATCGGCGCAACAATGGCTTCAACATCTGGAACCTGCTGCAGAATCTCGAGGCCCATGGTTCCCTGGCCGGCGATCACAACCTCGTCGTCGAAGGGATGGATGAATGTCAAACCGAATTGCCGGCTGCGACGAACCGCCTCTTCGCAAGCTTCGTCATAGTTCGCGCCGTGCAGGACGACTTCCGCGCCATAACTTTTCGTTGCAGAAACCTTTATGAGCGGCGTGGTTAGCGGCATGCAAATCTGCGCGCGTATTCCATGACGGCCGGCATGATAGGCGACACCCTGGGCATGGTTACCCGCGGAGGCCGCGATTACGCCCCGCGAGCGTTCGTCTTGACTAAGCGTCAGGAGTTTATTCAGCGCGCCACGTTCCTTGAAGGCGCCGGTGCGCTGCAAGTTGTCGAGCTTCAAATAGACGGAATTTCCGGTGAGTTGCGAGAAACCTTCCGAACGCGCACAAGGAGACAGATAGATTGAATCGCGAATGCGCCCCATCGCGGCTTGAATCTCAGGAAGTGAAACTCCTGGGGCTGCGGCTCGGGCGGGCTTCGTTGGCATGAGGACCGGTTTGGACATTCAGTATTTATCGTCTTCCTTCGATTCTTTGGTTAAAAGAACATTTACCACGAAGGACACGAAGTTGCACGAAGGAAACGCAGACCGGGCCAGGATTACGCGGAGACCAATTCCCGTTTCGCTCTGGATTTCGCTGGCTTGAGCTGGACGCGATTTAGGTAAATATCAACCGAAGCTGCCGCCTTCCGCCCTTCCGCAATCGCCCACACTACAAGGGATTGCCCACGTCGCATGTCACCCGCGGCGAACACGCCGGGCACGCTCGACATGTGGTCTTCACCAGTTGCCACGTTGCCCCGCGAGTCGAGTTGCACTCCGAGTTGCTCGATCATGCCGTTGCGGACTGGGCCGGTAAAACCCATGGCCAGCAGCGCGAGATCACAATCCATAACAAATTCAGTGCCTGGAATTGCTTCAAACTTCGGCGGAGGACCGACTTTGATTCCGTGCAAGTGCTTAACGCTTCCGTTGGCGTCGCCGGTAAATTTCGTGGTGGCAATGCTCCACTCGCGCGTACCACCTTCCTCATGCGCGCCTTCAATGCGTAACTGCATCGGCCACAGTGGCCACGGCGTTGAAGGAGCGCGGTCGGATGGAGGCATGGGCATGATTTCGAACTGATGGACCGACGCCGCTTTCTGCCGATGAACCGTACCCAGGCAGTCGGCGCCAGTATCACCACCGCCAATAATAATGACGCGCTTACCCGTGGCGAGAATGTCCGCCGCTGGATCGAGCGAGTCGCCATGGCAGCGCTGGTTAGATTGGGGCAGATACTCCATAGCGAAATGGATGCCCTTCAGTTCCCTTCCCGGAACGTTCAGGTCGCGCGGCGCTTCAGCGCCACCCGCCAGCAGGATGGCATCGAACTCGCGCTGCAGGTCTTCGACTGGAATAGAGTGGCCGACGTGCGCGTTAATTACGAACTTCACGCCTTCGGCTTGCATCTGCTCGAGACGGCGATCCACGATGCGCTTTTCCATCTTGAATTCAGGAATTCCGTAACGGAGCAATCCGCCGATGCGATCGGATTTCTCGTATACCGTGACCCAATGTCCCGCACGGTTAAGCTGTTGTGCAGCGGCCAGTCCGGCTGGGCCAGAGCCAACGATCGCGACTTTCTTTCCTGAGCGGAATTTAGGCGGCTCAGGAACAATGAATCCCTCTTCCCACCCGCGCTCGACAATGCTCTTTTCGATTTGTTTGATTGTGACGGCGGGCCCATTGATTCCCAGAACGCACGCAGCTTCGCAGGGCGCGGGACAAATACGGCCGGTAAACTCTGGGAAATTGTTAGTCGAGTGAAGCTGACGCAGCGCTTCCTTCCAGCGGCCGTTGTAAACCAGGTCATTCCAATCCGGAATCAGATTGTTGACCGGGCATCCGGTGTGGCAGAAGGGGACGCCGCAATCCATGCAGCGCGCGCCTTGAGTGCGCAACTTCTCTTCGCGGAAGTCCTGGTAAATTTCGAACCAGTCGTTTACGCGCTCGGTGACTGGTCGCCGGGTAGCAGTCTCGCGGCTGTATTCCATGAACCCCGAAGCCTTACCCATGCAGCGCCTCCACCAACTCAGGCACTGGAGGTGGCTGGCCAGGAATGTACTGCTCGCGGGTGCGGGTGACGCCCAGCACACGCTTGAATTCATGCGGGAAGATCTTGATGAAACGCGGCAGTACTTCAAGCCAGTTGTCGAGAATACTTTTCGCGCGCTTGCTTCTGGTGAGTTCGAAGTGACGCTGCACCAGACTGTGAACAAGTTCGACATCTCGGGGCTCGATGACGGGCTCGAGATCAACCGCCGCGAGATTGCAGCGCTTCTCAGTGAAGTCGCCTCTTTCGTCGAACACGTACGCGATGCCACCGCTCATGCCGGCGGCAAAGTTTCTGCCGCATGATCCGAGAACGACGACCAGGCCGTTGGTCATGTATTCGCAGCCATGATCGCCGACACCTTCCACAACTGCAGTTGCACCCGAGTTGCGCACGGCAAAGCGCTCGCCGGCAACGCCGCTGAAGAATGCTTCGCCGCCGGTGGCGCCGTAGAGGACAACGTTACCGATCAGAATGTTTTCCTCTGCGGCGAATCGCGATTGTTTCGGAGGATGGACTACGACTCTGCCGCCCGACAGCCCCTTGCCGACGTAATCGTTGGCATCGCCTTCGAGGGTCATGGTCACGCCTTTGGCCAGGAATGCTCCGAAGCTCTGTCCGGCTGATCCGGTAAAGTTGATGCGGATGGTGTCGTCGGGCAAACCTTCCGACCCGTAGCGCCGCGCAATTTCACCGCTCAGCATTGCGCCCACGGTGCGATGGACGTTGCGGATGGCAAAACTCATCTCCACCGGTTCGCGATTTCCCAATGCCGCCTTTGCGCCAGCGATCAGCTCATGATCGAGAGCTTTGTCTATGCCGTGGTCCTGCTTCTGTACGCAATGGCGCGCCACGCGGCCGGGCAAAGGCGGATTGTAGAGAATTGCCGAGAGATCTACTCCGCGTGCCTTCCAATGATTGATGGCGGGCTGCACATCCAGCATGTCAACCCGGCCAACCATCTCGTCAACTTTGCGGAACCCGAGGTCGGCCATGTATTGCCGGACCTGCTCGGCAACGAAGAAGAAATAATTGATTACGTGCTCAGGCTTGCCGGCGAACATCTTGCGGAGTTCGGGATCTTGTGTAGCGATTCCAACCGAGCAGGTGTTCAAGTGACACTTGCGAAGCATGATGCAGCCCATGGCGACGAGAGGAGTCGTGGCAAATCCGAACTCTTCGGCGCCGAGCAAGGCAGCGATGACCACGTCGCGCCCGGTTTGAAGTTTGCCATCGGTCTGCACGCGGATGCGGCTGCGCAGATCGTTCATCAGAAGAACTTGTTGTGTCTCGGCGAGGCCAAGCTCCCACGGAATGCCTGCATGCTTGATTGAACTCAACGGCGAAGCGCCGGTACCGCCGCTGTCGCCGGAGATCAGCACAACGTCGGCGTGGGCTTTGGCAACGCC
>Ga0070717_10002301_pt1 | contig 13404 bp, 12 predicted proteins | sample LARL113metaG_FD_71366 | JGI IMG/M metagenome (GOLD analysis project Ga0070717, IMG submission 71366) | Corn, switchgrass and miscanthus rhizosphere microbial communities from Kellogg Biological Station, Michigan, USA - LAR L11-3 metaG | ecosystem: Host-associated > Plants > Roots > Rhizosphere ... | reverse complement strand
GGCCAGTTCGGCGTCCACTCCGCCAGTTTGCGCCGCGCGTTGCAGGTAATCGCGCGCTTCGACCGCGTCGCCTTTGCTTTCCAATTGCCAGGCGTGGGTTGTGAAATCGTCGGCGCATGGAGCAACGCCGATACAAATGCCAATAAGTAAAATGAATGCCGTTACGAGGGCTTTCATGGAAGGTAATATTCCTTTCCCGTCCCGCTCTTGGCTAATTACTGTAACACTGGTAACGGGCGGCGCGCTTGGACGGGGTTAGCTCAGTTCTCAACGTGGCGGCACCGGTGGCGGCGCGGTAGCATGTGGATGTGAAATCAGGCCTGAAGACCGCCATCTTTCTGGTCATCTTGTTGAATGGGGTGGCTGGCTTGGCGGCAGCCGCGCAAATTCCTTCGGGCGCTCCAATCCAGATCCGGCTGACTACGGAGCTCAACACTTCCACAGCCAAAGTGGGCGATGTGTTTCAAGCGCTGGTAATCGCTCCGGTGGTCGTGGATGGTCGCGTTGCAATGGCGCCGGGGGCTACGATTGCCGGGCATGTCAAAGAAGTGACCGCCGCTGTGAATCCGGACGACCAGGCAGTTTTGGCGCTCTCTTTTGACGAGATTCGCGATGCGAGTGGCACGAAGGTCAGCGGCACCAAGGCGAGCATCGGGGCAAAGTTGTCTGGTGTCGACAATGCGCGCGAGTCGCTGGACGCTGACGGTCGAATTAAGGGCATCGTGGCGTCCAAGACCGGGTCTGGGCGGCTGGATCAAGGGATCAACAAGATTTCCGAGAAGTACCCATCGTTCGCGGAGCTCTTGGGAACGATGAAGCAGGTGGTGCTGAAGGACGCCGACGCCAACATCGATTACAAACCTGGGGTGGAAATGACGATCGAACTCACCAAACCCCTGGATTGGACGGGCTCCGTCAAAATCCCTGACATAGCTTCGATTGAGCCTCAAGACGAACTTTTTCTTCTGGTGAACGGCGAGCCGTTTCGCACCGCCACAGAGAAGGATCAAAGGCCATCCGACATCACCACCCTGATGTTTCTGGGGAGCCGGGAGCAGATCGAAGACGCGTTCAAGAAGGCTGGGTGGTCGCCGGCCGCGAAGTTGAACGATCAATCGAAGCTCGAAACCTTCCGGGCCATGGCGGAAATGCGCGGTTACGAGGAGGCCCCTGTCTCCGTGTTGCTGTTAGACGGCCGCCCTCCCGGCCTGGTGTTTGAGAAGCTCAACAACACCCTCGGAGCGCGGCACCATTTGCGGATCTGGCAACGGCCGGGGCGATTCAACGGGCTCGGGGAGTTTAGGGGAAAAGACATCTGGGTGTGCTCAGCCACGCATGACACCGGCATCAGCTTTTCCGAAGAAAACCGGACGTTCATTCACAAAATCGATCCAAACATCGATCTGGAGCGTGCCAAGGTAGTCAACGATTTATTGCTGACGGGGCTGGTGCGGGGATTGTCGCTGGTAGAGCGTAGCGGCTTGCCGCCGAACATGTCGAACGCCACCGGCGACGCACTAAAAACCGATGGCAGCATGGCGGTAGTAAGCTTTTAGGTCTCCTCGATAACGGGGGTCCTCTATAATTGGGGCTTGACTGAAAAGACCCGAATCTTCAAATACTACGACCTTCTCGCGAGCATCTTCATCGTCGTCCTGGTGATTTCCAATTTGGTGGGCCAGAAGATCTGCGCCTTTGGGCCCTTCCGCGTCAGCGGGGCGCAACTGCTGTTTCCGATCACGTATATCTTTGGCGACATCTTCACCGAGGTATACGGCTATGGCGGCTCGCGGCGCATCATCTGGATTGGCTTTGCCGCGAATGCACTGATGGCAGGCTTGGGCAATTTGATTGTCGCATTGCCGGCGGCGCCGGAATGGAGGAATCAGGAGGCGTTCGCTATCGTGTTTCATCAGGTGCCGCGATTGGTGGTGGCAAGTTTGATCGCATACTGGTGCGGCGAGTTCGCGAATTCGTTCACGCTCGCCAAAATGAAGTTGATCACTAAGGGGCGCTATCTTTGGACACGCACGGTTGGATCCACCGTGGTGGGGCAGGCAGTGGATACTGTGATCCTGGTGCTCATCGCCTTTAGCGGTGAAGTGACGGGTGCGGGGATGGTGCGCCTGATTATTTCCGCGTACCTCTTTAAAGTGGTCTACGAAGTGATCGCGACGCCGGTGACTTATGCCATCGTCGGTTTTCTCAAGCGCACCGAGGGAATCGACACGTTCGACTACCACACGCGATTCACGCCATTTGCAACGGAGATGTAATCCGTCTCTATTCTTTCTGGGTGAGCTTTTCGCAGAGCTCATCGATCTCCGCGGAGTGCCGCTCGATGAGATCGTACGCCAGCGCCTTCAGAGCAGCGATGTTTTCTGGACTCGTGTTATCCATCGCGTGATTGTGTCCGCCCAACGCTACCTGGAAGCGGTAATAAAGTTTGGGCACGTCGGGGACGAGTTGACGAAGTTGATAATCGACGGTGCTGCTGACACCATCGAAAACGATGTCCAGTAGCGGCTTAGCCCATCGCGCCGCGCCCCAATATTTTGCAATGGTGAGCGGCAGGCTGCGCATTAGCGAGCCGGTTCCGAGCGAAACGATCAGGTAAGCGCTCGCGTCGGGATGAGTGGTTCGCGCTTCCACGAGCGCGCAGGCCGCCGGATTATTGGCGAACACGCCTCCGTCGATCAGCGTGTAGTGGTGTGAGAACGTGTCCGATAGCAGCTTCATAGGTTCGAAGTAGCTGGGTGCAGCCGACGTTGCGCGCGCGATATCGCGTGCCGGAAAGTCATAGTCCGGGCGTGCGCGTGCGTTTGTACTCTTGAAGAAAAACGGAAACCGGCGTTCGATCTCGTAGCTGGTGATGAGAACATCTGTCACGGCATCTCGCAGACGCGAGCCGCCAAAGTAATCCCGTAGAACTTGCTCCAAACCCTTGGACGAATATTTCTTCCACGTTAGGTTGTCGCAGGCAAATAGCTTCCTCAATAGCGAGCGGGAAAATATGCGGCGGCCCTCGCATTCGTACATCTCGATTAGCTGTTCGGCCGTGTATAGTGGCGTGCTTGGCGTCTTTGGGATCGCCAGCCCGAGCGCAAGGATGCCGCCCGTGGATGTGCCAGCGATCAAGTCGAACAGGTGAGCGGTGGGACGTGAGGCTCGCCGTTCTATTTCGGCGAGTACGACCGCGGGTATGATGCCTCGAATACCGCCGCCATCAATGGAGAGAATCTTAATCACGGTTGAGCGGGGCAGCAGTAGAAGGCGCACGGACCGCGAAGGTTGTTGTCCCCCGCAGGAGCAATTACCGCAGCCCGTGCGCTTCCGCCATCACCCAACGCAAGAGTACGGCTTGCGTTGAGCGATGGCGCCGAAGGCAACGTTCAACTCATGGGAATGGAAGGGAAAATAAATCCCTCGGAGCAGCGATCGCACCGACAGTTCTTGCTGGATGCCCCCTTGGATGAATTCGTTCTGAGCCGCCATGCATAAAGCACGCGGTTTTGTTGGGGTTCATAGAGAATCCGTATGCTTACGCAGGCGGCTCAAGGAACCTTCGGTACGATGCACCGGAGGCCAGGAAGGCGGTGATCTTCCTGGCGGGTGATTCTTTTGTATTTCCTTTGATCGTTAATGGTCGTTTTGGCGCCGGGCTTGGTCGGCATCCGTAGCCAAATCCATTAACAGTTGGGCGAACTCGGGAGTCTGGCCGATGAAAAGTCCGTCGCCGGTGAGAGCGTTGACTGCGCCCATCGCAATCCCCGTGGTCTCGGTTGGGCGAACAATCGAACAGAGCGGGAAGCTGCGGTTTAAGAATGGGCATGGCTCTGGCATGATCAGGTTGGCCTGCAACGTCTCCGGTTGGTTGAAGTGGAGGTCGAAAAACGTCACGTCGGAGTTGTTTATCGGGTCATGGACAGTAAAAGGCGGATTGCCCGGAGGCCCATTGGGGTTTGTGTTCGCATTGCCAGCCTTGTCTTGCCAGGTCTGAAAGTGCATTGCCTCGGTTGGACCGATGCTGAGGACAACTCGCAGAACTTCCGGGTCGGTTACTCTCTGAGCAAGCCCAGGGTAGAGGCTGGTGCCACCTTGCTCAATGAAGCAAAAGTGGAAGCCCGCCGTGAAGGCGATCGCATTGATCAGGTTGGCGTTGTTCGAGTCATCATCAGTTCTTGGAATTGCGGTATGCCGCCCAACATTTAAGCTCGGGACTGCTTGATCGAATGAGGTGTCGCCCAGATCGGGATTCTTATTGTTAGAGCGATATCGACCCCAAAAACTAGTGTCCATGGTGAGTTGGGTAAGATTGGTGAGCCGTCCCTTCTTGGTTGACCCTGTTGCCGTGCTACCTGCCAATGTGCGGAAATGAGGGCCAACGAGGAGATCAATGTCCGCCATGTTCGCACCTTTAGATTTCAAGTAGGCAAGCAGAAAGTTCGCATGGCTGAATTCATCGTCGGTATTGTCGTTAATGTACTGGGGCATGTCGCCATCCAGGATCTGAAGAGCGGTTGTGTATGGCGCGTTCCCCCCGGTGGGAGCTGGCTTGGTGCCGGTTGCCGGATTAGTCGCTTCAAAACCGCCTGTGACCCCGGTCGCTGAACTGAGTTCCCAGTATTGTTCCCAGAGATCGCTCTCAAGGATTTCGGCTGCGGCTAGGAACGTGAGAATTGCGGCATCGCCCTTGGTGAGCCTGCTGGGCTCGTCACCCAAGGCGGGTTTGGAATTGGACAAGAGTCCGGCGCCGACGCTGGCTGAACCCACTACCGCGAGTCCTTTTTGGATGAAAGAGCGCCGGTTGGTTGGGCGCTTGATCCGATTCGCTAATTCCTTCATACGTTCTCTCCTTTTTGTATCTAACAAAGTGCAATTGTTCGGGAAGGGTCTTGTGCCTTCGACCGATGCTACGCCTAGGAAGGGGTGAATGTTGTAGGAATTCCGCTAAATATTCGTAAATGAATCGTAAAAGGCGTGTTAAGGAATTGTGCTGTTGATGTGCGAATCAGACGTCCTTGAACAACTCTTGTGCGGAGATTTCGAAATCGAGTTCGGGCAGCCGTAGGCTGGCATGCTGAAGCAAGCCAGCTTCGGAGTATTCGTACAGGCGCTTCAGTTCGGGATCGACGAGCCACACATGCGGGACTCCCCAGCGGCGATAATCTTCGAGGCGGTGTGTGAGTCTGCCATAGCGGTCGTCGCGGGAGACAATTTCGATGGCGACGAATGCAGGCGTGGTTGCGTAGCGGCCTTCCGGACGCAAATCGCGATAAACAGCGAGGTCGATAACGCGGAAGAGGCGCGGCTGGACGCGCACGCGGATCTCCGGCAACAGCAGGAGGCGGAATCGGGTGATTAGCGGTGCAAACAGCAGAATCAGCGCCGCTTGAATCTGGCTGTGAATCGGTGTTGGCAAAGCTCTTTCCACCACCTCCCCGTGAACGTAGTCCGGTTCGGGGCGGTCGGGGAATGCCAAGTCGAGGTATTCTTCTACGCCGATCTGCGTCTTTCCCAGCACTATAATCATGATACGCCGTCCGCGGGCGGCCGGCTCCGTTCAAACGTTGCGACTTGAAAATGTTTGACGATCATGCTATCTCTACATATTGTGGGAGGTTGTTGCCATGGCTACAACGGTCTGGAAAGGGCATCTCACTTTCGGCCTCGTCTCGTTTCCCGTGAAGCTGTTCACCGCTGCTCGCAGCGAAGGCATCAGCTTTAACCAACTTCACAAATCCGACAACTCGCGGATCAAACAGGTGATCTACTGCCAAGCGGAAGACAAACCCATTCCGCGCAGCGAGATCGTCAAAGGCTACGAGTATGAGAAGGACCGCTACGTCGTCATCGAGGACGAAGACATTAAGAAGATGGCGCCGTCAACGGCCAAGGTGATGGAGATCCTCGAGTTTGTTAAGTCCGCCGAGGTAGACCCCATCTACTTCGAAAGCTCTTACTACATGGCTCCCGACGAAGCCGGGCAAAAGCCCTACGCGCTGCTCTACGACACGCTGAAGCGCACCGGTTACGTCGGCGTGGCGAAGATCGCCATGCACAATCGCGAGCACATCGTCATCTTCCGGCCCGGAGCCCACGGCCTGCTGATGCATACGATGTACTATGCGAACGAAGTACGGCGAGTGGAAGAATTTCGCACGGACACCGGGCTGGTGAAGGATCAAGAACTGAAGCTGGCCGAGATGCTGGTGGAGTCGCTGGCTGCGCCATTTGAACCGCAAAAATATCACGATACCTATCTGGACAATTTGCAGACGCTGATCGACGCCAAGGTCAAGGGCCAGGAAGTGGTGACACCGCCCACGGCTGAGCCGGCCAAGGTAATCGACATCATGCAGGCGCTTAAGCAGAGTCTGGCGGCGGCCAAGAAACCACCAGCGTCGGTAGAAACGCTGGATGCCGAACCCGAGAAAAAGGCTGGCGGGAAGAAACGTAGCGCTCGGGGTTAGCGCCCGGAGCCAGCGCGTCGTCGCGCCCACAATCCAGGGGATTGACAACCGATCGCTTTACGGCATAATATGTCGATATGCGACATGTCGCAACGCAGTCAGCATCGGAAGCGAAACCGCTTACCGAGCCCGTCCTGTTGATTCTAACCAGCCTGGCCGCTCAGCCCCGCCACGGCTACGCTTTGATTAAGGATATCGAGGTGCTGAGCGGCGGACGTGTCCGGATGAGCACTGGCACGCTGTTTGGCGCTCTGCGTCGATTGTTGGAAGACGGCTGGATTGAGCGCTACGAAGTGGAAGACACCACGCGCCAGAAGCAGGCGTACCGGCTGACCGCCGCGGGCCGCAGGCACTTGCAAGTGGAATTGGATCGCATGAAGCATCTGACCCGTGCCGGATTCGCGCGTCTGAAGGCGGCGGAGGCTCTATGAAACGAGCCTATCGATTCTGTTTGCTCCTGTATCCGCGCGAACATCGGGATCAATTCGCCGAAGAGATGACGCACGTGTTTGAAGAGGCGTTCGCGGAAGGCCGCGCTCAAGGGCGGGCTTGGTATGTTCGCTTTGGTTTTGCGGAAATTACGGGCCTAATCGGCGGAGCTGCGGGCGCTTGGCTGGATCGGAGATGCGCTGCCCCAGTTCCGGCCCAGAGTCCAGCCCAGGGGTGTATGCCGCAAGAATTAGTCGAGGCCCAGCAGCACGTCGACGCCAGCATTGCTGCCATGGTCCATGCCATTGCCAACCATCAGTTCGAAAGAGCTCGCCTTCTGTCTAATCAGGAACGCGAAGCTCGTGAGAACTTGCGTATGCTTCAGGAAAAATACGGGCGCGAAAAATATGGCGACGAACACGGAATCAATTGCTAGCTTCCCGCAGCGCCCGCCAGCGCTGGAAACGCGCGTAGCAGCTCTTCAGCGTACAGCGCGCCGGCCGGCGTTTCTTCATGTTTGAAGAAGACGTAGACATCGTGGCCCGATTCGAGCAACTGCTGAACGCGGTCGGCGATCTCTTTGCGATCCTCAGCCGAGTAATCCGGCATGCGCAATCGTGAATAAACGAAGCCCGACGTGACCACCTTCGGTATTACCAGCTTCTCGGATTCGGCGAGGCACAACGCCACGCCGTGCTTTTCGAGCAGACTATAGACTTCGTCCGTTAGCCACGATGCGTGCCGGAACTCGAACGCGCTGCGTATATCGCGTGGCAACGTCGCGAGAAAATCGCCCAGCAACGCCTCATCGCATTTGAGCGCAGGCGGAAGCTGGAATAGCACGGGGCCCAGCCGCCGCGCGCTCCGCAGCGGATCGATGGCTCGAAAGAAGACCTCGGTGAAGTCCGATGGCTTCAGCCTCAGGATGTGCGTGAGGCGCATGTGCGCCTTCAGTGGGAATACAAAGCCCGCGCGCGTGTCGCTCACCCAGTTCTCCAACGTGGAGGCAGACGGCAATCGCCGGAACGTGTAGTTCACCTCGACTGCGTTGAGCCGCGTTGCATAGTAGGACAGAAACTTCTTGCTTGGCAGCTTCTCCGGGTAAAACTCCGGCTTCCAACTGGGGTAGGCGAACCCGGAAGTTCCTGAATATAAGGTAGGCATCAGAAAACTGGCATCCCGTGGCGCGTGCGGTGCATCCCATACAATAGTTTAAACAGCAGTGACGCCGCAAAAGATTCCCCACGAGAGCTCGGCTCCTCAAAGGAGCTCGACTCCCCAAAAAAGCTCGTCTGAGCGTTTTCGCGAATTGTGGCCGGACATTCGCGAGATGGCGCGCCCGCGCCTCAAGGTGCTCCTCATCGGCTTCGTGCTGATGTTAATCAGCCGGGTGTGCGGCCTGGTACTACCCACCTCATCGAAATACCTGATCGACAACGTAATTGCCAAGCATCAACTATCGCTATTGATTCCATTGGTCCTCGCTGTCCTAGCCGCCACGATCGTTCAGGGGGTCACCGGCTTTGCCATAACTCAACTCGTGTCTAAAGCCGGCCAGCGCTTGATTGCTGAATTGCGCGCCAAGGTGCAAGCGCATATCGGCCGGCTGCCTGTCGCTTACTATGACGCGAATAAGACGGGAACCCTGGTAGCGCGCATCATGACCGACGTGGATGGCATCCGCAATCTGCTGGGTACCGGCTTGATTGAGTTTTTCGGTGGCGTGCTAACTGCGCTGCTCGTGCTGGGGTTTCTACTGCGCATCAGTCCGTTGCTGACTGGCATTGCGCTGGTGATCATCGTTACGTTCGCCTCAGTCCTTCGCAAAGCCTTTGGCACCATACGCCCGATTTTCCGCGAACGCGGCAAGATCAATGCAGAAGTAACCGGCCGTCTCACCGAATCGCTCGGCGGTGTGCGCGTAGTGAAGGGCTATCATGCCGAAGCCCGCGAGGAGGCCGTGTTCGAGACTGGCGTGCAGCGGCTGCTGAACAACGTCTTGAAGAGTCTGACCGCGACCTCTTTCATGAGCTTGGCCGCCACAGTCTTGATGGGCGTTGTCGGTGCAATCATCATGTACGTTGGAGCACGCCAGATCGAGGCGCGCGTCATGACGCTGGGCGATTTCGTCACATTCACCGCATTGCTCGCGTTCCTGATTGCTCCCATGTTCCAGCTCGTGAACATCGGAACTCAGCTCACCGAAGCGCTGGCAGGGCTGGAACGAACGCGTGAGGTTCTGCGCGAGCGGCCGGAGGACCAAGACCCGCGCCGCACCGTCTCTTTGCCGCCGATCACCGGTCAAGTAATTTTCGATCGCGTGGACTTCGCGTATGACACCGGGAAAGAGGTGCTGCACGAGATTTCGTTCCGCTCCGAACCAGGCACCGTTACGGCGCTCGTCGGTCCGTCGGGCTCCGGGAAGTCCACCATCATTGGTTTGGTCTCTGCTTTTCACGGGCCGCAATCGGGAACCGTGCTGGTGGACGGCGTCGATCTTTCCACCGTCCGTCTGGACTCTTATCGCACCCAGCTCGGCGTCGTGCTTCAGGAAACGTTCTTGTTCGACGGCACGATTTGGGAAAATGTCGCGTTTGCCCGGCCGAATGCCAACGATGAGCAGATTATGGAAGCTTGCCGCATTGCGCGGGTCGATGAGTTCGCCGAAGGCTTCGAGAAGAAGTACGACACCATCGTCGGCGAGCGCGGCGTCAAGCTCTCGGGCGGCCAGCGCCAACGAGTCTCCATTGCTCGCGCGCTGCTGGCCGATCCGCGCATCTTGATTCTCGACGAAGCCACTTCGAACCTGGACTCCGAATCCGAGGGCATGATCCAGGAAGGCTTGCGCCACTTGATGCAAGGCCGGACCACGTTTGTCATCGCGCATCGCTTGTCGACCATCCGGCGCGCGGACCAGATCCTCGTCGTCGAAGCCGGCCGCATCGTGGAGCGTGGCACGCACGCCGAATTGTATGTCGCGCGCGGCCGATATTACGATCTATACACCAAGCAGCACGGCATCGAAACGAATCTATTCCTCGCGCCTGGCGAAGGTGATGAGCAGCCGCCACCCGATGGAGCGGTTCGTGCGGCTGGTGCGCCCACCGGCGATCGCAACATGCTATCCGAAACCGTGCGCCTGTTAGGGGGCTAAGTCTTGCGCCCCATCATTCCGTCCAGGCTGAACGCGCCTGGACCGGTTGTTGCCAGGTATAAGAACAAGAAGCAGTACAGCACCGTGATTTCACCCATGTTGAGCAAGGGCCAAAGCCAGGGCCCCATGTGGACATGCACCATGAAATACGCAACCGCCATCTCGCCGCATAGCAGGAACGCCACCGGACGTGTGAACAGCCCGACAATGATGAGCGGTCCGCCGACGATTTCCAGAATGCCGGCGAACCACATCATCGAACCCACGGCGGCGGCATGGCCATCCAAGCCTCCGAATGCACCGATGATCTTTTGCGCTCCGTGAAGCGTGAAGGTAAAGCCGGCAACTACACGCAGCAGCGCAAGTGCGGACGATTGAAACGAAGAAATACGCGTGGCCATTTGCTCTATGGAACCGCGAAAGCAGGCTGCTCGTCAAACCGCGCGTTTTCGACAGCGCTATTCGCCGCTCTGTTGCAGCAGTTTCGCGACTAGGGCGGTCCAACCGGTTTGATGGCTGGCCCCGAGCCCGGCGCCATTGTCGCCGTGAAAATACTCGTAGAACAAAATGTGATCGCGGAAGTGAGGATCGCACTGGAATTTCTCGGCGCCGCCGAATGCGGGCCGCCGGCCATGCTCGTCGCGCAGGAACAGACGCGAGAGCCGGCGCGATAGTTCGCAGGCCACCTCGCCTAGATTCATCTTCACGCCGGACCCGGTAGGAAACTCCACCTGCAGCTCGTTCCCAAAATAGTGATGAAAGCGCTGCAGCGATTCGATCATGAGATAGTTCACTGGAAACCAAACCGGCCCACGCCAGTTGGAATTACCACCGAAGAGATTGGTGGTGGATTCCGCAGGCTCGTAGTTCACGCGGTACTCCTGTCCATCCGCCTGCAAAACGAATGGGTGGTCCTTGTGATAGCGCGAGATCCCGCGAATGCCATGCGGCGAAAGGAATTCGTTCTCGTCCAGCATGGTTTGCAGCACGCGCTGCAGTCGCGACGGATGAACCAGGGAGAGCAGCGTACGCTCTTTCTGGCCAGGCCGCGTAATGGATGCGACATTCAGGCATAGGTCCGCGCGGTGCTTGATGAACCACATCATGCGCCGCTTGAAGCCGGGCATCTTGTCGATGGCATCGGCATCCAATGTGGTCACGGCAAACAGAGGAATCAACCCCACCAGCGATCTGAGTCGCATAGGGATTTTGCGGCCATCGGGAAGCCGCAGCCTGTCATAGAAAAAGCCGTCTTGTTCATCCCACAGTCCGCCGTCGCCCAGCCGATTGATCGCGCTCGCGATGTAAAGAAAATGTTCGAAGAACTTGCTCGCAATGTCTTCGTACGACCGATCGTGCGGGGTCAGCTCGATCGCGATGCGCAGCATGGTCAGGCAGTACATGCCCATCCAGGCGGTTCCGTCGGCTTGCTCGATAAAACCGCCTGTCGGAAGCGGCTTGCTGCGATCGAACACGCCGATGTTGTCCAGGCCGAGAAAGCCGCCTTCAAAGATGTTATTGCCCTGTGAGTCCTTGCGATTCACCCACCAAGTGAAATTCATCAGCAGCTTGTGAAACGAGGATTCCAGGAACTCGGAATCCGGCTTGCCGGTCAGCTTCCAGTCGATCTTGAACACGCGCCAGCAGGCCCAGGGATGCACGGGCGGATTCACGTCACTGAACTCCCACTCATAAGCGGGGAGCTGGCCGTTGGGTGATTGATACCATTCCCGCAGCAATAACGAAAGCTGTTGCTTTGCGAAATCGGGATCGACCATAGCCAAAGGGATAGTGTGAAACGCCAGATCCCAGGCGGCGAACCAAGGGTACTCCCACTTGTCGGGCATGGAGAGCACGTCGTCGTTGTAGACGTGAATCCAGGTCCGGTTGCGGCCCCACAGCCGCTCGGGAGGCGGCGGAGGCATTGCTGGATCGCCCTTCAGCCATTCTTCGACCACGTAATGATAGAACTGCTTGCTCCACAGCAGGCCGGCGAACGCCTGGCGTTGCACCATGCGCGCGTCGTCGGACAAGCTGAGCGGCGCGAAACTGTAGAAATCCTCCGCCTCCTCGATGCGATCGAGAAACACCTGATGAAAATCGGGTTGGGGCGTGTGGTCCGAGTGCAAACGGAAGTGCAAGACCTTCGTTGACAAGGGCGATCCGCAGGGCTCGAGATCGATTCGATACACCCCGCAAGCTTTGGTGCCCGTGTCATCGGGATTCACGGCCGTTTGCTCACCCTGAATCAGGTAGCGGTGGAAGGCATCCTTGGTGTACGGTTGCGCGCCTTCCCAGCCCCACATGCGGAGTGTGTTGGTTTCGTTTTCCGTGAACAACAGCGGCGGGGCCTCTTCCAGCCATAGCTTGAATTCGCCGAGCGACTGCTCCTGGATGCCGATGGTATGGGTATCCAAGCGCGTCAGCTCTGGCCGCGGCGTGCCGTAGCCCCAGCTCCAGGTATTGCGGAACCATACCGTGGGCAGTAAATGCAGCGTAGCAGGAAGCGGCCCGCGATTGATCACAGTGGCACGTACCAGAATGTCGTCAACCCCGTTCTTCGCATATTCGATGAAGATGTCGAAGTAGCGATTGTCGTTGAAGACTCCGGTGTCGATTAGCTCGTATTCGCTGGCCGTGCGCGGCCGCTGTCGATTTGTCCTGGCGAGATCGGTATAAGGGAACGGCGACTGTGGATATTTGTACAGCGCCTTCATGTAAGAGTGGGTCGGCGTGGAGTCGAGATAATAGTAATATTCCTTGACATCCTCGCCGTGATTGCCTTCCGGACCGGAGACGCCGAAAAGCCGCTCCTTGAGGATCGGGTCGACTCCGTTCCAAAACGCGAAGGCGAAACATAAACGCTGGTGATTGTCGCAGATGCCGGCGATGCCGTCCTCGGTCCAGCGATAGGCCCGAGAGCGGGCGTGATCGTGCGTGAAGTAGTCCCACGCCGTGCCGTCCGCGCTGTAGTCTTCGCGCGGGTTGCCCCAGGATCGTTCAGCCAGGTAAGGACCCCAGCGCCTCCAGTGCGACGTCCGACTGCGGGCTTGGAGCAAGCGATCTCGTTCAGCGTGCATTCGACTTCTGAGCCGTGCGCGTCAAGCGGACTGTGCTCTCTTCAGCATAACTGGTGGCTCAGTCATTTACTCGGCAACCTCCGGCCGGACCATTAGGCTCATGCAGGCTGCTCCAATCGCGGCGTGCCATCGTCCTGGAGTGCACGAGGAAGTGGAAATCCCCATCCGAGCTTTGTCTAGAATTCTATTGCGGCGCGATTCGGGGCGTGTTAGCATCATCCAAACCCCATAGCTCTATTGCCACTAAACAAGATCTGGCGCTTCGTTC
>Ga0070717_10002300_pt1 | contig 13405 bp, 17 predicted proteins | sample LARL113metaG_FD_71366 | JGI IMG/M metagenome (GOLD analysis project Ga0070717, IMG submission 71366) | Corn, switchgrass and miscanthus rhizosphere microbial communities from Kellogg Biological Station, Michigan, USA - LAR L11-3 metaG | ecosystem: Host-associated > Plants > Roots > Rhizosphere ... | reverse complement strand
AACCTGCTCCAGGAGCTGGCCAAGGTAGGGCGCGTGACGGCCAAGGCGCTCGAGGGCGCCGGGTTCGAGTCGCTGCTGGTCCTGGATGCCGTGCTCGGGCTGGCGAGCGTGCAGCAGGCCCGGGCGTTCAACGCTGCCATTCCGATCACAGGCCTGGTGCTGGCCAAGCTCGACGGCACCGCCAAGGGAGGATCGGCCATCACCATCGAGGCTGAGCTCGGTGTCCCGGTCAAGCTGGCCGGCGTGGGGGAGGGCATCGACGACCTGATCGCGTTCGACCCGGCGGCGTTCATCCGCTCCCTCGTCGAGGACTGACGCTTTGGCGCTCATCGACCCGCACTGCCACACCACCGCGTCCGACGGCATGGTCTCGCCGGCGGAGCTGGTGGCCGCCGCGGTCGCCGCGCATCTGGACGCGATCGCGGTCACGGACCACGACACGATGGCGTCCGTTGAAGAGGTAAAGGAGCGCGGCGCGGCCGCGGGGCTGGAGGTCGTCGCCGGCCAGGAGGTGACCACCAGGTGGCCGGCGCAGACCCACATCCTGGGGTGGTTCCTGGAGAAGCCGGTGAGGCGCGGCATGTCGCTCGTCGACACGGTTGACGCCATCCATGACGCCGGAGGCCTCGCGATCGTGCCGCACCCCTTCATGCCGGTCTACTTCGGCTCGATCCAGCCGGGCATGCTGCTGCGGCTGATCGACGAGCGACCGGTCGATGGCGTCGAGGTGATGTTCACGACGCCGATCGGCCGCCGGCGACGGCGCACGCTCGATGAGTTCCTCGCCGCCCATCGCGAACGCCTGGGTGCCGCCCTCGGCGGCAGCGATTGCCACTTCGGCGCACACGACATCGGCCGTGTGCTGACGGCATATGAGGGTGACTTCCGGACCGCCGTCTTGGAGCGCCGCACCGAACCTCGCCTCGGCTCGCGCCACCCGGTGCCCACGGGTGTCGCCGTGCGCCAGCAGTGGCGTGCACTGGTCGAGGTGCCCGTGATGCGCCTCCGCGGAAAGCTCTGAGCTAACGCGCCGCTGTCAGCTCCAGCAAGGCTTCATGGACCGCCGCCGGCGCGGCGATGATGTCGCCGCTCTCCGTCCAGGTCTCGCCGCCCGACCAGTCCGTCACGCATCCGCCGGCCTCGAGCACCAGCGCCCCGCCGGCGACCACGTCCCAGGTGGCGAGGCCGAGCTCGAAGAAGCCGTCGAACGTGCCTGAGGCGGTGAAGGCAAGGTCGAGGGCCGCCGACCCGGCTCTCCTCAAGTCCTCGAATCGGGTCACGGCCGCCTCCATCACCGGCAGGTACCGCGCCAGCTTCTCCTTGGCGCGAAAAGGAAACCCGGTCGCGACGATCGCACGGTCTGGGTCTCCGCGGCCAAGCCGCGGGAGGCGCTCTCCGTTGCGCGTCACTCCCTGCCCTGCCGCGCATGCAAACTCCAGGCCGAGGAAGGGCGCCACCACGACGCCGAGGACCGGGCGCCCCCGGTCCAGCAGTCCTACCGACAGGCCGACCTGCGGAAAGCCGTGGATGAAGTTCGTGGTCCCGTCGAGCGGGTCGACGGCCCACATGGTCGGCGAGCGCAAGCCCCCGCGCTCCTCCGCCAGCAGAGCCACGCCGGGCGCCTCCCTCATCAGCACGGCGACGATCGCGGCCTCCGACTCTCGATCGGCGCGAGTCACGTAGTCGCCACGAGCCTTGGCCTCGGCGGCATAGCCCGGATGGGGCAGCCCGATGGAATGCAGCACCTCCGCGCCGGCCCTCGCGGCGCGCAGCGCGACGGGGAGGAGGTCGTTCAGCCTTTCTTCTCTTCGATGCCCAGGCCGAACATGGCCTCGAGGTCGTGAGCGGAGAACTGCTGGAACGCGACCATGGTCTGCGTGCGCTCGATGCCATCGAGCCGGGTGAGCCGCTGCGTCACCACTTTCGCCAGCTCGTCGTGCTCCCGGACCCGCACCATGGCCACGAAGTCCCACTCTCCGGTCACCGTGTAGACCTCGGCGACTCCCTCGACGTCGGCCAGGCGTGGGCCGAGGCTCGTGAGCGCCTCACGCGAGGACTTCACCAGGATGACCGCGGTCAGCACAGGACTCATTATGGGTCTGGTAACCTGTCAAGTAATGGCCCTTGACAGGCTTCAGACCCGCAGCCGTTTCCTGGCCCTATTCGAGCGCTACGGCGCCCTGCTGACGGAGCACCAGCGCAGCGTCCTCGACCTTCACTTGAGCAGTGACTGGTCGCTGGCTGAGATCGCCCAGAACGACGGGACGTCGAGGGCCGCCGTGCACGACATCGTGAGGCGGTCGCGGCTGGCGCTCGAGGATTACGAGAAGCGCCTCGGCCTGCTGAGGGAGGCGGATCGGCGCCGCCGCGCGGTGGAGACGCTCGAGCGTGAGCTCGCGACGTTGAAGCAGCGCATGGCGAGGCTGGCGGGCTAGATGTTCGAGACCCTGTCGGCGCGGCTGACCGAGGCGCTGAAGAAGATCACGGGGCGCGGCGTGCTCCGTCCCGAGGACGTGGATGCCGGGTTGCGTGAGGTCCGTCTTGCGCTGCTCGAGGCCGACGTCAACTTCAAGGTGGTCAAAGAGTTCGTCGAGCGCGTGCGCGCGCGGCTGGGCGGCGCCGAGATCGCGCCCGGCCTGACCGCCCCGCAGACCGTGGTCAAGGCGGTCCACGCAGAGTTGGTGGAGCTGCTGGGCGGCAACTCGGCGGGCCTCAGGTTCGCGCCGACGCCGCCGACGGTGCTCATGCTGGTCGGGCTCCAGGGCTCCGGCAAGACGACCACCGCGGTCAAGCTGGCGCTGCAGGCGCGGCGCGAGCAGCACCGACCGATGGTGGTCGGGCTCGACCTGCGCCGCCCGGCGGCCGTCGAGCAGCTGCGCATCATGGCCGAGCGCGAAGGCGTTGCGTTCCATTCGGGGACCGGCGCCGTCGAGGACATCGCCACAGCGGCGCTGCGCGAGGCGGCGCGCCTCGGCGTCGACACTGTGATCCTCGACACCGCGGGTCGCTGGCATGCCGACGAAGAGCTGATGGGTGAGCTGAAGCGGCTCAAGAGCTCGGTCGCGGTCACGGAGACGTTCCTCGTTGCGGACTCCATGACGGGCCAGGATGCAGTCAAGCTCGGCGAGGCTTTCGGACGTGAGGTCGGCCTCGACGGCGTGATCCTCACCAAGCTCGACGGTGACTCCCGCGGCGGCGCGGCGCTGTCCCTTCGGGTTGCCACCGGCCAGCAGATCCGCTTCGCCGGCACGGGCGAGAAGCCCCAGGATCTCGAGGTGTTCCAGGCCGAGCGGCAGGCCTCCCGCATCCTTGGCATGGGGGACATGCTCACGCTCATCGAGCGGGCGGAGCAGAACATCGACAAGCAGGCCGCGGCGCAGATCGAGAAGCGTCTGCAGTCGGGGCAGCTGAGCTTCGATGACTTCCTGGTCCAGATCCGTCAGCTGCGCGGCATGGGATCGCTGGAAGGCATGCTCGACATGCTCCCCGGCGGCGCGAAGCTGAAGGCGCAGGTCGCCGGCCAGGACACGGAAAAGGAAGTGAGGCGCATGGAGGCGATCATCCTTTCCATGACGGCGCGGGAACGGGCGCGCCCGGAGCTGATCGACGGGCCCCGAAAGCGCAGGATCGCGCGCGGCAGCGGCACGCATCCGGCGGACGTCAACCGCCTGCTCAAGGCGCGCGACGCGATGCAGAAGTTGACCCGTCAGGTGGGCCGGGCCTCATCTCGACAGCGTGGTTTCGCCGGGCTTCCCCGGCTGTTCGAATAAGGAGGCGGCAATTGGTAAAGATCAGGCTGAGACGGATGGGCGCCAAGCAGCATCCGTTCTATCGCCTCGTGGTGGCGGACGCGCGCTCGCCGCGCGACGGCCGTTTCATCGAGCACCTGGGCTATTACGACCCGATGACGGACCCGGTGCAGGTGAAGATCGACGTGGACAAAGTCGTGCGATGGCTCCAGCAGGGCGCACAGCCAAGCGAGGCCGCCCGGAGCCTGTTGAAGCGGGAGGGAATCCTTGAGCGACTTGCAGAGACGCGGAAGTCGACCGCCCCGGCGTGACGGCGGCGCTGGCCGCACCGGCTACAACCGCGGCTACCGGCGTGAGGCTCCAAGCGGTCCGAGCATCGACTACCGGGCTCTGATCGAGTACGTCGCCAAGTCGTTGGCCGAGAAGCCCGACGAGGTCCACGTGGAGTCCTTCGAGCGCGGCGGCGGCACCGTCGCGATCAAGGTCAAGCTGGCCGACTCGGACGTCGGCCGGTTCATCGGCAAGGCCGGACGGAACATCGAGGCGATCCGCACGCTGGTGCGCGTTGCGTCGCTGAGAGATCGCAAGCGCGTGTTCGTGGACCTGGCAAACCCGCCGCGATGACACGAGTCGGGCAGGTCCTCGGCGCCTACGGGCTCGATGGTGCTGTCAAGGTGCTCTCCTTGACAGACTTCGACGACCGATTCAGCACCGGCTCCAGGCTGGTGCTCGAAGGCGACGAGCACGTCGTCGAGTGGAGCCGCAGCGCCGGCGGCGACCTCGTCGTGAAGCTGGAGGGCATCGACAACCGGACCATGGCCCAGCTGTTTCGCGGCCGCTACCTGGAGATCGGCGAGGAGGCGGCGCGCCCCGCCGGCGAAGGGCGTTTCTACCATCATCAGCTGATCGGGCTCGCCGTCTGGACGGCGTCCGGCCGGGAGCTGGGGCGGATCGCCGAGGTGCTCGAGCGTCCGGCCAACGACGTCTGGGTCAGCCGCGAGGGTTCCCTGGAGCATCTGATCCCGGCGACCCGGGACGCGGTCGTGAAGGTCGACCTGGACGCGGGCCAGGTGGTGGTGGCGGACTGGCTGCTGCAGGTCGAGGGGGCCTGAGCGCCGATGAGGTTTGACGTCATCACGATCTTCCCGGAGATGTTCGGTCCGGTGTTCCGGCACGGCGTGGTCGGCCGTGCCGCCGAGCGCGGCGTGATCGAGCTGCACACGCACGACCTGCGTGACTTCACGCACGACCGGCACCGCCAGGTCGACGACGTGCCGTTCGGTGGCGGGCCGGGCATGGTCATGAAGCCCGAGCCGGTTTTCGAGGCGGTGGAGAGCGTGATGCTGAACAACGCGGGCCCCGTCATCCTGCTCGAGCCGTGGGGGGAGCGCCTGGACCAGCGCCTGGCTGAGGAGCTCGCCAGGGAGCCCGGGCTGATCATCGTCTGCGGGCGATACGAGGGCATCGACGATCGCGTGCGCACCGGCCTCTCCTCGCGCGAGATCTCGATCGGCGACTACGTGCTGAGCGGCGGAGAGATACCGGCGATGGTGCTCATCGATGCCGTCGGCCGGCTGGTACCCGGCGTCGTCGGAGACCCTGACTCGCTCGCTCAGGATACTTTTGGCGGCGAGCTGGCCGGCTGTCCCCAGTTCACGCGCCCGGCCGAGTACCGGGGCATGCGCGTGCCCGAGGTCCTTCTCTCCGGCGACCACGCGAGGATCCGGCAGTGGCGCAAGCAGCAGGCCGCCCAGCGACACACCCCGGCGGCCGGCAGCCGCTGATTGCTATAAACAACACTCACTGAGGAGATTCGCGAAATGAACGTCATCCAGCAGCTCGAGAAAGAGCAGCAGAAACAGAAGGTGCCGGCGCTGCGCGCCGGGGACACGGTCAAAGTGCATGCCAAGGTCGTGGAAGGGACGCGCGAGCGCATCCAGGTCTTCGAGGGCACGGTGATCCGCGTCACCGGCGGCGGGCTGCGCCAGAACTTCACCGTTCGCCGCGTCACGCACGGGGTCGGCGTGGAGCGGACGTTTCTCATCCACTCGCCGCGCATCGACAAGATCGACGTCCTGCGTCACGGCGACGTGCGCCAGGGCCGCCTGTACTACCTGCGCGGCAAGGTCGGCAAGGGCGCGCGCATCCGCGAGCGCCGCGGCGTGATGGGTGCACCGGCCGCGCCCGCCGAGGAGGCCGAGCCGGAGGAGAACGGCGCCGAGACCGAGAAGTAACCCCTGCCTGTTAAGGGCGGCTTGAGTCTGGATCAGGCGCTCGGTAGTCTCCACTCGGTGGGTTCCATCAGTCGATGAGGCCGATGCTCTGGCGCTACGAGCGCATGGCGCTGTCGATGGGCTACCAGGTGGTGGCCGGCGTCGACGAGGTCGGAATGGGCCCGCTCGCGGGGCCGGTCGTGGGCGGCGCCGTGGTGCTTCCGATCGGCGTGCGCATCCCAGGCCTCGACGACTCCAAGCTGCTCACCGCCGACGAGCGCGAGAGGCTCGACGTCCTCATTCGCCGCCGGGCGGTCGCGGTGGCGGTCTGCGCCGTCGACCACGCCCAGATCGACAGTCTGGGCCTGACCCGCGCGCGGCACCTCGCCACCGCCGGCGCCGTGGCCGGCCTCAAGGTGCCGGCCGAGTACCTGCTGGTGGATGCGTGGGACGTGCCCGAGGCGCCGCTGCCTCAGATGGCGGTGGTCCGCGGGGACCGGACGTGCGCATCGATCATGGCCGCCAGCATCGTGGCCAAGGTCGCGCGAGACCAGGCCATGATCGAGTACGACCGCATGTACCCGGGCTACGGGTTCTCGGGCCACAAGGGCTACGCCACCCCGGCTCACCGCGCCGCCATCCGCCGGCTCGGGCCCAGCCCGATCCATCGCACGTCTTGGGCACCGTTCCGCGAGTTCGTCTCCAGCGCCACCTAGCGCTCGGCCGCGCCGGCGAGCGGGCGGCCGCGCAGCTCCTGAAACGGAGGGGCTACGAGATCGTCGGCGCGGGGTTTGCGGCCAGGCGCGGTGAGATCGACCTCGTCTGCCGGCGGGGCGGCGAGCTGATCGTCGTGGAGGTCAAGACGCGCACGAGCTCGGCCTTCGGCACGCCTGAGGAGGCGGTCGGCACTCGCAAGCGCCGCGGGCTCATGTCGGCGGCCGCCGAGTATCGGGCACTGGCCGGCTGGCGAGGTCCCATCCGCTTCGCGGTGGTCGCCCTGACCGGCAGCCCCGAGGCCGGCTTCGCGGCCGAGCTGATCGAAGACCCGTTTACCTGATCCCTTTGCGAAAGTGGCGGTCGAGCTCGGACGCGTAGCTCATGCCGAGCTTGTCCCCGTACTCGAGGAGCCAGTCGTCGAACCTGGTGGTGCCACGCGGGGGTTCAGCAGACACCAGCAGGTCCGTCATCAGGCCCTCGAGCTCCTGGCGTGTGAGCACGACATCGCGCACGAAAAGCCCGATCACGTCCCCGGCGGGGATGAGCAGCGACGGCGGCAGGTAGAGGAAAGGAGGCCGGCGCTGGACGGCGATGGCGATCTGGTCGACGAGCTCCGCGAAGGTGACGGTCTCGGGCCCGGCCGCGTCGACGATAGCGTGCTCGGCTTGCGCAGACGCCTCCACCGCAATCGCGGCCACGTCCTCGGCCGCCACCGGCTGCACGTGGTAGTGGCCCAGACCGGGCATCGCGAACAGGGGCATTCGCCGCAGCAGCCAGGCGATGTTGTTGATGAGAATGTCGCCCGGGCCGAACACCAGCGTCGGCCGGACGATCGCCCACGCCAACCCGGACTCCTTGACCAGCTCCTCGGTCTGCGCCTTGCCCGCGTAGTAAGCCAGGGGCGAGTCGAGGGAGGGGTTGCTGACGCTGATGTGGACCACCTTGCGGACGCCGGCCTCCGCGGCGGCCTGCATGAGCAGGCGGGTGTTCGCAACAGCGCGGTCGAAGCTCAGCCCCCCGTGGGGGAAGCGAACCCAGTAGGTGTTGTAGAGGGTGTCCGCGCCGCGGAGCGCGCTGACCAGCCGCGCTCGGTCCTCGAACTGCAGCGGCTCGACCTCGAGCTCGGCTCGCAGGTCCTCGGTGCCGGGTCGGTTAGAGTGGTTGGTCAGGGTCCGAACCCGGCGCCCGTCCGCCAGCAGGCGGCGCGCGATGAACCTCCCCGTGTAGCTGAAGCCGCCCGTGACGACGTCGACGTGCGACTCAGTCAAGACGTCGTCATGTCCATCAAAAAGGAAAGCGGGTCAGGCCGTAGGCCAGCGAGTCCGGCTTCACGTGGCCGGAGGAGACGACGCGAGGGCGGTGGCGCACCGCCTCGGCGGGGTGCACCTCGGGGCGCAGGCCGTTGAAGATTGGGAACCGAAGCGTGCCGTCGGGCGACCACTCCGAGTAGCGCACGCTCACCACCAGCTCCGGCCTGCACCAGTGGACGGGCCTCGTCATCACGGGGGCCGGATCCAGGTGGGACGTCTCGCTCGCGAGCGCCGCGAGCTCCGTGCGGATGGCCGCAATCGCCTCGTCGTCCCACCCTCCGCTGACGGTGCCGCACGGGAGCAGCCGGCCCTCCTCGTGGTAGCCGACCACCAGCGCATCGAAGGGCTTGTCGCCGGTCCAGCCGACGACCACGAAGTCGTCCGACTTGACCGCCTTGACCTTCAGCCAGAAGGGGCTGCGCTGGCCGGGCACGTACTGGCTCTGCTTGTGCTTGGCCACCACGCCCTCGAGGCCGCGCTCGAGGCAGGCCTCGAACAGCTCGACGCCGTCCTCGTCGATGTGGTCGGGCACGAAGATGTGCCCGCCGGCCTCGACCGTCTTCTGAAGCCGGGCCCGGCGCCGGATCACGGGCTGGCGCAGCAGCGGCTTCTCCTCGAGGTACAGGGCGTCGAATGCGAGATAGGCGACCGGCACCTGCTCACGCAAGGCCGCGCCGCCGGCCAGGCGCTGCCGGAGGCGGTGATAGTCCGGGCGGCCGTCCTGGTCGGTGGCCACGAGCTCACCGTCGATCACGCTGCCGCGCGGCACCCGGGCCGCCGCGGCCGTGACCTCCGGGACGACCTGCGTCAGGTCGTTGAAGCCGCGGTCGTGGAGGTGGACGTGCCCGTGCGGGTCGCGGAAGAGCAGGCAGCGCAGGCCGTCCCACTTGACCTCGAACACGTACTCGGCCGAGCTGAATGGCGCCTCCGCCGACGCGGCCTGCATCGGGCGCACCTCGTCGGGGAAGCTCTCGAGCTCGATCTGCAGCTGGTCGGAAGAAAACGCGGGTGAGGACTGCGGTCCTCCCCCGCGGGCCCCCTCCTGGGGTACTCCCCGCGACGCTTTGGTGTCGTTGTGTGCAGCCATTGGTGACGGCCGGAATGAATCCGGCCTGATTGCCACCTATCTTTACCGATCGCCCCGACTGGAAGTCCGAGGGAGATTAGTGCCCTGGCCCGGGCGGCCTGCCTAGGAGGCTTTTCTGCGGGCTCTCTTGCTTTCCGACGCCGGCGCTTCTTTGCCTCGCGTGGCTCGGTTCTTCTTGGCCGCGTCGACCGACGCCCGCAGCGCCTCCATCAGGTCCATGACCTTGGCGGTCTGCGGAGCGGCCGGAGCTTCGATGACCTCGCCGTCGATCTTCGCCTGGACCACGCGCATCACGGCCTCGCGGTACTCGTCTTTGTAGCGGGCGGGATCGAAGGAGTCGGCCAGGCTCTCGATGAGGGCCTTGGCCATCTCGAGCTCTTTGGGGTTGATCTTGACGTCGTCGCCCTCGAGGCCCTTGAGCCCCTCGGTGGAGCGGATCTCGTCCGGCCAGTTGAGCGTGTTCATGAGCATGCCCTGGCCGTTGGCGTGCAGCGCGCACAGGTGCTCGCGGTCGCGCAGCGCGATCTTCGCGATCGCCATCCGGCCGGTTGCCTCCAGCGCCTTGCGCAGCAGGTGGTACGGCTTCTTGCCCAGCTCCTCCGGCTCGACGTAGTAGGCGTTCTTGAAATACAGGCCGGGCTCGATGTCGTCGGCCGGCACGAACTCCTGGATGTCGACGGAGTGCGCGGTCGCGAGTGGAAGGTTGTCGAAGTCCTTGTCGTCGATGATCACGTAGCGGTCGCGGCCGACCTCGTAGCCCTTGAGGATCTCGCCGTAGCTGACCTCGTGGTCGCCCTCCGCGCACCAGCGCTTGTAGCTGATGGGCGACTTGTGCTCAGGGCACAGCTGGCGGAAGGACACCTTTGCGCTCGACTCTGTGGCGTTGTAGAGGCGAATCGGGATCGACACCATTCCGAACGAGACGACACCTTTCCACATCGATCTCGGCATGACGCGGAGTTTACCTCCTGTGGGCTGCGTGCAGGCTACTTTCCGTAGGCGCCGGCGCTACGCGCCCACATCGCGCCTCTCCAAGAGCAGCGCGGAAGCGACGAATCCAACCAACACGACGGCCACCATGATCGCAAGGCCGGTGCCGTCGACGCCGCTCGTCAGCGGCCGGCCGTAGAGGTGGAAGGGGGAGAGGTCTTCTACCCAGGCCGGCCATTTGAAAACCGGCGCGAGCTGGTCGATGAAGTAGGTGACGAAGGCGAATCCGCCGAGCACGCCGACCGTGGCTCGCGGAACCCGCGCCGCGAGGAGCGAGCCGATGGCGGCGAAAAATCCTGCAAAGGGCACGAGCAGCATCGACGCGGTCGCCAGGCGCCCTGTGTCGAGGACTATCGCCTGGCTGCGCGCCTCCAGGGCCACGCCCACGGCGCCCGCGGCCGCGATGGCAAGCGCCCCGAGGCCAAGGACCAGGGCGCGCTCGAGCACGACCGCGCGTCGCGACACCGGCTGGCTCAGCACCAGCTCGAGCCTCCCGTCGCCATCCTCGGCGGACCAGCGGCCGACCTGCGTGATGGCGTAACCGGCGATCAGGAGCTGGCCAAAGGCGAACCAGAGAATGCCCAGGAACGACGGATAGATGTCGCCCTTGATGACCGAGTCGATGTAGGGCCTCAGCGCCGCAATGGCGAGCAGGGGCTGGACAATTTGCTTGGTCAGGACGACGAAGAGCGCGGCGAGCGCGGCGAAGCCGGCCATCCACACGACCAGTCCGAAGCGCCGGTCATAAAGGCCGCGCACGATCGGAGCTCGCCAGAACGGGACGTGGCTGATGTCCCTGACGGGCGGATGCGCCCTGACCGGAAGGCGCGCGATTGGCGAGCCCAGGTCCCGAAACGCGAAGGCCAGGGTTGCGGCGACTGCGCCCACGACCGCGATCGCGAAGAGCACCTCGGTGGCGCGCACGTCGAAGTTCCCGCCTGGCGAGAGGGGCTGGCTGCGGTCGTAGTAGTAGAAGGGGGACAGCACGCGCCAGGTCAGCAGAGCGTCGATCGTGCGGCTCAGGCTGTTCGTAAGAAACAGCGCGAGCAGCACGATGCCCGCGCCGGCGGCGGCGAACCTCGCCGAGACGAGCTGAGTCACGAGGAGCGCCAGCGAATAGCAGGCAAGCGCGATGCCTGCGACCAGGACCGACGCCCCGAGTACGGAGAAAGCGTCGATCGCGTCCTGCGTTCGGTCCACGCCGAGTACGAAACCTAGGGCGGCCGCCGCGGCGACGACGACGCCGCCCATGGCGAAGGCGAGGAACCGCGAGGCGATAGCGTCCGCGCGAGAGACTCCGGTCGCCAGCACTGCTTCCAACAGGCCGCGTTCCTCGTCTCCGCGCGTGCCCGCTGCGGCAGCGACCGCCCACACCGCGACCAGGATCGCGAGGGCTCCGTAGACGCGGAACTGCACGTAGCCCCCAACCGTGTCGGCTCTGAACGGCGGGGCGAGCAGCACCGTGAACTGGCCGGCGAGCACGGTGATGGACCGGGCGAATGCAGCCCGCTCGGTAGGAGTGTTGCCCGCGATCCGATAGAAACCGATGGTGTTGAGGAGCGTGATGACGAAGGCGAGCGCCGAAAAGCCCGCGATTCCCCAGCGCCCCTGCCTAAGGGCGTACAGCCAGCTCATCGCCCTCGCGGTAGTACTCGAGGAAGAACTCTTCGAGGCTGGGTTCGTGGCTGACCAGGTTGGTCACGGGCACGCCGCGCAGTGCCGCCATCAGCGGCTCGAAGCTGCCGTGCACCGTGCACGTGACGATTCGGCCGTCGACCACAAAGTCCTGCACGCCGTCGGCTTCGCGAATCGCCCTCTCCGGGATGACCGCTCCGTCGGCGAATTCGAGCTCGACGCGGTGGACCCTGATCCGGTGCAGGTCGTCGAGCTCGGCCACCCTGACCAGTCGCCCGCCGCGCACGATGCCGACCCGATCGCACACGTGCTCGACCTCGGAAAGGATGTGCGAGGAGAGGAAGACGGTCGCGCCGGCGTCGCGCACCTCACGCACCAGTCGGTAGAACTCTTGCTGGTTCAACGGGTCGAGCCCACCGGTCGGCTCGTCCAGGATCAGCAGCGGCGGCGAGTGCATGAAGGCGAGCAGGATGCCCAGCTTCTGCTTGTTGCCACTCGAGTACTCGCGGAAGCGACGCCCGAGGTCGAGGTCGAATCGCTCGGCGAGCTCGCGCACCCGATGCGGGTCGGCGCCGCCGCGCATGCCGCCGAAGTAGGCGACGACCTCATTCCCGCGCATGCCGCCGAACTGAGGCACGTCGCCCGGCAGATAGCCCACCTTGCGCTTGACCGCGACCGAGTCGCGCAGGCAGTCAAGGCCGAAGACGTGGGCCGAGCCCGAGGTGGGGCGGATCATTCCCATCACGCAGCGGATGCTGGTCGTCTTGCCGGCGCCGTTCGGACCGAGGAAGCCGAAGACCTGCTGCTGTGGGATCTCCAGGTCGAGGTCGAACAGGCCGCGGCCGAGCCCGTAGTCCTTGGTCAGCCTCGAGGTCTGTATTGCCGGAACCGTCATGGGCGCAGCATATTCAACCCCACGAACTCGGAGGCTTGGCCGAGAGTTCGCGGGGACCCCTTAAATTAGGCGGATGTACATGGGCGACCTCGAGCTGCACCTGCTGATGGCCTCCCACTGGAAAGCTGACGGAGGCTTGATGTTCGGCGTCGTGCCCAAGGTGCTCTGGTCGAAGCAGAAGCCGGCCGACGCCAACAACATGATCGACTGCGCATGCGTGTGCCTGATCGCGCGGGTCAACGGCAGGGTGGTCATCTGCGAGACCGGGATCGGCACCAAGCTCAGCGAGAAGCGCGCCCAGCAGGTGATGCTGCGCGAGCCCGAAGGCCTGCTGCACGCCCTCCGGCGCCTGGGCATCCGGTCCGACGAGGTGGACGCGGTGGTCACGACGCACCTGCACTGGGACCACGCGGGTGGGCTGACCAGCCGCGACCAGGAAGGCGGGCTCGCCCTGACGTTCCCGAAGGCGAAGCACTTCATCCAGCGCGCGGAGTGGGATTTCGCGCTGCATCCCGACGTGCGCAGCCAGACCGGCTACGTCGCCGACGACTTCACGCCCCTGGCCGACGGCCACCACGCGGTCGAGTTCCTGAGCGGTGACGCCGAGGTCATGCCCGGCGTCGAGCTGAGGCATGTCGGTGGGCACACGCCGGGCAGCCAAGTGATGATCCTTCACTCGGGCGAGCTGGCGTGCGCGGTGACGGGCGACCTGGTTTGCCAGACGCCGCATCTCAAGGTGCCCTGGACCATGTCCGCGGACCTCGACGCGCTGCGCCTTCTGGAGCAGAAGGCGCGCCTTCTGGACGAGG
>Ga0070717_10002299_pt1 | contig 13408 bp, 10 predicted proteins | sample LARL113metaG_FD_71366 | JGI IMG/M metagenome (GOLD analysis project Ga0070717, IMG submission 71366) | Corn, switchgrass and miscanthus rhizosphere microbial communities from Kellogg Biological Station, Michigan, USA - LAR L11-3 metaG | ecosystem: Host-associated > Plants > Roots > Rhizosphere ... | reverse complement strand
CCTCCCCACGGGTGATCTGCCTCTTGAGGCCAAGATCATCGCGACCCGTGGTTACAAAGTCGATAAGCAAGGGAAGATCGATGGCAAGGGACATCCCAAGCGCGACGTTGTGGAATGGATGATTCCGCCCCTTTGGCCGTGGAAAGTGATCATGTTGCCGGCACGCGGACCTCGTCCGACGTTGAAGGGCGAGACCGTGCTCAGTATGCGCCTGATGGACGATGTGCAGATCCCGCAGGTGGCACAAACGTACGGCCCCAGCTGGCATTTCTTTGGACGGCCGCAGAGCCAGTCCTATCGTGACTCGGTCTACGATAACGCCAAGCCGCAACTGGCGCTTCGGAACACCTCGTTGGCAGACGGGATGAGCTCGGGAGTTCCGCAGGCGACCTACGCGAGCGTGGTTACGCGAACGGTGGAACCCGCGGTGGGAAGTACTGCTCCCGGGATGCCTGTGTTCGTGCTGAACAGCGGCGCCCTCCTGGCAGTCAGCGGATACGGCTATCAGGACAGTCGCATCACATACTCGCTTGTCGGTGGAGGGTCGGGCGTTATCAGTACCGATGACGTCGACTGGACTACGACCACGCGTGTGAACGCGAAGCGCGGGGTTCGGGTTACGCTGCACAGCAGCCACGCACCCTCGGGAACCCCGGGGTTCTAACGGTTTCACAAGTACGCCCGCCGAGCCCAACTCGGCAGGATTAAGCCGCCAGTCGAAAGCTGGCGGCTTTTCCTATCGTGCAAGACTCGCACCGCTCATCCTTAGTCCAGAGGAGCACGATAGAATTTCCACACCGAGGGAAAGTGAAATCGCAAGAAATGAACCAGCGGCCCGGTGTCTTCTATGCGGTAACGACCGATGGCGTGGAACTGCCGGTGGTAGATGTAACCCATCCAGCGTTCGCATTAACGCTCAGTAGTGCCGAGCAGCAGGCGCTGGTGGAGAAATTCTTGCAGCAAGGAGTGCCATTCGGATTTCTGCCCAAGCCGCTGCGCACCCGACTCTTGCAATTCTTCCTTCGAGGATCAGTGCTCGCGGAGGGAATACAGCAAGCCCAAGGGTCGTACATGTCGGGGCTGCACACCTATTTGCTGAAACTGGGACCGGAGATGCTAGGCAGCGTATCCGCGAAACCGATCGACCGGCGGATTGCAGAATCCTTGCCAGTGTTAGCTGTGCGCTTGCGCCTGCAGGATACCGCCCAACTCATGGCCGACACGTTGGTGGGACCGCTTGCGTCTGACCGCAGCAGGCCTCTTCATTTCGTAAACATTGCGGGCGGTCCGGCAATCGACTCGTTGAACACGCTCATCCTGCTCAGCAAGCGGCAGGGCGGCATCCTGGAAGAACGTCCAATCTCGATTGATGTTCTTGACTTGGACGATGCCGGCCCTTCGTTCGGAGAGGCGGCGCTGGCAGCTCTTTCTCAACAGGATGGACCCTTACGAGGATTGCTGGTTGCGTTTCGGCATATTCGCTACCACTGGGCTCAGGTTGCGGAGCTGCAACGGGTGCTGCGTGAGGCGGAGGCGAGAGGGGCAATCGTCATTTGTTCTTCGGAAGGGGGGTTGTTCGAGTACGGGTCCGATGAGGAAATTGAAGCGAATCTTAGAGCGCTGCGAGGGTCGGCGAATGTTGTGGGAGTGGTCGGTTCGGTGACGCGTGCCGATGAACCGGTCCAGCGTCTGCGGGAGAGCAGTTCGGCGGCGACTCGTCCCCGGGGATTAGCTGTCTTTCGCGAGCTCGCCAGGGAAGCGGGATGGACGATTGCGCGTGCGATCGAGCGGCCTTTTAGCGATCAAGTGGCTCTCACCCGATGAACCTCGGCAGGCGAAGGTCTTGCATCCGCAATCAGCTTCGGAGAATCTAACGCAATCGCATGTGCCTGGGAGGAACCGATGTCCAAGATCAACATCGCCGAAAAATTTTCCAAGATTTCCGAATACTGGAAGCCCTACATCGCTGCCGAACTCAACGGCCAATACGTGAAGCTGGACAAATTAAAGGGCGAATTCGTTTTCCACCATCATGAGAACGAGGACGAAATGTTTCTGGTTGTGAAAGGCCGCTTCCGCATGGAATTCCGCGACCGTTACGAATGGATTGAGGAGGGAGAGTTTATTGTTGTCCCGCGGGGTGTTGAACACCGTCCGGTCGCAGATGAGGAATGCTGGATCCTTTTGTTTGAGCCGGCTACTACTCTGAATACCGGCAACTTGGTGAACGAGCGTACTCTGTCCGAGCTTGAGCGAGTATGAGGCGAACGCGTGTAGAATGTATTGCATCCAAGACCCATGGAACTGATCGTCTATTCCTCAGCGTGGTGCCCCGACTGCCGCGAGGCCAAGCGCTTTCTCGCCAAACACAACATTCCTTATCAGGAGATTGACGTCGCGACCACGCCCGGCGCCATTGAAGAGATCGTGAAGCGGACGGGAAAGCGCGCCATCCCGCAGTTTGTGATTGACGGAGATTGGGTGCAGCCCTATGACCCGCGCAAGGGCTTCCTCTATGACGAAATGGCGCGGCGTCTGGGAGTGACAAACCCATAAAGCCTTATTCGGGAGTATTTGAGGGGTTAGCGCTTTGATGCTCATCCCCTATCGCCTGTACATCTCCTTCAGTACCGTAGCCAACCCGACCGTGAAGGGCGAAGATACCTACTCCAAGTACTCGGCCTCGCAGAGCGTTCCCCCGCTTAAGAAGCTGAAACAGAAAGACTTGGGCGAGTACCGAGGACGCTACTTCGACACTCATGGCCGACCCCGATCTTAACGAACCTCCGAGCTCCGATAAATCCAATACGCCAGGGCCTGAAGCCCATTCTCCACAAGTGTCAAGCATGGTTTGTGACAGCTGGCAGGAGATGGTGCAGGCTGTTTTAGGAATCTTGTTGTTGCTGGGAGCCTTGGCGATGCTCCACTATTACGCTCCAACAACGGCACAGGGAGCGCCGCCCAGCGATCTGGAAAAAGAGGTGCGTGACCTGACGATGCAGGTCGAGCAACTCAAACAGGATCAGGCCATGCCAGCGGTGGTTCTAAACCGCTATCGCAATTCCATTGGGTACATTTACGGGGTCTACCAAGTCGGCTTCGCGAACCAGCATCCGGTCGTTCGCGCGCGGGTCTCGGGAACCGGATTCCTTGTAGGCAACGGCTTGATTGCGACGAACCGGCATGTTGCCGAACCATGGTACGGCGATTCAGAAGCACAGAAGCTGATTGATCAGGGAGCGACGGGTATGCTGGAGAGCCTGGTGATTTTCTTTCCGGGCTCGCCGACTCCAGTCAGCCTCTCGCCCGCTTCGGTGTCAAAGAATTCCGACCTGGCAGTCTTGAAGGCGGAGGATATGAATCTCGTCCACGGCCTTTCGACACTGCCTCTGGCGAAATCGCCCGGGGCTCCGGGACAACTGGTGACCGTGATCGGCTACCCAATGGGAATTGCCGGGATGGTGGCGAAGTCCCCCACGGGAATCTACGAACGCCTGGCCTATCGCCACAATGACATCAGCGCTGCCAGTGAGTTGGCTGCGCTGTCTTTGATTCGTCCTTCGACCACTTGCGGACATCTGGGCGACGTGGTGGGTGACAAGCTTATCTATGATGCTCCTACCGCGCACGGCGGAAGCGGCGGGCCGGTTTTCAACACCAAGGGCGAGGTCATTGGCGTCAACTCCGCTTACATGGACGGATTTACGGGCGGAACGCTCGGAGTGTCGGTAGATTTGCTTCGGCCACTGTTACAGGAAGCGCAAAAGCAAAAACAAAACTGAGGATTGGTGTTCACGGCTCGGGAGCGAATCTCACACCAATTTTCCTCGCACTCGCTTGGCGCAACCCAGCACCATTTGGATTTTCGATTCGTGCCCTCATCAGAGAGCCTTGCTCGTGGGTGAACAATAGAAATCCCATGGACTCGTAGCGCAGGGTCGTCTCCTTCCATATCGCTGTCATCACGCCGGAATACGAGTGCGCGTGGGTCCCTAAAAGAAGATGGCCTAGTTCGTGCGCCGCGACTGCTCCCAGCAGCCGAGACAGATCGGCGCCGGATTGACGGCAAGCTTCCTCGATGCGATCGAGGAAGACGTCGCTATACTTCCCGACTCCCCGTTCGTCCAGAAATGCCAAGCCGAAAACCAGATCGGACGATGTCTTCCCAGAGGGAACAATGTGCAGGACAAACTGGCCGGGGCCCGGCGACCGGTGACAGGCATCTTCCAACTTTCGAGACCCAGCAAAACAATTTACCCATGTGATGGAAAGTCCGGCGGAGCGAAAGATTCGGGCTGCCTCGAGCTCTGACTCATTAACGATCTCTGCGGAGAGTGTGGTGCTGTTCTGTACGACCACAGTGATCTCAGGGTTGGCGCTCTCGCTGTGCGCCACAGCAATATTTCCACATAACAAAACAAAGGCCGCAGTAACCACCAGCAATCTTCTTAATCGTCGGAACCCCATTGCCCTACCCTCCGTATCTTTTTGCAAAGGTGGGACTGATTGCTGCGTGCCTCAAGGCCCGGTGGGTGATTCGCAGATGAAATGCGGGTAACGAGCTAAGCTCCAAACCGTCAAACGGTTACTGGGTTCGGTGACATGGGGGAAATGCAGTGAGCGTTCTCAACTCCGGTATCGTGGGGAACTCGAGACTATCGACGAACGAGGGAACGCGCCGGTTCGGCGTGTACGAACTCGACTTACGTGCGGGCGAGCTGCGGCGTCAAGGGATGAAGGTCAAGTTGCAGGAGCAGCCGTTTCAGGTGCTCATGCAACTTCTCGAGAAGCCGGGCGAAGTCGTTACTCGCGAGGAGTTGCGCAGCCGGCTATGGCCGGCCGACACGTTCGTCGACTTCGATCACAGCTTGAACGCCGCCATACGGCGAGTTCGCGACGCGCTGGGAGACTCCGCCGAGAATCCCCGGTTTGTGGAGACCGTGGCGCGCAGGGGCTATCGATTCCTTGCGCCGGTGGATGCAGGCAACGGAATTCATGCCGTACCGGCTGCAGTCGACACGGCCCCACGGACAGGTTTCCGGTTTCACATTTGGTGGGTTGTTGCGGCGGCAAGCGCGGTACTACTCGTTCTCGTTGGGATCAAGTTCGGATTGCTTCTGGCCCAGCAACACCGACCTTCTGCATCCCGCGTGTCTCAACTGACTGCCAATCCTCTGGACGATCGCGTTCGAGCCGCGGCCATCTCCCGCGATGGTCGCTATCTTGCTTTCTCCGATGAAACCGGATTCTACGTTCGCCAGATCGACTCCGGAGAGACGCATCCCATCGCTCTGCCTCGTGGCCAGGCTGCGGCATCGGTTGCCTGGTTTCCCGACAGCGTCCACATGGTCGTGGGTCTGACCGGATCAGCGCGCGAATCCAGTCTCTGGCAAATTTCGGCCATGGGCGGAGCTGCCCGCAAAATGATCGACGAAGGACATTCGCCCGCCGTGTCTCCGGACGGTACCACCGTCGCTTTCATCGCGGGGAAAAAATTGCGCGAGCAGATTTGGCTGGTCGGCGTAGACGGAACGCAGCCGCGCAAACTCGTCGGCGAAGAAGGCGACTTGTTTGGGTCTGTAACCTGGTCGCCAGACGGAAATCGAATCGCCTATACCAGAGCTCACTTCGATTATGGCTATGGCGCGAAGGGCGCCATTGAAATTTGCGATCTCAAAGGCAAAATGAGCAGCTCCACTTGGCCCATCACCAGCGTTGTGTCGCTCGATGGTTTGGGTGGTCCACTGATCTGGGCGCCGGATGGACGCTTGATCTTCTCTCTTTATGAATCGCGCCCGCGCCAGCTGGATTCGAATCTGTGGTGGGTTTCGCTGGATCGTCAGGGCAAGCCCGTCCTTCCAGCGACTCGTTTGACCAACGATGTGGGAGCGGTCAATAGCATCAGCGTTTCCGGCGACACCAAGCGTGTCGCGTATCTGAAGGGCGTTCCCGAACCCGATGTCTACGTGGGCAAGCTGGAAGGTTCATCAATTGTCGGAGAACCGCAGCGCTTGACTCTCGATGACCGGCAGGACATGCCGTTTGACTGGACCGCCGACGGCAAAGAAGTCATCTTCATGTCGGATCGAAATGGAACCTTCAACATTTACCGGCAGGCTACGGATCAAGCCGTGCCAGACATTCTTGTGGGTGGCAACAATCCGGTCGCGCAACCACGCCTCAGTCCCGACGGCGCTCAACTGCTTTACGTCGTGTATCCGAGTTGGGGGGAGACGGTTGCCTCAGTACCTCTCATGCGGGTCCCAATCGGCGGCGGCACGCCGCAACAGATTCTGAAGGAGCACTGGATCAGCAATCATCAATGCGCACGCGCCCCGGCCTCGCTGTGTATCTACAGCGTGGCGGCAGCAGGCGCGCTCACCTTCTTCACTTTCGATCCCTTTCACGGAAAAGGTTCTCAGATTTACCAGATCAAAGATGATCTTCCTCAACTCTATAACTGGGGTCTATCTCCCGACGGAACGATGTTGGCCATCGCCAAAGGAAAATGGGGGGACGAAGAACCCAAGATTCATTTCGTATCAACCCGCGGCGGCGTGGACCGATGGGTGCCCGTCTCGGGCACGCGGGGCATGGCATCGCTCGACTGGACTGCGGACAGCAAGGGATTGTGGGCGTCCTCGGTGAACGAAGAGAATGCTCTGCTGCACATCGATCTGCAGGGTCACGCCGTTCCAGTCTGGCAGCCGAAAGGAATGAGCGTAGGATGGGCCATCCCCTCGCGCGACGGCCGCTCGCTAGCGATCCTCGGCAGCAGCGGCAGCGCGAATGTGTGGATGGTGGAACGGCCGTAGGATTTCACGCGAGCTCCCAAACTAGCCGCCGAGCGAAGCCAGATCCAACTGCGCCGAGCACGCTATCACGTCTCGCCCTTTCCGTAGATAATCATTCCGTGCCCCAACTGGAAAATTTTCGTCTGAAAGTCTTTCGCACGGTCGCCGAGCATCTGAATTTTCGCAAAGCCGCCGAGCATCTATTTCTCACGCAACCGGCAATCACGCTGCAGGTGAAAGCACTGGAGGACGATCTTGGCGTTCGTCTTTTCGACCGCGCTGGAAGCCGTGTCTCGCTCACTCCGCAAGGATCTCGTTTGCTGGGCTATGCCAACAAGATCGCGACTCTCGTTTCGCAAGCCGAGCAAGAACTCGGCTCCGAAGATGGCAAGGTCTCCGGCGAACTCACCCTTGGCGTATCGACCACGATTGCGCAATACGTTCTCCCGCGTTTACTCGGAGCCTTTCTCGAAGAGCATCCCCGAGTCCAGTTCTCGTTACACAGTGGAAATACCGGCGAGATCGTTCAACTGCTGCTTGCGGACAAGCTCTCCATTGGCCTGATCGAAGGTCCGGCCCGGGACCGCGGTATTCGCACCGAGCCCTTCATGCAGGATGAACTGGTCTTGATCATTCCTCCGACTTTCGAATCCGATCAGATGTCGCGGGCCCAACTTCTTACTTCCAATCTCTTGATGCGGGAGCAAGGTTCGGGTTCGCGCCGAGTCGTCGAACTGGCCCTCGAGAACGCTGGCCTCAAGCTGAAGTCGTTCAAGAACGTGATGAATCTCGACTCCACCGAAGCAATCAAGTCTGCGGTTGAGGTGGGATTGGGCGTCGGCTTCGTATCGCGTTGGGCGATTTCCAAAGAGTTGGAACTGGGCGCGCTCAAGGTTGCCGAGGTCGCAGGCCTCAAGGTGGATCGTCATTTTTCGCTCATCTCACGCACCGGGCCCGGCCCCCAGGGGCCCGCGGGCGCGTTTCGCACGTTCGCGCTCGAGCGTGCGCGTCTTCTAGCCAATCCGGGGCGCAAGCCCTCCCGGTCGGCTAAGCCCGCCCAATAAGCCCCGCTAATCACCCATCAAAACTACTGCTTGGACGCCGCTACCGGCAGGCAGGCACACTCAAGGTATGAGCAAGAACGTATTCTTTCTGGCCTTGATCCTCGCCGCGACCGGCCTAGTCTCCCCTCCTCTTGCGCTCCTCGGAGGCCTGATCTATGGACTCTCAGCCGCGCATCCCTTTCAGGCCGAAAGCAAGCGACTGGCAAAATTTCTGCTGCAAGCATCCGTGGTTGCGCTTGGCTTCGGCATGAACCTGCATGAAGTGCTGCACGCCGGACGTTCCGGCTTTCTCTACACAGCCATGAGCATCACCGCTGTCATGCTGCTCGGCCTCGCTTTCGGCTACCTGCTGCATGTTGGGAAGAAATCTGCATTCCTGATCAGCGCAGGGACCGCCATCTGTGGCGGCAGCGCCATCGCCGCAGTTGGTCCAATTGCCGAAGCCAGCGAAGAGGAAATGGCTGTCTCGCTGGGCGCAGTGTTCGTCCTGAATTCGATCGCCCTGTTTCTGTTCCCCCTGATTGGATACGCGCTGCACATGACGCAGGCGCAGTTCGGACTTTGGTCGGCCTTGGCGATCCACGACACGAGCTCGGTCGTGGGAGCCACCGCGAGGTACGGGGCAACCGCGCTGGCCATTGGAACCACCATCAAACTCGCGCGGGCTCTCTGGATTGTTCCTCTGTCGTTGGTGACCGCCGTGACTGTGAAGAGCAAGGCCCGCATCCAGTGGCCGTGGTTCATCCTGCTGTTCTGTCTGGCGGCGCTGCTCAACACGTTGTTACCGTCTTTCACTCCGACCTTTGGAGTGCTCAACCACCTCGGCAAGATTGGGCTCACGGTAACCCTATTTCTGATCGGCACAGGCTTGAATAGGCAAACGCTGAAGCGCGTCGGAGCCCGTCCGTTGCTCCAGGGGCTCGCCCTCTGGATCATCGTAGGCTCAGGAACCCTGGCTTTGATTCTGTTCAATTGGATTGGTGTCTAAGTAATTCCGATTGTTCAGCAGAGTGATCCAAATTAAAAACCGGGAGGCTCTCGCCTCCCGGCCTTGAAACATCTGCAACTCTAGAAAGCCCAGCGCAGTGAAAACTGGATCAGCCGTGGATTGCCGGTCGTTTGTACGATCTTCCCGAACGGTCCGCTGGGATCGGCCAAGTACGCTTCGATATCCGTTACGGTAGGATTGGCGAAGTTCGTATGGTTCCACATGTTGAAGAAGTCGGCAGCAAAGCGAAGATCCTGCCGCTCTCCAATTTTGAAATGCTTGAGGAACGACACATCCCAGTTTTGCTGGAACGGCCCGTGGTACACATTGCGTCCTAGATCTCCGAAACCCGTCGTGCAGAAATTTGGATCAGAGGCACATTGCGTGGGATAAAGGAGTGGCGCCGGAGTGAATGCTGTTCCATTCAAATATCCGTTCACCACGCGCTGGTGAATGTCGCCGCTCGAGAGTCCGCTTGCAACACTGGCTCCCGGCGCCAGGCTCGCTCCCAATAGCGGGGTGCTGCCCTGTCCCAGGAATCCAGTTCCCGCACCGGAATCGAAGATCGAGAACGGTACACCTGACTGGAAGATAGAAACACCGCTGATCTGCCAGCCGCCGAACGCCGCCTTCTTAATTCCGGTGGCATGCTCGAAGAACGGCAGATCGTAAGCGTAGCTGACCGCCAACCGGTGAGGCCGGTTGAAGTCCGAAATGCCGCGCGACGCGTTGATGTTGCTCTGATCGTTGTACGCGGTGTTGAATGCGGTGTTCCCGGTCGACGTCGCATCAATGTTTTTCGAGAAGGTATACGCCGCCTGGAAATAATTCTGTCCCCACCGTCGCGATACGGTTGATTGCAGAGCGTTGTAGATGGAGTACGCATCATTGGCGAAAAGCTGGTATCCGCTGTAACCATTCAGACCCGGCGCCGGAGTACGCGCAATCGCATTCGCAAATGTGTTGGTGGAGATCGTGTAGCTCTGTCCTGTGTTATCGGTCACAGTGAAAGGCGTCTTGGACGCGTCCACCGACTGGATGGCATCGCGAGTTTCACGCAGGTGAATTCCACGCGTGCCTACGTATCCCACTTCCAGCACCCAGTGGGCACCGAGTTCACGTTGCACCGTCAGGTTCCATTGTTGCGTGTTGGGAACCACGAAATGCCGAGGCACCTCGAGCACAAACAGGTTCTGCGTACTGTTTACGCCCGGCCCGGAGCATCCGCCGTAAGTTGCGGCGCCGTTGGTATCCGGAAAACTGGTCAACTGCGCCAGGCAGGGAAGCCACGCCGCTGAGAGAGATCCCGCGGCAGGTACACCATTGGGATTCGTCGCCGGTGTTCCGGTGAAGAAGTCAGACATGGTGAATCCCGGCGTCTGTCCGAAGAACACGATTGGGATAAAGGGCGACTGGAAGCTCAACTGGTCGACCGCTCCCACATCCTCGCGCACGTAGTAGATGCCGTAACCGCCGCGGACGGTGGTCGTGTGCCGCCCCATCAAATCGTAAGCGAAGCCAACCCGCGGTCCCCAGCCAGTCGAGACGCTGTTCTTAAACGTGGAGCCTGCAGCGCTCCCGGTCAATCCGGTCACGCCCAGCTTGTCGACGCACTTGGGGTAAATGAATGGATACGTCCCTGAGTTGGTCAGGTCCGATTCGATGTTGCCAATGTGGCAGTCGCCATCACTCCACGCGCCCAGGAATTCCGTGCGCAGTCCCAGGTTCACGGTCAGGGTTGAAGTGGCTTTCCAGTCGTCCTGTGCGAAGACCGCGGAATTATTCTGGCGGTACTTGTGGTTGTAGACGCCGCCTCCGCCAAAGCTGAACTCCGGAGTTCCGCCCACAAAGTTCGCGAAGTCGGTCACGCCGGTATTGGTGAAGAAGAGCTGCCCGTTGAACACCTGCGGAAACAGCTTGTCGAGATTGGCGCGAACGTACTGCCCGCCAAACGTCAGAGTGTGCGCACCCTTCACCCAGCTCAGATTGTCGACAAAGTTGTAGTTGTTCTGGTTTTGGGATTGGTTCGCTTGCGGCGTTGGGCCAAACTGAAATCCAGAAGTTGCAAACGTGAACTTATAAATACTGCTGGTCAAATTGTTCGTCGGCCGGTCGATTCCCGCGTCGGTAACCGTGACTGGATTCACGTTGGTCGCGCTGTTGTTGATGTGCACCAGTCCGAAGCGGAAGTCGTTCACTAGCCTTGGGGAAAATACGTGGGTCTCCGAGACGATGAACAACCGGTCATGAATCGGTAGTTGATAGGGAAAATTTAAGTCGGTACCGCTGGCTGCGGCACCGAGGGAAGCCTGCAATCCTCCTGCGCCAAAGGGGATGTCTTGTTCCGAGTCGGAGTAAAAGAAACGGGCAGCAATCGAATCCTTGGAGTTGCGGAATTCATGATCCCAGTTCGCCGTGAATTGATCATCCGTAAACTTGCCCGGCTTGCTGACGGTGAACTGCACGAGTTGTCCCGGCGCTGTTCCGGCTGGGACATTATTCGGAAGAGGGAATAAATATCCATTGGCCGGAGCCCCGAACTGGTTGCTTTGAAACGCCAGCAAGGAGACGGCTACCGGGTCCGCGCTAGCCACACCGAAATCCGTGGCCAACTGTGCTGCTCCTGCCGGACCTCGATCGGCCGCGGGAACGTACGGAATGAACGTGCTGATCAGCGTTCCCGGAGAATCTCCGCTGCGCTGCCGTGTTCCCTGGTAGTTCACGAAGAAGAATCCAAACTTCTCGCCGTTGCCCAGCGGCCCACCCAGGCTGCCGCCAAAGATGTTCTGCTGGATGACTGGGCGCGGCGATCCGCTGCCCTTCAAGAAATATTCATTCGCGTCCAGGGACGTGTTGCGGAAGAATTCATAAACGTCGCCATGGAGCGTATTCGTCCCCGACCTCAGGATCGCGTTGATGTTGCCCCCGCCATTGCGTCCCTGGCTCGCATCATAGAGCGAGGTCTGTACCTTGAATTCCCCAATCACGTCGGGATTCGGGAGCGGCGTGTTCGTCAGTTCCGCAACGTTGTAGTCGGTGACGCTGACACCTTCGATCAGATAGTTGTTGTTGTCTTCGCGCTGGCCGTTGACCTGGATGCGAACGTTGCCGCGTCCTAGTTGCGCCGCCGCATTCAGTTCGCCTTGCGCTCCAGTCGAGAGCGTCAGTAATTGCTGAAAGTTTTGCGTGGCCAGCGGGAGCGCGCGCACGGTATCGCTTTCAATTGCTTGACCGGTGGTCGCGTCGCTCGTGTTCACGGTCTGGACCTCAGCCTCGACCTCGATTTTCTGCTGGACGGCCTTCGTCGAGAGCTTGGCGGTCATGCGCGTTGTTTCCGTCACGCGCACCACGATATTTGTGAACCTACCTTCGGCGAAGCCGGTGCTCTGAATGCCGAGGGTGTACGTTCCCACCGGAAGCAACGGTGCCGTAAATGTTCCGTCCGGACCACTCGTCACCGTGCGCTCCAGCACGTTCGTATCCTGGTTGGTGATGCGGACTTCGGCGTTAGCGACCACCGCTCCGCTCGGATCCACCACCGTTCCTGTGATGGCCCCCGTGGCCCCGCCTTGGCCGAAGGCCGGCGCCGTCAAAACCAATGCGATCAAACTGAGAACGATGAACCTGATTGAGTAACTCGGCATGTTCTTTTACCCTCTCCCCATCCCCAAAACTGGAAACCTGATTTGTTTTATTGAGCAATCGAGAACTCGAAACATCGACGACCCCAAACAGCGCTTGCTGGGGCAGGGATGGGCGACGGCCGCTTCCGGTCGCGAGGTCCGCAAAAGAATGAACTATCCCCTGCCATCGACACTATGGGTACAGCTTTGCTTGTAGGTGCTTGCGTGGAGTGGAAAAAGCTTATCGAATAAGAGCGACCGTTTGCAAGAACAGATCTTGCACCGAAGTAACAAATCAGTTTCCAGGCGTAGTGTCAGCTTTCGCCGAACTCCCGGTACCGTTCCAGAACGTCGCGCTGAGAAATCACGCCTTCTAATTCCCGAAAGTCGAGTCGGCTCACCACCGGTACAAGAGGCCACCGATTGACATAACGAAGCGCGGTTTCGAGAGGATGATCGGGATGCAGATCAGGAATGCGGCGGATCGGCAAGAGCGAACCGAGATTCGCCCCGGTTTTTCCCTCGGCCGCCATCGCGCGCAACTGTTCCTTTGCGACACTACTCCACCCGCGTGGGCTCAGTCGCACCAGCACGTCATTTTCCATTGCCGACCCCGCCTTTTGCAGGGCCTGCTCGACGGTTTCTTGCGCATCGAGCACCGGATCCAGGGCCGGGCGCATCGCGTCTTCCACGCGCAGGATGCCTTCTTCCCGCTGCTCCTCCATCGAGGGCAATTCCAGTCCGTCCTGGCGGGTTAAGAGGTCGAAAATCGCAATTGGCTGCAGGCCGCGCGAAATCACATAAGCAATCGTGTTCGCTACGATGACGGGCACGATGATGGAATAATTCCCGCTGACCTCCAGCACCATGAACACCGATGTCATCGGTGCCCGCAGAAATCCCGCGAACAGGACTCCCATTCCGACCAGCGCATAAGTG
>Ga0070717_10002297_pt1 | contig 13414 bp, 14 predicted proteins | sample LARL113metaG_FD_71366 | JGI IMG/M metagenome (GOLD analysis project Ga0070717, IMG submission 71366) | Corn, switchgrass and miscanthus rhizosphere microbial communities from Kellogg Biological Station, Michigan, USA - LAR L11-3 metaG | ecosystem: Host-associated > Plants > Roots > Rhizosphere ... | reverse complement strand
GCGAACGTCAGCTCTATGCCGTCTTCGGTGACCTGGCGCTGCCCGAAAAGCGCTCCCGCATTGTTGATCAGCACATCGATGCGCGGCTCGGCGGACCGGATTTCCGCGACAAGCCGGTTCAGGTGGGACAGGCGCGAGAGATCGCCGTAGTGAACAGCATGCGCTTGTCCGGAAGCCAGCTCTCGCAACCGCCGGAGCGTGGCCTCGCCACGGTTCTTGCTGCGAGCGACCAGGACGATCCGTGCGCCCATCACTGCGAGCCGCTCCACTGCGACGTGCCCGATGCCTGACGTCCCCCCGGTAATCACGACCACTTTCCCTTGCATCGCTGCTGGCCAGTGTACCTAATCACGGATGCGACTTATTCGATTTCCTGACCGCGCGCCGCCATGCCCTTGGTCAGCACCGTGCATGCGTACTCGCCGGAGCCGCAAAGCGGCGAGCGAGATCTTGCGCTCCTGAACGCGATCGAGCAGGTGCCGCCAAATCCAGAGGGCAGTTCAGAGAAGCGTATCTTAGGCAATCGCGTCCGTCCCAAAGATCGCGCGAATTAGATCCTTGCCCGCTTCGTTTTTCGCGTCCGGCTTCTGTTCGTCCGTGAATCGTCTGTAAGCGGTCTTCAGCTTCTCCTTGTCCTCGACATCCGCCTGAACACCGCGCTCCGCCAGGGAGACCAACGCATGGCTCTTTGGCGACGCGGCGGACCTTTGCTACAAGCGGCGCCTGGATGGTCACACTTTGCCGTACGGCTTCGCTTTGGAGCCGCAGCAATCTTTGCTCGGAAGGGGCATACTCTTGCCGTTGCACCGGTTTGGGGCTGCGTGAGTTCAGCCGTTCATCCATGAGCCGCTCACGGTACCTCTGATCGGCCCGGTTCAGGAGGACTTTCTTTTCCGGACCATTGAAAAATCCTGCGGTGCGCTGGTGGCGGCATCCAGGTTGGTAGTCACCCTATTTGTTGGTTGATCCGCACCATGGAACCTAGGTGCCAGAGGCGAAAGCTGACCCCGCCCAGGGGCGTGGACACCGGCTGCTGAAAACGGCTGGACGCAGACTATGCTTGCGTTGCTCACGCTGCCTCCAGGTTTGGCCCTTTTGACCCTGATATGCTATTAGCCAATGAAAAACACCCTGTTTGCTCTTTCATTCGCGGTGCTCGCGGCCACCGTCTATGCGCAAGCCCCGCCCGATTTCAGCAAAGTAGAAATCAAGACCACGAAAGTCACCAACAATTTCTACACTCTCGAGGGCCAAGGCGGCACCATCGGCATACTGATAGGGCCGGATGGAATCTTCATGGTGGACGCGCAGTTCGCGCCCCTGTCGCAGAAGATTGCCGCGGCCATCCACCAAATTTCTGACAAGCCGATTCGCTTCATGGTGAACACTCATGTCCATGGTGATCACACCGGCGGCAATGAGAATTTCGCCAAAATGGGTGCGACAATTTTCGCGCGCGACGAACTGCGTTGGCGATTGGCTCATCCGTCGCCTGGCGCAAATGGCGCACCCGGAGTGGCGGCTCCCGCCGTCGCATTGCCGGTGGTGACGTACGAGGGGCCAGTAACCTTCCACATGGATGGCGAAGATGTGCGTCTCATTCCAATTCACCGTGCCCACACCGACGGCGACACGTTGGTATACTTCCCGAACAACGATGTGCTCATGACCGGTGACTACTACCGCTCGATCCAATTCCCGAATATCGACCGCGTCAACGGCGGGTCGCTGGATGGAATGATCGAGGGCCTCGGCCTCACCATCGGCACGGCCGGTCCCAACACAAAGATCATTCCGGGTCACGGGCCCACGGTCGATCGCGCGGCGGTGATTGCGCATCGCGACATGATTCTCGCTATTCGCGATAAAGTCAACGCTCTGGTGCAACAAGGCAAGACCGTCGACGAAGTGCTCGCGGCCAAACCTACTTCCGATTTCGACAGCATTCCCAACGCATCCACCACCTCGGAGCGTTTTGTTCGTCAACTGTACGCGGAGTTAAAAAGCAACTAAACTTGGAGTAATGCTCCGAGTTCTGCGGGCTGGTGTGATGTTGTGCGCCGCCCTGCTTGGCACTAACATGTCGAGTGCCGAGCGGCTGCAATTCTCTTTGCGCGATACGCGCAACCAAGTCCACTCGCGAGAAGAATGGAACCACAAGAAGGCAATCGTCGTCTTCTTTACCACGACGGATTGCCCTTTAAGCAACAGTGAGGTTCCAGAAATGAATCGGACACGGCGCGACTATGATGCGCGCGGAGTGGTGTTTTACGCGGTGCAGGCGGACACTACCATCGCCGACACCGACGTAGCGCAGCATACCAAGGACTACCAGTTTTCCTTTCCCGTGTTGTTCGATCCCCACCAGGTTTTTGTGAAGATGACCGGAGCGACGACCATCCCGTCGGCCGCTGTGCTTACTCCAGACGGAACTCTGCTCTACCTGGGACGCATCGATAATCGCGTGGAGGATTTCAACATACGGCGGCCGGAGGCGACCAAGTTCGATCTTCGTGAAGCGCTGGACGCCGTCCTGAAAGGTAAGCCCGTGGCGCATCCGCGGACCGAGGCGTTCGGCTGCGCAATCAATGGCGCAAATTGAGGTAAAGCCCAGAGGTAAAGCATGGCCAAACAACCTGCTATCGTTTTGTTGGGAATAGTTGCGCTGGCTGCGGTGGCTTTCTCCGCGCCCACTTCCAGCGCGGCGCCCACTTTCAATAAAGATATTGCACCGATCCTTTACGCGAATTGCGCCACGTGCCATCGCCCTGGCGAAGTAGCGCCTTTTCCTCTGCTCACGTATCAAGACGTCGCGAAACGAGCTTCATTGATTGCCGGTGCGGTTGCGGCGCGTTTTATGCCACCTTGGAAAGCCGAGCCAGGATATGGTGAGTTTGCGGGCGAGCGCCGCCTCACGGATTCGCAGATCGCGCTAATCAAAGATTGGGCCAAAGCCGGCGCGCCTGAAGGCGACGCCAGTGCTAAGCCGCAGCCTCCCAAGTTCACCGACGGCTGGCAAGGCGGACAGCCCGATGAAGTGCTGACCGTTCCCGTGAAATACTCCCTGCCTGCTGATGGCCCGGATCAGTATCGATGCTTCGTGCTTCCAACCGGCCTGGATCACGACGTGTATGTGGACGGCATCGAATTCCGGCCGGGCAACCGGCTCATCGTTCACCACGCGCTGGTATACCTGGATGCGAGCGGAAAAGCAAAAGAAAAGGCCGCCACCAGCCCCGATGGAAGCTACCCCTGTTTCGGGGGCCCGGGATTCCCCCCGACTGGCGGGTTGGGCGGATGGGCGCCGGGGATAACGCCACCGCCGCACGATCCCGAGCTTTCGCAACCGATGCGCAAGGGCACCGACGTGGTGATTCAGATTCACTATCATCCTTCGGGAAAACCAGAACAGGATCAATCATCCCTGGGCCTTAACTTCTCGGGTCCGCCGACCAAAGGCCGTACGTCGATCATGCTGTTCAATCATCACCTGGATATGGCGCCTGGCGACTCGCACTACGTTGCGAAGGCATCGCTAACTCTGCCACGCGATGTTCAACTGGCGGGTCTAACTCCGCACGCGCACTATTTGTGCAAAGACATGAAAGTGACGGCGACGTTGCCGGATGGATCCATCAAGCCGCTAATCTGGATCAAGGATTGGGACTTCAATTGGCAGAATGCCTACCTGTATCGCACGCCGCTGGACCTGCCGAAGGGCACGCGGGTCGATCTCGAGTACACGTACGATAACTCGGAGAACAATCCGCACAACCCTGCACATCCGCCGGTGCGCATTCATTGGGGCGAACAGACCAAGGACGAAATGGCTCTGGTCTTCCTGAACGTGGTGCTTCCGAGCCGGGATGACATTCGCGACCTGCAGCGCGAGGTACGGCTGCAGTACGTCGAACAGTTTTTGAGCCAAGTGGAAACGATCCAGGACTTGCGGGATGAAATGCTTCCGCCCCAGGCAGCGGCGAGAGTCGAAATGTTATTCAAGATGTTCGACAAGAACGGTGACGGCACGCTTGATGAGGACGAGCGGGCGGCGATGCTGGCGTTCGTGAAAAACTTCGAGGAGCGTCAGCAGCCCAGGCGCAATCAATAGAAAGTGTTCTAGCGACTCGGAAGTGCGTAAGCGATGTACGCGCCGGCTTTTTGCGCGGCTGGGCCGCTCATCATCCCGTTTCCCGCTGCGACGCACACCACCACGTACTCGCGCCCGCCGACTTGATATACCGCCGGCACGCCCTCCGCAGCTTCAGGAATACTGGTTTCCCAAATGACTTTGCCCGTGTCACGGTCGTAGGCGCGAAATTTGCGATCCGATGCCGTGGCGGAAAAGAGCAAACCGCCGGCCGTCGCTACGACCCCGCCACGAGGAAAATGGCTCCCGGTATTTGTGTGACCCTCGGCAGCCAATTCACTCACCTGCCCAAGTGGGACCTGCCATTTGATCGTGCCAGTGTTCAGATCGTACGCCGTTAGTTGCGACCACGGCGGCCCTATGGCGGAAAGGCGATTGCTGGCCAGCAGAAAATCGTAGGGCGCCCAGTAGCGTTGCGGACTGTTGCTCGAGGTTGCGGTAGGAGAAGGCTCAGGTGCAGCGGGAGGCAAGACACTTGCTGTGGCCGGATTCGCAAGATAGGCGACCAGCGCGTCGAGCGCTCGCACATTGAGTTGCGAGAACCCAGGCATCCGACCTTGGCCGGCGGTAACCGTCGTCTTGATTTGATCGGCCGTCAACCGCTTCGTAATGTCCGTCAGCGTTGGGATTCCACCGGCTTGGCCGGCCCGGTCCGCTCCGTGACAACCCTCGCAATTCTGTGAATAGATCGCAGCGCCTTGCTGCTCTGTACTCGCGGCCCCCACAACAGCCGTGGCTCCCCCGCGCGGCATGCGCGAGTCTAGTTTTAGGTAGGTCGGCAGCTCCTTCGATTGCACGTAGAGCAGCCCGGCGGTAGGATCCACCGCTGCGCCGCCCCAATTGGCTCCGCCATTGTGGCCCGGCATTTCGATAGTACCCCGCAGGCTGGGCGGCGTATACAATCCTTCGTTCCGAGCGCTCAGGACCTTGTCACGCAGGCCGGCGCGCTCCTGTTCGGGAATGTAAGGATTGATGTCGTCGGCCTTGAATTTCTGTCGCGCGAAGGGAGGCGGCAAGGTCGGGATCGGCTGCGTAGGCCAAGACTGCTCGTCTGGGACATCGGACTTCGGTACGGGGCGTTCCTCGACCGGCCATACCGGTTCGCCTGTGACGCGGTTGAACACGAACAAAAATCCCATTTTCGTTGGCTGCGCGACGGCATCTACTTTCTTTCCGTTATGTTGGACGGTCAGCAACTTTGGTGCGGCGGGCAGATCGTAATCCCAAAGATCGTGATGCACAAATTGAAAATGCCATAGGCGTTTTCCGGTGCGCGCATCCAGCGCGACCAGAGAATTGCCGAAGAGGTTCTGACCTTTTCGATTCCCGCCATAAAAGTCGTAGCTCGGAGATGCGAGGGGAATATAGACAATGCCGCGCTTGTCATCAAGCGTCATCTCGCTCCAGTTTTGAACACCGCCAACGGTTTTCCAAGCATCGGGAGGCCAGGTATCGTAGCCGTATTCGCCGGGGTGCGGAATAGTGTGGAAGACCCACGCGAGCTTGCCCGTCAGCACGTCAAAGGCGCGAATAGCCCCCGGATTCGATTCATAATCCGCGCCGCCAGCCGACCCGAGAATCAGGACGTTCTCAAAAATGCGCCCCGGTGTACTGTTCTGAACGCGCACCAGTGTTTTCGGATCACGGCCATCGAAGCCGACGCGAATATCCACGCGTCCGCTCTCGCCGAAGGTTGGAATCAACTGGCCGGTGCGTGCATCGAGTGCGACCAGATGATTGTCGACGCAGTAGAATAGTCGGCGATCGGAACCGTCGTTGCTCTGCCAGTAATTGACGCCGCGGGCGGTAACGGCTCGGGAATTGTTGGCATGAACCCAAATTTCGCGCCCGGTTGCGGCGTTTAAAGCGACGATGGAATTATTCTGGGCCAGTACGTACATCGCGCCGTCGACGATGACCGGATTGAAGGAATAGTTGTTCTTGTCACCGGTGGGGTAGGACCACGCCATCTGGAGTTGATTTACGTTCGACTTAGTGATCTGTTTGAGAGCCGAGTATTGAGCTGAGTCGGGTCCGCCAAGATAGTCGGTCCAGGTTGTATACGAACGCTCATCGGCGGCGAGCAGCAGCGCGGCAATGCCGCACAGACCCAAAACAGAAGCGCGAATCCGCATGGAACTCCTTCCGGTAGGGAGAATATCACCAATTCGATGCGGCGAGCGTCACGCAAGTTGATGGGCCACCCTGTGGATGAGTGATATGACGATTGTTCATCATTGCGTTGACCCGATGAAGTTGCCGGCCACTCAGCTTGATAGCTTCAGCCAGCAGCGTGGCTTTGCCTTGCGATTTTTGGTCCCTGCTGGGGATGGGGTTGCCACCTGGTTCGCTGAACGCAACTCGCTGGCGGATCTTACCGACCATAGAGCGTCGGGAGCTTCGGAGCCGCCAGTGGTGCTACTAGGCTTCTCTTTTGGCGCCTGGAACTCCCGCAGGGCGCACACTGGACCGTGATAGGCCCATCTCAAACCCAGCATCCCAATCCCGAGAGTTGCTATACTATCTCTTCATGCTCTTCATGCACTCCACCCATCACCACCATCATCCACACGTCTGGCGATCGGCGGCAATTTAACGAATTTCTGAAGTGAGCAACCGCCCGCCGAGAACTTGGCGGGCTTTTTTATTGGTAAGGACACATGAGCCCCAAATCCAGCCAACTCGATTTCAGTAAACTCAACGGTCTGATCACCGCCGTCATTCAGGATCACGCCACGGGACGCGTCCTTATGGTCGGCTTTATGAACGAAGAGGCATTTCGCAAGACTGTGGAATCGGGGTACGCCACATTCTTCAGCCGCTCGCGCAACAAGCTTTGGCTCAAGGGCGAGTCATCGGGGCATAAGCTTGTAATAAAGAGTATTTCGACTGATTGCGATCTCGACGCCTTGCTCGTCCAAGTGGAAGCCCTCGGGCCGGGTGTCTGTCACGAAGGTTATCAAAGCTGCTTCTATCGCAAACTGGAGGCGGGCGAATGGAAGGAATCCGAGCCACGTGCTTACGATCCAGAAGCCGTGTACGGGAGCAAATCGTGAAACTCAAGCTCGGCATTCCCAAGGGCAGCCTGGAAAACGCGACCATCGATCTGTTTCGCCGCGCGGGTTTCAACATCACCACCAGTTCGCGTTCGTATTTCCCGACCATTGACGATCCCGAAATCGAATGCATGATGATTCGCGCGCAGGAAATGGCCCGTTACGTGGAAGACGGTGTACTGGATGCGGGACTCACCGGACGCGACTGGATTGAAGAGAGCGAAGCCAAGGTTCATGCAGTCGCCGACCTGATCTATGCCAAGCAGAGCTTCGGCAAAGTTCGCTGGGTGCTGGCTGTGCCCGAAGCGTCGCCGTTCCAGTGTGTGAAAGATCTCGAGGGGAAGATCATCGCCACTGAGTTGGTGGCTACTACGCGGCGTTACCTGGCGAAGAACGGCGTCGAAGCGAAGGTGGAGTTCAGTTGGGGCGCGACGGAAGTGAAGCCCCCGGTGCTGGCCGACGCGATCGTGGAAGTGACGGAGACCGGATCGTCGCTGCGCGCCAACAAGCTGCGCATTGTCGAAACGGTACTAGAATCGAACACACAGCTCATCGCCAATCTAGACTCTTGGAAAGACGACCTGAAGCGCCGCAAAATGGAAGATATTCGCTTGTTACTGGATGGCGCCATCAATGCCCTGGGCCGGGTTGGACTGATGCTGAACGTGCGCAAGGAGTGTCTGCCTGCGATCCTGGGCATTCTGCCGGCGCTGAAGAAGCCCACTATTTCGAACTTAAGCGACGAGGAGTGGGTGGCAGTCCACACGATCCTAGAAGAGATTACTGTGCGGAACATCATCCCGCGCTTGAAGGAAGCCGGTGGGCAGGGAATCGTCGAGTATCCGTTGAACAAAATTGTGATGTAACGCATGTTGCGAATCCTTCCACTGCACGAGGCCAAAAGCTTCATTACGCGCAAGACGGTCCGGCTGGCTGAGGCCGAGCAAGTAGTCGCGCCGATTCTGGAGGCAGTGCGTAAACACGGCGATGAAGCGGTAATCGAATACGCGCGCAGGTTCGATAGTCTGGACGGCAATAGCCTGATGGTCCCAGCGTCGGATTGGCATGCGGCGGAATCCCGGGTTTCGGCCGAGTTTTACGCGGCGATCGAGACCGCGGCAATGAACATCCGCGAGTACGCGGCCCTGCAACTGCCACGGGACACCTGGGTTGAATTTCCCGATGGGCGGCGGTTAGGTTCTATCGTGCGGCCGCTCGAATCGATGGGCGCGTACATTCCGGCGGGGCGTTATCCGCTGCCATCGACGTTGTTGATGACCGTGATTCCGGCGCAGGTCGCGTGCGTCGACACCATTTGCGTTACCTCGCCGCATCCGAGCGCCGAGATTCTCGCGGCGGCAAAGTTTCTGGGGATCAAAAACATTTTCCGCATCGGAGGGGCGCAGGCCATCGCGGCACTGGCTTTTGGAACGGCTACGGTTCCGAAGGTCGATCGCATTGTTGGTCCGGGCAACATCTACGTCGCCGCTGCGAAGAAGTTGTTGGCGGGCGAGGTGGGTATCGACTTTGTGGCAGGCCCCACCGAGATCGTGATCATTGCCGAGGATGGCGATCCACGCTACCTGGCAGCCGACATGCTCGCTCAGGCCGAGCACGATGTGGAAGCGTCCGCTATTCTCCTGACTACGTCGCGATCCTTCGCGGAACGCGTAGTGCTGGAGGTGTCACGCCAGCTTGAAACGTTGCCGACCGCGCCAGTGGCGTGCGAGGCCATTCGTCATAACAGCGCGGTGATCCTGTGCCCCTCGATGGATGCAGCGGTGGAGGCATCCAACCAGCTTGCACCCGAGCATCTCGCGATCTATGACTCTGGTCTGCTGTCACAGATTCAGCACGCGGGCAGCATCTTCATCGGTCCGAGCAGTCCCGAGGCAGCGGGGGATTATGCCACCGGTCCGAATCACGTCCTGCCTACTTCGGGCGCCGCTCGAGTGCGAGGCGGACTATCGTCGGCTGATTTTGTGAAGGTGATCTCGGTCCAAGAACTTGCGTCCTCTGCGTTGCGACAGCTTGCACCCGCCATTACGACGCTGGCTCGTGCGGAAGGCCTAGAAGGCCACGCCCGATCTGTGGAGATGCGCCTTGGCGGGTAAGCGAATCGATTTGCCACCGGGTGTTTTGCAGCCGCGAGATGCGGTCCTCAATATGGCGCCCTATTCGCCGCCTACGGGCGGACGTTCCGGCAAGCTGCGTCTGGATTTCAACGAAAACACGGTGGGCGCGTCGCCGAAGGTGATCGAATACCTGCGCGAGCATCTAAGCGAGGCTGGTCTCGCGATCTATCCCGAGTACGGCGAGATCAAGGACGAGCTGGCCGAGTTCTTCGGGGTAGAACCCGACGATTTCATCCTCACCAATGGAACTGACGAGGCCATTCAGGTGTTGGTGAATACTTATATCGACGACGGCGGCGAGGTGCTTCTGCTGCGGCCATCATACGCAATGTATCGTTTCTACGCTGAAGTGGCTGCCGCGAGCATCCGCGAGATTCCGTACCGCGCGCAAAAACTGGCTTTCCCGCTGGAGGAGCTTCTCGAATCGATTCGGCCGTCTACCCGCGCTATTCTGATCGCGAATCCTAATAATCCCACCGGTACCGGAACGTCCCGCGCAGGCATCGAGCGAATCCTTGAAAAAGCGACCAATTCGGCCGTTTTGATCGACGAAGCCTACTATGAGTTCTCCGGCGTTACCGCGCTGCCGCTGCTCAACGACTATCCGAATCTGTTCGTCAGCCGGACGTTCTCGAAGGTTTACGGCATGGCTGCGATGCGTCTGGGCTGCCTGTTCTCGCAGTCGGGCAATGTCGATTTTCTCCACAAAGCGCAGTCGCCCTATAGCGTGAATACGGTCGCGACGCTGGCCGCGCACGCGGCGATCCAGGATAGGAGCTACATCGAAAAGTACGTCACGGAAGTTCTGGCGGCTCGAGAGTTGCTCTATGTGGGCCTGGAAAAGCTCCGCATCCCGTACTACGAAAGCAAAGCGAACTTCGTGCTGTTCGAGGCCGGGAAGCGTGCAATCGCGGTGCGCGACGAGCTGCGCCGTAGAGGTGTGCTGGTGCGCGATCGCAGTTACGAAATCCCTGGCTGTGTTCGCGTCACGGTTGGAACACGCGAGCAGATCCGGCGATTCCTCGCTGAATTGGAGCAAATTTGGTGAACCGATCAGCGCAGATGCTGGTGTTCGATATGGACGGCGTATTGGTAGACGTTACCGAATCGTATCGGGAAACGATCGTGAAAACCGTTGAACATTTCACGGGAAGGACAATTTCGCGTGATTCGATTCAGGAATACAAGAATCAGGGCGGGTGGAATAATGACTGGTTGCTGTCGCAGAAGATCTGCCGGGACCTGGGCATCGAGATTCCCTACGCCACCGTCATCGAATATTTCAACTATCTCTTTCTAGACCAGGGCATGATCCATCGCGAACGCTGGCTTCCTCGCGATGGGTTCCTCGATCGTTTGGGCGAACGATTCGAATTCGCGATTTTCACTGGCCGCACTACACAAGAGGCCGAAATCACGCTGAAACGCGAGGGGGTAAGGGACCGTTTTCTGTTGCTCTCCGCCGATGATGTTGAGTGTGAAAAGCCCGCCCCCGACGGACTGCTGAAGATCGCTGCTATGCATCCGGGCAAGAAGCTGCTCTATATCGGCGACACCGTCGACGATGCGCGCTGCGCGAAAGCCGCGTACGTTCCTTTCATCGGAATCGCAGCCCACGATAGTCCTCGCCGTGAAGAACTCGTTGATCTATTGCGACTAGAAGGTGCGATCCAGGTGATCAAGGACGTCAATGAGATCGGCTAGCGTGGAGCGTGTCACCAAAGAGACGCAGATTCGTGGTGCGTTGAAGATTGAAGGTCGCGGGCGTTATGACATTTCTACGGGCATTCGATTCTTCGATCACATGTTAGAACTCTTTACAAAACATGGCGGGTTCGATCTGAAGTTGAAAGCCATCGGTGATCTGGATGTGGATCAGCACCACACGGTGGAAGACGTCGGCATCGTGCTCGGGCAACTTGTCTCGAAGGCGCTGGGCGACCGTAAAGGTGTCAATCGTGCGGGTTACTTTGTGATGGCCATGGACGAGACGCTCGCTGTGGTTGCACTCGATCTTGGCGGCCGGCCTGCGCTGGTCTACGACGACAAGGTGAGGGTGCGGCTGGTGGGCGATTTGCAAACGGAGCTGGTAGAGGATTTCTTTGGCGGTTTCGTCAATCACGCTGGCGCGAACTTGCACGCCAAGGTTCTTTACGGCCGGTCAAATCATCATAAGATCGAAGCGATCTTCAAATGCTTCGCGCGCTCACTGCGCTACGCCTGCTCCAAAGATTCGCGGTTGAAGGAGCAACTTCCATCAACTAAGGGGCTTCTATGATCGCGATTCTCGATTATGGCGCCGGAAATCTTCGCTCGGTGCAAAATACCTTGTCTGAGATAGGCGCCAAGTATGAACTGGTGCACGATGCTGCCGCGCTCAGCCCTGCTACGAAAATCATTCTGCCTGGTGTGGGCCACTTCGGACAAATGATGCGCGCGCTAGATCAAATGCAGGTACGCGAAGCACTATTGGAACGAATTCGGGCGGGTGTGCCGTTTCTGGGCATATGCCTTGGGTTGCAGGCGCTGTTCGAATCGAGCGAAGAAGCACCCGAGGAACGCGGCCTCGGGCTGTTTCCCGGAGAGATTCGCCGCTTTCCGGCCACCGCACGCGTGCCGCACATGGGTTGGAACGAGATTGAGCCGCGGAATGGCGCGAAGCTGCTTGTCAACATCGCGCCGCATCCTTATCTTTATTTCGCCCATAGCTACTACGCGCCTTTGAACGATGCCACGGCCGCGACGTGCCAGTACAACGTTCCCTACACGGCGGTCCTGGAAACAAGAAACATATTCGGCGTTCAATTTCATCCCGAGAAATCCGGGCCGATCGGCTTAAGGATCGTAAGGAATTTCGTCGAACTCTAACGATGCTGGCAAAACGCATTATTCCGTGTCTCGATGTCACCGGTGGCCGCGTCGTGAAAGGTGTGAATTTTGTCGGCCTACGGGATGCAGGCGATCCGGTCGAGCTGGCCGAGCGCTACAACGGACAAGGCGCCGACGAGTTGGTTTTCCTCGATATCACGGCGTCCAGCGACGCGCGCGAGATCATGGCCGATGTGGTGGCGCGCAGCGCTCGGAAAGTTTTCATCCCGCTCACCGTGGGAGGCGGCATTCGATCCATCGCCGATGCGCGCAAGATCCTGATGTCTGGCGCCGATAAAGTGAGCGTGAACACCGCGGCAGTGCGCCGTCCCAAGCTGATCACAGAACTGAGCGAGGAGTTCGGCGCACAGGCCGTTGTGCTTGCGATTGACGCACGGCGGAACAACAAAAGTAGCTGGAATGTTTTCACCCGCGGAGGCCGTGATGACGAAGGCATGGACGCCGTCGAATGGGCGCTGGAAGGCGAGATGCTGGGAGCTGGCGAGATTCTGCTCACCTCGATGGACACCGACGGCGTGCAGACCGGCTTCGATTGCGAGTTGACGCATGCCATCTCGCAAACCACCCATATTCCCGTGATCGCCTCGGGAGGGGCGGGGAAACCCGAAGACTTCGAGCGGGTCCTTACCGAAGGCTGCGCCGATGCTGCACTCGCGGCTTCCATCTTTCATTACGGGACGTACACGGTGAAGGACTTGAAGGATTACCTGCATCTGCACAGCATACCGGTGAGGCCCGCTCCGTGATCATTCCTTGCATCGACCTCATGGGCGGGAAGGTCGTCCAATTGGTTCAAGGGCGCGAGAAAGCGCTCGAAGGCGGGTCGCCGGTAGAAATGCTGGATCGTTTTCGAGCCTTCCCGCAAATTCAGGTGATCGATCTGGACGCGGCGCTCGGAACAGACCACAGCAAAGGCTCGGAAATATCCAATGGCGCGTTGGTTGAGCTTATTGCCTCGCGATCTATCGCGCGCGTTGGCGGCGGAGTTCGGTCACCGGAACGTGCCCGCGCGCTAATCGAGCATGGCGCGTATCGGGTGATCGTCGGCACCGCCGCGTTCGATCGGGAGAAGCTCACGGAGATCGCCGATGCTGCCGGGCCGGACCGGCTGATCATCGCGCTCGATTCGAAGGGCGGCAAAGTGGTTACGCACGGCTGGCGGGAACCGACGAGTGTAACAGCCG
>Ga0070717_10002296_pt1 | contig 13416 bp, 12 predicted proteins | sample LARL113metaG_FD_71366 | JGI IMG/M metagenome (GOLD analysis project Ga0070717, IMG submission 71366) | Corn, switchgrass and miscanthus rhizosphere microbial communities from Kellogg Biological Station, Michigan, USA - LAR L11-3 metaG | ecosystem: Host-associated > Plants > Roots > Rhizosphere ... | reverse complement strand
CCGGCAGCGTCACCGTCCCGCTGTCAGTCCCCGAAGACGTGAAGCTCACCGCCATCGTGCCCCCGTCGTGGCCGAGGGCCTGCAAGAGCGATCCGAACGCGTGCTCGATCCTGCTGCGCATCGACTACTGCGCATCGTCGGTGCTGTTCACCGGCGACGCGGAGGCCGACGAGGAGCCCCTCGTCCTCGATCAGCTGACGCACGTAGATCTGCTGCAGGTCGGCCATCACGGCAGCAACACCTCGACTACGGCGTCGTTCCTGGCCAGGGTCACGCCGACGTACGCCGTCATCTCGGTCGGGAAGCAGAACGAGGGCACGAACCTGACATACTGCCACCCAAGCAAATCGACGGTCGATGCGCTCACCGATGCGATGGGCGGATCCGGGGCGAATTCCATCCGCGCCTACGATGCGTCGAAGGCGAAGTGCAACGTGCAGAAGCCGAAGTACTGGGCGAACACGCCGGCGAGCGATACCCTGTGGAGCACCGCTCGCGACGGCGAGGTTGTTCTCACCACGGCCGGTGATGGGACGTTCGCACGGGAGTGAGATCGGACAACTCTTTGTGTTGCTCAGAGCGAGGCGTAGCGGGTCGAGTTCCCTCGCGATGATCGCGGCACCGTGGGTGTTCGGGGCGCCGATCGCCCTTGCGTTGTCGCCACCGCTTTTTGACCTCCGCCGCACGGGGAACGCGGCGGCGCAGAGGGCGGTGCGACATGGGGACCCCCACCGACGGCCGAGCGTGGTCGGAGACCCGGTCTTGGCGGCGCGGCCTGATGGCGCGCTGTACCGCGCCGACCCGTGGTGGCTGTGCGTCCGCGAGCTCGGACCGCGGCTCAGCACGGTGAGCGCGCCCGGCAGCGTTACGATCCCTCAATCGGCCATGCATCGTCTCAGCCGGCCTGGTCGAAAATGACGACGTCGGTGGATGTCGGGCTCGTCCACACTCGGGACTCGGTGTCAGACAGGGCTGCTAGGATGGAACGTCGATCTACGCCGAAGGAAGGTACGGTGCTCTTGAGCAGAGAACATCACTGGGGGCTCGTTTGGAAAGGCGCACGACAACGGGAGGTTCCACAGCTACCGGAGGGCACTCAGGGGACATCTCACCCAGAGTGCGCCGATCTCACGGTCTACGCAGACCGAAGATTGCAGGGGGCGCCGCGATGAGCCAATGGAGTGACCGTATACGCGACCACAATGTTTGGCCAGCAATGGCCGCGCTTGGGCCGCAACTTGACCCAAGCTGAAGGCCGCAGCGACCTGGAGCCGGTCGCACTGGAAGCTCTGTCCCGACTGCGGTTGATTCTAACGGTCGTTGGAAAGCGTCTAGCGGGCCTCGATAGGTCGCTTGTCTACCCACCCGCGCTCGACACGATAGCCAACGGCATTCAATTGGCAGCGAACGAGGTCGCAGCATTTATAGGTGATACAAATCTGGGTCATCTGACAAATGCGAACGGGAATGCGGACGCGGCTCTGTCTGGCCTTGCGCAAATTGTAGTGCCGCAAAGCTCAGAAGATTTTCTTGCCGCGCAACATGCCGCAGATAGCTATCATCGGAATACCGAACAGGCCTTCGAGAGTTCTCGGGCGGCAACCTCAGCTATATCGATCGCACTCGAGGCGGAACGCACAAACCTGGTTCAGCTGTCTGGCGATATTCTGGCTGAGAAGCAGCGGTTGTCTGCGGTGGTGTCTGAACATCAAGCTCAATTCTCCGCCGCGCAGGAATCCCGAATCAGCGAGTCGGCTGCAAGGCTGCATGAGCAGAATGAAAAATTTGCTTTACTCGTTTCCGAATACACTCAAACGCTCTCTGTTAAGTCCGTAGAATTTTCAAGCCTGCTTGAATCGGCGCGAAAAGAGCACATCGATCGATTGGCTTCACTTGAGAAGTCGTTTACCTCGCGAGCGGACGAAATCCACGAGATCTTAAAGAAGCGACAGACGGAGATAAACGACTTGGTTGGCATAGTCGGCAACACTGCCGTGACGACAGGATATCAGACATCAGCAGAACGTGCTCGCAGATCAGCGCGCCTGTGGAACATCGCCGCTTTCGTCGCGATGCTAGGCTTCATTGTCGTCGCCCTGTGCGAGTTCGTCCCCGCTCTCGGAGCGAGCTTTTCTTGGGCCGCACTCACCGGGCGTGTGTTTGTGTCGCTTACGGTTGCGGTGCTGGTCGCATACTCGGCAAAGCAGGCAGGTCGTTATCAACGTGCCTTTCAGCGCAATGAAAAGATGGCACTGGAATTGGCGGCCATCGGTCCATTTCTCGCGCCACTGCCAGTAGAAAAGCAGCACGAATTCCGTCTCGCGCTCGGGGGTCGCTCTTTCGGGCGCGAGGAGGCGAGCAATGACACAGAAGAGGGTTCCCAGAGCCTGACGGACATACTAAAAGCAAAGGGTGTACATGATCTTATTATCGATCTCGTAAAGACAACCAAAGGCTGAGGCGACCGCAACACTGTCGCTCACACGCGAGCGCCGCCTCCGCGCGCGCCTTGACAAGCACCGTCGCGAGCTCGGCCGAGTTGCTCCCGCTGGCGCCCGAACCATGTCACGGCGACGCCCGATCTGCGTTTCGTGGTTAGCGAGGGGCTGCAGCGCGAGTTCGCGAACGGCAAGGCGTACTACAAACGACCGGAAAAGCAGCTGACGATGCCGCCGCGCAACGCGGATTGGCCCGATCTCGAGACGCTGCGTTGGCACAACGAGGACGGCGGGATCATTCCCGTCGGGGTCGCGCGCCCACGCGCGGGCGGGTCCGGCCGGTCCGGTCTCGCCGTTGGCACCAACCGCGCCGCCGGTCCTCGACGGCGCCGACGGTGGGCAACCCCGCGCAACGAGATCGTTTCTTAACCGATCACCGATGCGTCCAATGTTACATCGCCCGTCTCGACAACCGTTCAAGGTTGTAGAGATCGCTAGACGGACGTCGCCTCCAGACTGCTCCCCGATCATTCAACTAGGAGAACTCCAATGAAGAAGCAACCGCTCCACATCAAGAAGCTCGCTCTCGATAAGTCCATCGTCCGCCATCTCAACCTCCCTCAAGTTGAGGCGATCCATGCCGGCCTTCCGATCACCACAAACATGTTGCACAACTGCACCTCACAACGAATCTGCGACTGCTAGACAGCGCGCCGTCTCGGACGCATGATCGACGCAAGTTGGGATAGGTAGCGGAGGCGTCGTCACTGACGTAAACGCGACCTTCGCTGAGCTCATCCGCCGCGTGTATCACGCGACAGGCGAGATGGCGGTACGCCGCGCCGACTGCCGTCCAGGCGACGTTCGAGGTGAGCCCGCAAGGTTGGCAAGGCGCGCGCGACTCTTGCCTGGAGCGTATTGGCTTTCTCGCCACAGATGCGGGCCATCTCCTCGAAGGTGAAGCCCTGCTGGTAGCGGAGGAGTAATGCGGCCTGGCACTGCTCGTCCAGATCCCGGACGCAGCTGACCAGCGCTGCGTGAAGCTCGGCCTGCTCAAGCGTCGCGATCGCTGCGGGCTGGGCATCGGGCAGCGTCGCCAGGTCCGCCTCGACCGTCCTGAGGCGCGTGCAGTGCCGGCTCCTGACCGCGTCGAGCACGCGGTGGTGGGCGATTTTGAACAGCCAGGTTCGCAGCCTCGAGCGCCCGCCAAATCGCGGCAGGTCGCGAAACGCGCCGAGGAAGACCTGCTGAAGGACGTCGTCGGCGAGCGCGACGTCGTGCAGGGCCTCGCGGCAGAAGCGATACACGGCCGCGCCGTGGCGATCCATGAGTCGGCGCAGCGCGCCCCCCGTGTCGCCGCACTCCACCAGGAGCAGCACGTCGCCGTCTGGGTCACACGCGAGTGCGGGTCTCGTGGCCGCGTCCTCTCCGGACGTCGCCACGCGATCCAGTGCTGGCAGCTCGTCGATCTGGTCCATATAAACTCCCTCCTCAGCACGGTTCGTGCCCAGCGGACTGCGACGGTCGGTCGCGGCTTCACGCTGCCGACGTAGGTCCGAGCACGAGATAGCCCAGGCACGGCAGGAAGGCAGTCCCCACAGCGCCAAATAGGTGAACATGCGCCGTGGTGACTGACCATGTCGCGAGCGGATTGCCCACGACCATGGTCCACGCCATGAAAATTAGACAGCGGAAAATATGCTGTCGCTGCATCGGCTGCCGTTGGGCGATCGCACCGTCGTGGCGAAGCACGAGCACGACAGCGAGCATTCCCAGCGCCGCCATGGTCAGCTCGTAGTACGGCCACGCGATCAGCGCGGCTAGCGCGAGCGCCATGGGATAGACGGCGATCACCTCGGTCGGGATCACCTTGAGCAGGCGGTCCACCCTGGTGTCGCCGGCCGGCGTGCTTCCTGGGCGGGTCCGCTCGCCTAGGGCGACGGTGTGACTCTCCGGATCCGGCAGCAACGTCAGCGGCATAGCGATGCGCTCGACGGCGCTGCAAGCGACATGCCTCCACACGTGCGGCGGGCATCGCATCTGCCTTGTCGTTGCCCTGTGCGGGGTCACAGTTGCCCATGGGCCGGTGGCGCGATTGTCGCGCCATTGATTCCTTCGCTACGATGGCCGCGGAGCGTGGCCCCGTGCGCATGATCGAGCAAGGTGTCCCATCGTCGACGAGCGTGAGGCCGGAGAGCGAGGTCGCGCCGGCCAGCCCGGTCGAATCCGCACCGGCGCTGACGATAGGCGAGATGGTCGGCCGCTACCAGATCCGGCGGCTAATCGGCCACGGCGGGATGGGCCAAGTGTACCTCGCGCGCGACATCATGCTCGGGCGCTCGGTGGCGCTGAAGGTCGTCCTGCCCGAGCGGGTGGCCAAGGCAGGGATCGCGAGGTTCGTCGAGGAGGCCCAACTGCTCGCCGCGCTGAACCATCCGAACATCGTGCAGCTCTACGACGCGGGCGTGCATCGCGGCGGTCCGTACCTCGCGCTCGAGTACATCGAGGGTGAGACGCTCCGGGGCCGAGGCGGAGCATGCAGCCTCGACGAGTGCCTCCGGTTGACACGCGCGATGGCCGACGCTCTCGCGCACGCTCACGGCAACGGCATCGTGCACTGCGACCTCAAACCCAGCAACGTGCTGGTAGGGCGGGACGGGCGGCTGCGGGTCGTGGATTTCGGGCTCGGGCGGCGCGGCACAGGCCCGTCGACCGCCGTCGAGGGGACGCCCGCGTGGATGGCGCCGGAGCAGTGGCAGGGCCAGCCGCTGACCGATCGGGTGGATGTATGGGCGCTTGCCATCATGGTGTTCGAGTTGCTCGGCGAGCCCCATCCGTTCGGCTCCGGGAATGCGGTCCGAACGACGCAGCCTCTCGAGCCGGAGGTGAGGCCGTCTTGGTCGCGAGGCGGATTACCCGATGGCGTGGCCGAGGTGCTCGTGCGCTCGCTGGAGCGAGATCCGGCGCTGCGGCCGAGCGCCAAGGACTGGCTGCATGCGGTGGACAACGCGATCGCCGGCCGTGATGTCAGCACGTCGACCGAGGGTCCGTATCGCGGGCTTGTCCCATTCGACGAGGAGCATGCGGGGGACTTCTTCGGACGCGAGACCGAGATCGATAGCTTCTTAGAGCGGCTTCGTGCTGTGACCCTGCTGCCGGTCGTCGGGCCGTCGGGCGTGGGCAAGAGCTCGTTCGTGCACGCGGGCGTAATCCCTCGTGTGCGCGTACGCGGCGCATGGACGGTCATCGCGTTACGTCCGGGCGCGACCCCCGTCGAGACGATCGCGCGCCACGTGCTCGCCGCAGGGCAGGGCCGCGCGGCCGCGGCCGCGCAGGAATCTTCGGACGTGGCACTGCTTGCGCGCGACTTACGGCAGACGCCGGCGCTTCTGGCGGTCCGGCTGGCGACCCTGGCGGGCGTCGGTGGCGGCGGCGCGCTGCTGGCAATCGACCAACTCGAGGAGCTGTTCACCCACGGCGCGTCCGAGACGGACGTGGCCTGCGTGCTCGCGATGCTGGCGCAGGCCGCCGACGATCCGCGCGAGGACATCCGGGTGATCGTCACCGTGCGCGACGACTTCGTGGGGCGGCTCGCCGGCCTCCGCGAGCTCTTCGTGATGCGGCCGCTCGGGATAGAAGCGCTCCGCCGCGCGATCATCGGTCCGCTGAACCGGACGGGCTATGCATTCGACGATCCCTCGGTCATCGATGACATGCTGGATGAGCTGGGCTCGGAGTCGACTTCGGACCTCCCGCTCCTGCAGTTTGCGTGTCGGGCTTTGTGGGACGAGAGAGACGTCAGGCATCGCTCGCTGACGCGCGCGACCTACGACCGGATCGGCGGCGTCGCGGGGGCGCTGGCCCAGCACGCCGATGGCGTGATCGATCGGATGTTACGGACGGAGCAGGGCATCGCGCGCCAGGTGTTCCTGCGACTGATTGTGGGAAGCACGCGGCGGACCGTACTTCGGACTCAGCTCGAAGCCGAACTCCCCGCAGCGGGGCAAGTGCTCGACCGTCTGGTGTCGTCTCGGCTGATCGTCCAGCGGACGTCCGCCGAGGAAGCGTCCGTGGTCGAGGTCACCCACGAGGCGTTGCTGCGCAGCTGGGCCAGGCTGCGGCGGTGGCTCGATGAGACCCGCGACGAACGGCGGTTGCTGAATGAGCTTGAGGACGCCGCGGCGCTGTGGCGCAAGCGTGGCGGGCGCCCCGAAGAGACCTGGCCTGCGGAGGAGACGGCGGCGGCGCGGCATCGGTTCTCCGCGCTCGGACTGGCGACCCCGTCCGAGATCCACGACTTCCTCGCCGCCGGCGAGCAGCGCCACCGCGTGACGCAACGCCGGGTTCGTACGCGGCTCGCAATCGCGGCCGTCGCGGCGCTGGCGGTTACCACGCTGTCCATCTTGCTCGCCGGCGAGTTCCGCCGTCAAAAACTCGCAGCTGAGCAGCAGGCGGAGGCGCTTCGCCTGGCCGGGAGCAACCTCGGACAGGTCGAGCTCGTGCTCGCCCCGTTCGACTGGACCGATGGCCGGCCGGTCGCGACGAGCGCGGCCGCGTTCCCCACGTTGGTGTGGCGGGTGTTCGGTGCGCGATCGGGCGACGAGCACGCAGCCGGAGCGGAGCTACCCGATGCACTGGTGCACCGCCAGGGGCAGTCGATGCAGGGGCTGGTCCGCGTCGATCGCGCGGAACTCCCTGGTGGCTCGGCGTTCCTGCGCGTCGACGGGCGAGGCCGGCCGGGGGAGACCTGCCCGCCGTCGTGGATCCGGATCCAGGCGCTCCCTGGGTACGCGGCCCGCCGCGACGCGCCGATCCGGATCGAGCTGAACGTTCCGACGTGCGCGGCCTCCGCCGCGGGCATGATCGAAATCGCCGCGGGCCCTTTCGTGTATGGCGGACCGGGCGCCCCCCCTACGCGCTCGCTCGAGCACATCGAGCCCGAGGCGATCATCGATCTACCCGGGTTCGCGATAGATCGCACGGAGGTCTCCAACGCGCAGTTCGCGCCGTTCGCGCAGATGCGGGGGGTGACCGGTTATTCCGTCCCCGACTATCCCCTCACCGAGGTGCACAAGGACGCCGGCATGCCGAACATGCCGGTGACGGCGGTCGACGCGTTCGAGGCCGAGGCGTTCTGCCGGTTCATGGGCAAGCGGTTGCCGGGCGACCACGAGTGGACGAAGGCCGCGCGCGGCGGCCTCGTGGTGCATGGCGAGCCCAACCCGGCCCCGCGACGGCTGTACCCCTGGGGCAGCGTGACCGCCAACTGCTCAAATGATGGCGGAACAGCTGACGGCTATCGTTGGGTATCGCCGGTCGATGGATTTGCGTGCGGGGCCAGCCCGTACGGTGTCCTCAATCTTGCAGGGAACGTGTCGGAGTGGATCTCTCGCAATGGACAAACCGATCGCGCGGTCAATCCATTGTGGATCATCCGAGGCGGAGACGTGAATTCGCCACCTGAGCTGCAGCAGTCCACCACGGTTTTCCGCAATGAGCGCGAGGGTCGGCAGTTCACCTTCGCGGTAGGGTTTCGCTGTGTGACAGGAGGACAATTATGACAAATCAATGGGTGTTGAGCATCATCGCAAAGCCGCCAGACGGCGTGAACGCGAGAACCGGAGCATCGGATGGCAATAAAGCTATCGAGCTGATCGTCGACAGCTTGACCAAGGCGGCGGCGAATGGCGACACAACGTCGGGATCGCGGTACCGGACTGCGGTCGCTCGAGCGGCCTATGTTCGCGACATCAGCGAGGCTGTCGTTCAGTTCAAGGCGACCCACCGCGTTGCGCCGGACATCATCCAGTGCATCGGCCACGGGATGTCCGGCCGACTCGAGCTTGGCTCGTTCTGGAGCGGCGTGCCACAGGATCGCGTGCTCGGAAGCGCGGTGCTGGATAGCAATCCGGATTCCTACGGGATGCTGCTCGACTACATCACGAGCACATCGCGCGTCTTCTTGCTGGGCTGTCACGTGGGCTCGAGCGCGCCGAGCGGTTACGTCGCGAGCGGCAGGACTTTGCTCTTCGATCTGGAGGACCTGACCGAAGCAAACGTTTATGCGGCGGATGATCTAGTCTATCCGGAGTTGTTCGAGGATGGGCTTTATCGCGGCTCGTTAGTGACCAGTACCGGCAAGCCGGCGAATCCGGCGGTCCTGCCGTTCGCGCCGGGCACTACCAAAGGGACGCCGGGCCCCAACGCGAGGTCCATCCCGAAGATGAACAGGATCCTGTCAGCGCCGGCTCTAGGGTTCCATGCCCCGCTGGCAACGACGCAAGGCGCATCGTTCATCAAACTTTTCGGGCGCTATACCGAATCGGCATCTCAAAGGCCGCTGCTCGCCATGTCGGAGGTCGCATTCGCGGCTGATGGCTACGCGCGGGTCGATGCGATCTGCGGGTTGCGTTACGTGCGGTTCCAGGACAAGCAGGGCAATACCGTATACTATGAGCATCCGCGCATACAACCTAATATTCCTGGACCGCCCGATCCTTCGTCAGCGCTGCAGGATCTGAGAAAAGAATACATGCGTCAACGGGCATCGCCGTCCGCCTAGCCGCGGAGCGCGTTCAGGATCTTCTGCGCCGCCACGCCGTTCAGCGTGTCACGAATCCGGTGGTCGCGTAGCTCCTGCTCCCAGGCCGCTACCTGCGTCCACGCTGCGGCGAGCTCCGTCGCGGAGTGCTTGGCGTTGCCCGCGCTGATCGTTCGCTGCGCCGCTTGGAGCGCCTCCAACGAGGGAAACGCGACGAGGAAGCGGTTGAAGGCTACCCGCGACAGATTGATCGTCAACGGCTGATCTTGGAACGTAATGGTCTGTCCGGGTTCGACGAGGCCACGATCCATGAGATCTACAGTGCGCATCGCGAGCTTGCCGGTTGCGAGCTCGACGCCAGTCAGCTCGATCGAGGTGGGCCAAATCCGTAGCGGCTTGTATTCGATGCCTCCGGCAAGATCGTCGGGCCACTTGATTACGGCAGACAGATGGTAGTGTTCGACCAGCGAGCGCGACAGGTACAGTGTGCCCTTGGCACCCACCACGGGCAGCCGGTGATCGTCGCAGTCCAGCGAGCTCGGGCAACGTGGCCAGACATTGGCGTGCGTCCAGGTGCACTTCACCTCGACGGCGCCGGTCCCACCGCTCCCCGCGGCTAGGAACTTCACCGTGTTGTTCTCGACCGCGATCACCTCCACATAGGCCGGCCCATACGCGTTGCCGCTACCCGTTTCTGTCCACGCATCCGTCGCGCTTGTGTTGTTGTCATCGAGACTGCACGTCTTCTCAGCCATCGCCATCCTCCTCTTTCTCGGGGTTGCCACGGTGCCTATCAAGCGAGATGCCAAGCTTCTCGCATAGTCGATAGAGTCGGCGACGATCGATGCCCAGCTTGTTCGCCGCCGCGCGCACGCTGCCGCCAGACAAGGCCAGCGCGGCCTGAACGGTGTCGTGGGTCAACGCGAGCGGAACGGCAAGCTTGGCATCGACCGCGGGCGCCGCCGCGCTGCGCAGCGTGCGGCGATGATCTCGCAGCGCCGTCGGAAGTTGCTCGGGCTGGATCGCGAGTGTGCGATCTACGGGCGCAGCCGCTACCAGCCCCCGGACGACGCCGCGTAGCTCGCGCAGGTTGCCGGGCCACGGATAGAGTAGCACACACTCCATGGCGCCCGGACTGAAGGACAGCGGCCGATGGGGGCCCGCGTCCGCACTCGCCTCGGCAACGAACCGCTGCGCCCAGGTAGGGAGGTCCTCGCGCCGCGCGCGAAGCGGCGGCAGCTCGAGCTGTGGATTGCTCGCGCGGAGCCGGCTCAGCAGATCCCGACGGAACTGGCCCGCGCGGACAGCCGCGTCGAGATCCACGTTGGTCGCGGCGACCACTCGGACGCTGCTCCGGCGCAGATCGGTGGCGCCGATCGGCCGGTAACAGCCATCCTCGAGGAAGCGCAACAGCTCGGCCTGCACGTCGAGCGCCAGCTCGCCGATCTCGTCAAGGAACAGCACACCACGTTCGGCCAGCTCGACCAGCCCGGGCTTGGCGGCGACCGCGCCGCTGAACGCGCCGCGCACGTGCCCAAACAGCTCGGAGCGCGCGAAGTCTCGCGTCAGCTCGGCGCAGTTTTGCGGCACGAACGGGCGCTGCGGAGCAGCTAGGGCGCGTGCGACACGCTCTTTGCCGGTACCGGTCTCGCCGAGCACGAGCACGTGTCCGGTGGTTCGCGCGAGCTGGTGCAAGCGCTCGCGAACGACGTTCGCGGAGGGGGCTGCGCCGGGAAACGCGTCGAGTTCGCAGATCCCGTCGGATTGCACCAGCCCGACCCGAAACACGATGAGCGTGTCGCCGAACCGGAGCAGGGCGCCATCGGCGAGCGTCAGCTCGGCGTGGGTTGCGAGAGGTGCACCCTCAACGAAGGCCCGGTTCCTTCCGCCGAGATCGAGGATTTGCCAGACCCCGCGTTGCGCGTGCAACCGCGCGTGACGGCGAGAGATCCAGCGATCATCGAGCAGCGCTACCGTAGCCACGTCGGGTTGGCTGTCGGACCCGACCCGACCCACGACCAGCCCGTCGCGCGTGGCTACGAACGCCGCGCCCGCGTGTAAGCCAGTCATGATCCGGAGATGCGCGTGCATCGCCTCACGTTCGTCGCGCATCGCCGAGTCATCCCGCCGCTCCGTGTTCTCCACTTCGCGCACGATTGTACGGCAGCTGACCCGGGCATGGATGGCCGGCTCGAACATTTGCTCGCCGGCTACCGTGTGCCCTGGCCCATGGGCCGCCCATGGGCCGGGGCACCGGCGATCCGCCTCAGCCTACCGGCGAGTCAGGCGTTGGAATCGTCTCTCCCCGACACACGCTCCGGGAGTGGAGTCGGGCAGCTTCGTGTTTGAGGGAACGGTTCCAAGCAAGTGGTGACGCCCCGAGGCGTTCGCGGAGACGCTGGACGGTGCGGGATCGTTGATCAGACTCGTCACCCTCAATGCGCGCGTCTCCGGATCCGGACGTCTGTCACGGTTCCGCGATGTGCTCGATCTGTTCGAACGGTATTTTGGGTGTCGGATTTCATCCTGAGGGCGCGCCTACCTAACAAGCAGCCCGACGTTCGGGCTGCGCGTTTAGAAAAACGGAGGAATTTATGCGTCAAGAAAACACAGGTAAGTGGATGTTGTGCATGTTAGCCGTTCTGGCATTTGCCGTTCCTAGCGCCGTCGGCGCAACACGGTATTCGGACGCTCCGAGGAGTGGGCTGGAATACCCGACGGATCGCTCGACTGCCATGACCCATCCGGACACTGATGCGGCAATGCTTACGCCAGACGTCGGAACTCCTCTGTCCTCCTGTCGCAATCTGTCGTGTCAGACTACTGCGCAGTGCCGAACGTGGTGCGGTGACAATACCGCCTGGTGTGTTCCAATTAATCCAGAATTGCCGCGAGGCGCCAAGCTCTGCAGCATTTTTTAGTAATGCCAATGGTTGGCGTTGCCGGCGGCGCGGTTCAGATCACGCAAGCTCGCGGGCACCATCGACGCGGGAGAGCCGATCATCGTTGATCTCGGCGCCCTAAACTAGTCTGAACCGCCAGCGTGGTACGCAGCACGTAAAATCGGAGCGCCGATCGATCGACGGGGCCAAACCAAGCCAGCAGGTGCGCGGTGCGACCATCCGCTTTGTGACCTTCGACAAGACTGTATGTCTTCAAGGACTGGTCATGCTCGGCGAGCTGGTTGCCGGCTCGGGGGGCACTTCGATCAAGTTGAGCGTGCCGCCGGGGCACCCCGGAGCGGCCGGCATCAAGCAGTACGGGATCGGCAGCGTGATTCGCACTGGCGATTCCACGACTCCATTCCTCGGAGGCGCGGGGGCGATCGAAGACGACATCAACAACTTCATCCTCGTAAAGTCGTCGACCGGCTACTTTGCTGCAGCCGACGCACGACTGGGTGCCGGCGTGCTGTGGGCTGCGTCCGGGTGTTACGAGTCGATCTGACGCGTGCTGGCTGGCTACTCGGGCTGTAGAGTCCCGCGCCGGAGCCCTGAGATGGCCTGGGATGTGACTCACGCGGCAAGCCCGATGAACCCGATCGCACGGCCCGGCGCCTGCTGACGAGGTCCCCGACCTCCCGGCCGGCTATATCCCCTTCGTCGCGCCGCAGGTGGCTGGACGTTCACGCTCACCGCGCCGGCGATCGCCGGATTCCAGCTGCACGTGTAGCCCCTGCCCTCGGCCGAGGTGCCCCGTACGATCTTGACGACCCGTGCAGACCGCGTACCCGAACCTCCGGCCGCCGGCGTCCTCCGCGCTCGGCGCGGAGGACGCCGGCGACGTGGGAGATCGGCGCCACCATCGTCGGTATGGCGGACTTCGCTGCGGTCGGGGTGATCGCCGCGCCGATCGTGGCCGCCGCCACGACGGTCACGTCGAGTTCGCTGGCGGCGCGTCTGCCCTTGGTCGCATGGATCAAAGGGCCGAGGGAGCTGCCGGCAGTTAGGTCGCGACGTCGCTCGCTGACCCGAGCGCGAACACGGCGATCGGAGTTCTGGCGCCACAGCCGCGCGGCGATGCCGCTCAGAACGCGCCGCGCGCACCCACGACCTCGTGGACTGCCGGTCTCAGTCCGGAGCATTCCGGGAACAGCGCTCCCGAGGGAACCGACGCTTGGCACCCCATTCGGACGCGCGCTTGGCTCCGCGAGGCCAAGCTGCTTAGCACCCACGAGTTTCCGGAGAATCGGAGATGAAACCACGGCCTGTTCCGGAGAACTCGAGGGCGGCGATCCGGAGAACGGCGACTTCGCCTGGCGAGACGCTTGGGGAGCCAAGCGTCTTTGAACACCAAGCCGTACCATCCTTGGTTCACAGAGGCGGCGTCCGCCGCCGCCCTCGCCCAAAAGCCCAGCATTCGCTGGGTTCTGCGCGGTTTCGGCGAGCTTGGTGCGGCTGTTGAGCCCGACCCAGAGCACCGCAAGCCGGCGTTGAA
>Ga0070717_10002295_pt1 | contig 13419 bp, 5 predicted proteins | sample LARL113metaG_FD_71366 | JGI IMG/M metagenome (GOLD analysis project Ga0070717, IMG submission 71366) | Corn, switchgrass and miscanthus rhizosphere microbial communities from Kellogg Biological Station, Michigan, USA - LAR L11-3 metaG | ecosystem: Host-associated > Plants > Roots > Rhizosphere ... | reverse complement strand
TGAAGCCGTAGCTGCCGGACAGCGAGCCGTTCGTGAACGTCTCGCCGGTCAGCCGGCCGATGCCGGGATTGCCGCCGGCGGTGCCATCGTACGCGTACGTGTAGTACGCGCCGGTCGGGCTGTTGGTGGCGTTGTGCCACAGCGTGCGGTCGAGCCCGTCGTAGCCGAGGAACGTGGTGCCCGCCGCGCCCCTGGCGTCCACCGACTGCACCAGGTTGCCGTCCTGGTCGTAGGCGTACGTCCGGGTGCCGGTGTCGGGGTCCGTCGTCGAGACCTCGCGACCGGCCATGTCGTACTGGGACGTGGTCCTCGTGACGCCGTCCGGGTGCAGGACCTGGACCAGCTCGCCGGCCACGTCGAAGGTGTACTTCGTGGTCGCGTACACGGCGTACGTCGATGGGCTGGCGCCCGTGAAGCGCTGCTCGTAGTCGACGCGGCCGAGGGCGTCCGCGAGGGTGGCGGCCTGGTGGCCGCTGGCGTCCAACGCGAGCACCTGCTGGTAGCAGGTCGCGTCTCCGGTGCCGGCCGCGCCGCAGACCATCGAGTATGCCGTCGTGCTGCGGTGGGAGAGCGCGTCGGTCGTGCTCGTCGTCCGGCCCAGGCCGTCGTACGTGGACGTGGTGCCGGCCTGCGTGCTGTCCGGGATCGAGTAGGCGGCGGCGCCGGGCCCGCCGGTGTAGGCGGCGACGAAATACGGCACGCTCTGGAACGCCAGCCGCCCGGACGGGTCGTAGAAGGAGTAGCGGACGATGTCCTGGCCGCCCGGCGCCGGCGACCGGGTCTCGACCAGGCGGCCGAGCCCGTCGTAGAAGCCCCGCGAGGTGACCGTGGTGGTGCCGTTCAGCCGCTGGGTGTGGTCGACCTCGAGGCAGGGCGATTGGGCCGCCGTGCCCGAGCACCAAACGGTGTAGGCGGTGCCGCTGGTCGTGAGACCGGCGCCCTCGCCCGGCAGGGTCGCGCCGGTCGGCCGGCCCAGCGCGTCGTACGTGGAGGTCGTGGCCTGGCCGTTGGGGTCGGTGGTCGAGATGGGCCAGAGGCCGAAGCCGCCGGTGGCGGTGCCCGCGGCGGGCGACTGGTAGGAGATCGTGGAGCGCTGGTTCAACGCGTTGCTCGTCGCGGTCGGCAGGGCGTCGAACGTCCCGTCGTACGTCGCGCAGGCGCTGAACGCGGTGCTCCCCACCGTGCAGCCCTGGTGGGCGGTGTTGCCCGCGGTCGCGTCGGGATCGTTCGCGCCGACCGGGTTGCCCGAGGCGTCATAGGCATGGAAGGTGCCGATCGGCCCGCTCGGCGTGAAGCCGTTCGCCGACGTCCCACAGCTCGTGTAGGTGGTGGTGGTCGTCACCCGACCGGCGGCGTCGTAGCTGGTGGAGGCGCAGCGGGACCGGTTGCCGGCGCTGTCCTCCTGGTCCTGGAACGTCGGGAGGTCGACCAGGTACTGGCCGGTCGCCGACGTCGCGGTCGCCGAGACCGTGTTCGTGGTCGCGTAGGTCGCCTTCCCGACGATGGTCGTCGGGCTGGCGCCGCCATCGTTGCTCGTCTCGGTCGCGGTGGTGACCCGCCCGAACGAGTCGAGGGCGAACGTGGTGGTCACGTGCGGAGCCGTGCTCTGGCTGCCGCCGTTCACGAAGTACCGGTCGACCTGCGTGGGCGCGACGTCGCAGACCGCGACCGGGTTGAGCGGGTCGAGCTCGCTGACCAGGTTGCCGGCCTTGTCGCCGGCCACCCCCGAGGGTGGGCAGACGGCCTGGTACCGGGTCTTCGTGACCTGCTGGAGCGAGCCGTCGGGGTTGTACTGGTCGAGCTCGATCTCGCGGCCGTGCTCGGCGTTCACGGGCAGCCACCACGGCGACACGCCGCACGTGCCCGCCGGCGTGCAGAACGTGCCCTCCATCGGGTCGGTCTCGCTGTACACGCCGCGGCCCTGCGTGGACGGGTACTGGTGGACGGTCGTCGAGCCATCGGGGTTCGTCACCGTGGCTGTGGCGAAGCCCATGAAGCGCAGGTTGTAGAAGTCCAGGACGTCCCAGTCGAAGACGTCGCCCCAGTAGGAGTCCAGCGCCGCCATGCGGTAGACGAACGTGGTGGTGCCGGTCACCGGTGTGGTGGTCTGCGCTCCGCTCGGCCCGGCGTGGCTCACCCGCAGCAGCGTGTCGGTGCGCTGCGTCAGCACGATCCGACTCCAGGACGAGTCGTCGGTGACGTCGCACGGCGATGTGGTCTGCATCGTGTTGCACACGAACGGGTTCAGCAGGTCCGCGCCGCTGGGCACGCCGTCCGTGTTGTTGCGAGCGTTCTGCCAGGAGAACGTCTGCGACAGCCCCAGCCCGTTGCCGGCCGCGCTCAGGTAGTAGCTGTTGCCCTCGTAGCTCTGGCTCCACAGGTTGCAGCCCTGGCCGAAGGTCTGGCCGTTGTTCCACGAGGGGCCGCAGTTGTTGGCCGGAGCTGGCGCCCAGACCGAGTCCTCGTACAGCTGGGTCTGCTTCGCGTAGCCGAACGACCGGGCGGGCAGCGCCGTGGCGCCATCGGCGCCGATCTGCGTCAGGCCGGTGAGCAGTAGCCGGCCCGCCGTCGATTGGGCCACGCCGCTGAACGGGTCGGTGATCGTGGCCGGCCCCGTCTGGTCGTAGGCCAGCCGGTAGTCGCGCAGCGTGTTCCATCCGGCGCTCGCGGCGCCCCTCACCTGGACCAGCGCGTCGTTGAGGACGAACGTGCTCTCGACCAGCGGGGCCCCGAGGCCGCCGGCCGCCGAGAGGTCGACCGGGTCGTCGCAGCGCAGCGTGCCGTTGGCCGCGCAGGACGCGCCGGACACGTGTGCCACCGAGTGCGAGGCCTGGAAGCTGACCCGCATCAGCGGCGCCCAGGACGCGCCGGTGCAGGCCGCCTGCGCGTTGTGGCAGCCGGGCGAGTCGTACTCGACCGTCGACATCACCGCGTCTCGCGGGTAGGCGAGGCCGATCGAGGACTGCGTGTCGGTCTGGTACGTGACGTGGATCTGGTTGCCGCTCGGGTCCGTGATCAGGTCGACCAGCCAGTTGGCGATGAAGTCCAGCGGACCGCGCCCGAACTGCTGGGGATAGAACTGGAGGGAGTCCGGTGTGCACCCGAACTCTTCCATGATCCCGCTGGGCAGGAAGACCCGGAAGCAGGGCGGCGCGGTGCTCATCCCGGGCAGCGGGTTGGGACTGGTGAAGGACAGCACCCGGGCGTGGGTCTCCGGCGCCGTGTGCCACGCGATGGGGCTGGCGGTGATCGCGGTCACGTTGTTGTCGTCGTAGTACGTGCTGACGCCGGTGCTCGGCGGGATCAGCTCGGCCTGGGTGCCGAAGCTGTCCACGAGCTGCCAGGTGTCGTTCCACGCCGGGCTCTCACAGGCGTTCCAGCACCCGTCGTCGATGTTCCGCTCGGCCCAGCTGATGGCGCCGAGCGCGAGGTGCCAGCCCTCGCCCACCCAGGGCGCCGCCCCGGCCACGTCGTGCTGGTCGCTCACCGCGGCGCTGTCGTAGCCGAGCGCCAGGGGCGGCGTCAGACCACCGGGCCCGGCCGGGAGGTCGAGCTTCTGCTGCAGCGTGAGCGAGCCGGCGCTCGGGTCGACCTCGGTCAGGTTCGGCGACCCGAACGTCGACACCGGGGCCGTGGTGTCGAACCCGAAGGTGGTGCTGCCGTTGGGGGCGACGGCCGACACGGACAGCGTCTGGGCTCCAGCGTCGACCGTTGCCGGCAGTGTGGACATCGGTCCGAGGCGGGCGGCCGCGCCTGCCGAACCTCCGCCGCCGATCGCGGCACTGGCGCCGGCCCTCGCCGCGGCCTGCGGTGCGGGCGCCAGGCTGACCCAGGGCGGCAGCGGCGCGTTCACGATCGCGACCGCGTGCCGGACGTCGAGCGCGGCGCCCCGCTTGCCGAGGCTGAGCTGCACCCCGAGCGGCTGGCGCAGCCCGTGCGGGGCGACGTTTCCGTTCGCGTCCACGACCTGGACCAGGTACGTCCCGAACGAGACGACCCCGGAGCCGCCCGCGCTACCGCCCGACGCCGGCAGCACCTGACGGATGTGCAGACTCAGGGACCCGCCCGCTGCCACGACGTCGCTCGCGCTCACCGCGCCGGCGGGCGCGTCGAGCCGCATCGCCGCGTCGGCGCTGACGAGATGGATCGGCGTCCCCGGGTCGAGCGCGATCGTGACCGGCCGGGCGTCGACGTGGATCGGCGGCTTGACGGCGGACGGAGGGGTTCGCCGGCCGGTCGTGGTGGTGACCGGCGGCGGATGCGCCGCCGGGACGGACCGGGACCGCGACGACGGGTCGAAGCGGTTCGGCGTGGCCCGGCTAGCCGCCTGCACCGTGGTGGCGACGGCCGGGAACGCGCTCTGGATGGTGAACGTGCAGAGCCACGCGACCAGACCGACTGCGATCCCGCCGATCGTCCGATGGTGCCGACGCATCATGACCCCCTTCCTGGTGTCGCAAATGGACAGACAGCGGGAGCGTACGGGGGCTGCGGAGTGCGGTCTACCCACACTCCCACGCTTTCTCCTACAGTGTTTGGCGTTCGGGCACTCCGGATAGTGGGTGGGGATGAGAGAGGGGACCTGGTCGGGAGAGCCAGCGTTCGGCGCCCTGCTACGCCGGCACCGCATCGCGGCGCGCCTCACGCAGGAGGCGCTGGCGGAGCGCGCGGGACTGAGCATGAAGACTGTCAGTGCGCTCGAGAGCGGGGCGCGCCGGAGCCCGTACCAGGCGACCGTCGACCGGCTGGCCGCCGCCCTGCGCCTTCCGCCGCAGCAGCGTGCCGAGCTTGCCTCGTCGGCGCGCCGCCGGCCCCGGAGTGCGGTCCGCACGGAGCGGCCGGCACTGGGCGGGCCGCGCGTGCGGCTGCCACTGCCGCCTACCCCGCTGGTCGGGCGGGGCGCCGACCTCGCCCTCGGCCTGGAGCTCGCGGGCCGGCCGGAGGTGCGCCTGCTCACGGTCGTTGGCCCCGCCGGCGTCGGCAAGAGCCGGCTCGCGCTCGAGCTGGCCCGGGAGCTGGCGGCAGGCAGCGACGAGGTGGCGCTCGTGCCGTTGAACGCGCTCTCCGACCCGGGCCAGGTCGGCGCGGCGATCCAGCAGGTGCTGGCGGTGCCGGACGGCGCGGAACCGGTGGTCGAGCGGCTGTCCGGCAACGTGGGCTCGCGGCGCGTCCTCCTCGTGCTCGACGGCTTCGAGCACGTGCTGCCGGCGGCCAGGCTCGTGGCCTCGCTGCTGGCGGCGTGCCGCCAGCTGTCCGTCCTGGTCACCAGCCGGGCGCCGCTGGGCATCCGCGGCGAGCACCGCCTGCCGCTGCTGCCGCTCGAGGTCGCCGACGCCGTCGAGCTCTTCGTGCAGCGGGCGCGGGCGGCCAACCCGCGGTTCCGTCCGCGGCCCGAGAACGCGGCGGCGCTGGCCGAGATCTGCCGGCGCCTGGACGGCCTGCCGCTGGCGCTGGAGCTGGCGGCGCCGCGGCTGACGGCGCTGTCGCCGGAAGAGCTGCTGGCGCGGCTCGACGACCGGCTGCCGCTGTTGACCGGCGGCCCTGCCGACCTGGCCGAGCACCAGCGCACGCTCCGCGGCGCGCTGGACTGGAGCCACGATCTGCTGGAGCCGGCCGAGCGGGTGCTGTTCCGCCGGCTGTCGGTCTTCCGCGGGGCGTTCGAGCTGGACGCGGCGACGGCGGTGTGCGCCTGCGGCGACGTCCACGGCCGTCTGGCGCGGCTGGTGGAGGTGTCGCTGGTCGCGGTCGCGCCGGAGTCCGATGCGGGCGGGCCGGCGCGGTACCGGCTGCTGGACACGGTTCGCGCCTACGCCGCTGAGCAGCTCGCCGCCGCCGAGCCGGCCGAGGAGGTCCGCGAGCGACACGCGCGCCATTACCTGCGGGTGGCGGAGGCCGGCCGCGACGTCGGATGGTCGCCGGGACGGGTCGACCTGATCCACCGCCTGGAGGCGTGTCATGCGGACCTGCGCGCGGCCCTCCTGTGGCTGCGGAGGCACGAGGTCGCGCGCTGGGTGCAGATGATCACGGCGCTGGGCTGGTTCTGGGTGACGTACTCGCACCTCGACGAGGGGCGCGAGTGGCTCATGGGCGCGCTGGAGGTGGTCTCGCCCGCCTCCGCCGAGCGGTGCCAGGTGCTCCACCGGCTCGGTGTGCTGGCCTACTGGCAGGGTCACTACGCGGCGGCGCGCGAGCTGCTGAGCAGCAGCCTGACGCTGGCGGAGGAACTCGGCGATGGCGACGAGGCGACGCGGATCAGGGCCTCGATCGGGCACGCCGCGCTGGCCTCGGGCGACCGGCCGGGTGCATGGGCGGCGTACGAGCAGGTCCTGGCCGGCCATACCGACGAGGGCCTGCGCGCCTACGTGCTGGTCATGACCGGAGACCTCCACCTGCAGGAGGGCCGCGTCGCCGAGGCGCGGGAGGTGCTGCGGCGCGGCCTGGCCATGGCCTCCGCGGCCGGCCGGATGGACGCGGTGGCGCGGGCCGAGCTGTTCCTCGGGGTCGCCGCGTACTACTCGGGCGACAACGCCGAGGCGCTGCGCCGCGCGGGGACGGGCCTGCGCGGGTACGCGACGATCGGGCACTGGAGCGGCGTGGCCGGCACGCTGGAGGGCATGGCGGTGCTGGCGATGGCGGACGGTGACGCGACCCGCGCGCTGCGGTTGGGTGGCGCGGCGGCGGCGATCCGCCGCCAGATCGGCTCGCCAGCGGGCCAGGGCTGGGAGGCTGCCGTGACGAGCGCCGCGTTCGAGCCGGCCCGGGCGGTCGCCGGCGCCGCGGCGGACGCGGCATGGTCGGACGGCGAGCGCCTCTGGGTGCGCGCCGCGATCGAGTATGCGCTGGGCGGCGACCTGCAGTCGTGCATCGAGACGCACGTGCCAGTGCGCCCTCAGGAGGCCGTTCGAGGCGCCCCGCGATCTCTCAGCGGCTCAGAGGCGAGTTCGGCCACAGACGATAACTCCCGAGATTCTGGTGGGAACAGCGAACACCGGCCTCAACGCTGGGGCTCGGCGGCTTCCTAGACCGCGTGTCGGGAGTTCGAGTCTCTCCATGGCCACTTTTTGAGTTCAAGTCCAGTCCACATCATTGGACATAGTGTCCAACGCGGACTGTTACAGCGATCGTGGTCTGGTCGTCGCAGCCCTGTGCGCGACGTCGGCGCCCGGGGCCGGGGTGACGTTCGACACGTCGAAGACGCGGACCCTTCGCGTGCCAGTCAGAGCCGTCAACCAGTTGAAGAGCGCCGTGAACCGGTTCATGAAGCCGGTCAGGAAGGTGAGGTGGATCGCGAGCCACATCAGCCAGCCCAGGAAGCCGCTCAGCTTCAGCCCGCGGAAGTCCACCACCGCGTGCCTGCGTCCGATGTACGCCATGCTGCCCATGTCCACGTAGTGGAAGGGCTTCGTCTCACGGCGCTCGAGCCGGTACCTGATGGTGCGCGCGGCGTGCAGGCCCGACTGCATCGCGACCTCGGCGACGCCGGGCAGGTGGTTCAGGCTCATCAGGTCTCCGATCACGAAGACCTCCGGATGGCCCGGCAGCGTGCAGTCCGGCAGAACCTCCACGCGGCCCGCGCGGTCCGCCGGCGCGCCCGACGCCGCGGCGAGCATCCGGCCCAGTGGCGACGCGCTGACGCCCGCGGTCCACACGACCGTCCGCGCCTCGTGTCGGGTGACCGTACCGTCGGCCGTCCGGACGTCGAGGCCCTGGTCGTCGATGGCCGTCGCGAGACAGCCCATGTGCAACTCGACGCCCATCTTCTCCAGCTCCCGCGTCGCACGCTCCGAGAGGTGGTCGCCGAACGTCGCCAGTGGCTTCTCGCCGCCGTCGAAGAGCAGTACGCGGGCGCTGGACGGGTCGATCGTCCGGAACTCCCGCCTCAAGGTATGCGCGGCGGCCTGGCGGACCTGCCCCGCCAGCTCGACGCCGGTGGGCCCGGCGCCGACGATGGCGAACGTGAGCCAGGCCCGCCGCTCCTCGGGGTTCTCGCACGTCTCGGCGACCTCGAACGCCCCGAAGATGCGGCGGCCGACGGTCGCCGCCTCGTCGATGGTCTTCATTCCGGGCGCGTAGGGCGCGAACTCGTCGTGGCCGAAGTAGGAGGTTCGGAAGCCGGCGGCCACGATCACCGAGTCGTACGGGAGGGTCAGCTCGCCGCCGTCGGGCGCCCGGGCGCGCACCTCCCTGCGGTCCAGGTCGAAGCCGACCACCTCGGCCAGCAGAACGCGGACGTTCTTGATGCGGCGGAAGATGGAACGGTGCGGCGGCGCGATCGTCGCCGCCGGCACGACACCGGTGGCGAACTGGTAGAGCATCGGCTGGAAGACGTGGTTCGCCGACCGGTCCACCAGCGTCACGTCCACCGCCGTCCTCCGCAGACGCCGCGCGGCGAAGAGACCGCCGAAGCCGCCCCCGACGACCACCACGCGATGGCGCACCGCCGCCCCGTCTGCGCTCATCGCGTGGCGACCGCGAGCTCCGGCTCGGCGGGCGTGGACGCGTGCAGGCGTTCCAGCAGGTGGTCGCCCACGCGGATCGCGTTGGCGGCCGCCGTCAGCGCCGGGTTCACGGCCCCGATGCTCGGAAAGAAGCTGGTGTCCACGACGTAGAGGTTGTCGACCTCGTGCGCGCGGCAGTCCGCGTTCAGGACGGAGGTCGCCGGGTCGGTCCCGAACCGGCACGTCCCGGCCTGGTGGGCGACGCCGGCGATCGGGATGGTCGTCGCGAGGTAGGCGTGTCGGGGGATCAGGTGATCGGGGTGCATGCCCAGGTGGCTGAGCATCGACTTCATCTGGTGGTAGAGGCGGCTGGCCGGGACGTCGTTGCTGGGCTCGTAGCTGAGCCTGACGCTTCCGTCCCGCTCCAGCGTGACCCGGTTGTCCGGCCGCGGCAGGTCCTCGGTGGACAGCCAGAAGTCCACGGCGTGGCGGGCGATGTCGCGGAGGCTCCACGCGGGCGCCAGCCGCGTCTCCCCGGGTCGCTCACCGCGGAACATCTCGGCCTGCGACTTGCCCAGCATCTGGATGTTGCCCATCGGGTAGTCGAAGTCGGGGCCGCGGAAGTAGAAGTCGTTGACGGCGAGTGTCTTCTGGAAGACGGTCGGGTTGGGGCTGGTGGACAGCGCCAGCACCGCCTGGCTGTTGTGGAACATGTAGTTGCGGCCGACCTGGTCGGATCCGTTGGCCAGCCCGTTCGGGTGCCGGTCGCTGGCCGAGCGCAGCAGCAGACGGGCGCTGTTGGCCGCGCCGCAGGAGACCACGACGATGTCACCGGCGAACGTCTCGCGCCGGCCCTCGTCCATGGCCACGTCGACCTCGGTGACCGAGGTGCCGGCCACGTCGGTCCAGAGCCGGATCGCCTCGGCGCCCGTGAGCAGCGTGACGTTCGGGTACTCCAGCGCCGGCCTGACCGCGACCACCTCGGCGTCGGCCTTGGCGTGGACGAGGCAGGGGAAGCCGTCGCACGTGGCACAGCGGATGCAGGTGCTCAGGTGCCGGTTGGCCTCGTCCAGCATGATCCCGCAGGGGGCGTGGAACGGGTGGTAGCCGGCCTTCGCCAGGTCGTCCGAGAGCTGCTGGATGCGTGGCTCGTGCGACACCGGTGGGAACGGGTAGGGGGCGCCGGCGGGCTCGGTCGGGTCCTCGCCGCGGGTGCCGTGGACCTGGTACAGCCGCTCGGCCCTGTCGTAATAGAGCTGCATGTCCTCGTAGCCGATGGGCCAGGCGGGCGAGATGCCGTCGTGGTGGCGCAGCTCGCCGAAGTCCTCGCGGCGCAGGCGGTACAGGGCCGCCCCGTAGAACTTGGTGGCGCCGCCGACGAAGTAGTGGACCTGCGGCTGGAACGTCTTGCCGTCCCTGTCGCGCCAGGTGTCGGGCGAGATGTAGCGGTTGTCGACGAAGACGTCGGCCGTGGTCCAGTTCTGGATCTCGCGGGGCAGCCAGCCGCCCCGCTCGAGCAGCAGGACGCGCTTGCCCGACGGGCCGAGCACCCGGGCCAGCGTGCCGCCGCCGGCCCCGGTCCCGATGATGATCACGTCATAGCGGTCGGTGGCGTTCATTGCGTCACCCACGGGCCGTGCCAGCCGCCGTGCCCGCTGGTCAGGGCGCCGGCCGCCTGGGGTCCCCATGTGCCGGGCTTGTAGGGCAGGACTGGGGGCGGGTCGTCCAGCAGCGGCTGGAGCACGCGCCAGCTCTCCTCTACACAGTCCTGACGCGCGAAGCTGGTGCTGTCGCCACGCATGGCCGCGTTCAGCAGCACCTCGTAGGGTGTCGGCGCCTCTCCGCCCTGCTCCGCGAACTCCATGTCCAGGTGGACCGACCCCGGGTTCGGCGCATCCGCTCGATGGGCGTCGAGGCGCAGCCGCACGCCGGTGCTCGGATCGAGCTTGATGACGAGCTGGTCGGCTTCGGACAGCCGGCCGCGATGGGCGACGAAGCCCAGCCGCGGCGGCTTCCGGAACACCAGCCGCACCTCCGTCTGCGTGATCGGCATGCGCTTGCCGGTGCGAACGAGGAACGGGACACCGGCCCACCGCCAGTTGTCGATCTCGAGCCGGAGGGCGGCGTAGGTCTCGGTCGTCGAGTCGGGCTTCACGCCCTCGATCGAGCGGTAGCCGTCGTACTGGCCGCGCACGTGGCGCGACGGGTCGGCGTCGGGCATGCTGCGGAAGACCGCGTACTTGGCGTCCTTCAGCGTCGTCGCGTCGTCACCGGCGGGGGCCTCCATCGCGGCGGCGGCCACCAGCTGCATGAGGTGGTTGACGACCACGTCGCGCAGCGCGCCCACCGCATCGTAGAACCGGCCGCGGTCCTCGACGCCGAAGCTCTCGGCCATCGTGACCTGGACGGCCTCGACGTGGTCACGGTTCCAGAGCGGCTCCAGCATCGAGTTCGCGAACCGCAGGTAGAGCAGCTCCTGCAAGCCCATCTTGCCCAGGAAGTGATCGATTCGGTAGAGCCGGCGCTCGTCCACATACCGGTGCATCTGCGCGTTCAGCTCGGCCGCCGATGCCTGGTCGTGGCCGAACGGCTTCTCGACGATGACACGCCCGGTGTCGACCAGGTGCTGATCGGCGAGACCGCCGACGACCATGCCGAACAGGGACGGCGGGACCTCGAGGTAGTAGACGGGGGTGCGCGCTGCCCCGACGACCGAGCGGAGGCGCCGGTACGTGTCCGGGTCCTTGAAGTCGCCGCGCAGGTAGTCGAGGCGCGCGGCGAAGCGCTTGAACACGGGCTCGTCGATCTTCTCGCCGCTGGCCGCGATGACCTCCCGCGCGTGCTGGCGGAGGCGGTCGGTCGTCCAGTCGTCCACCGCGATGCCCACGACCGGGATGTCGAGGAGCCCACGACGATCGAGCCGGTACAGCGAGCGCAGCGTCATCTGCCTGGCCAGGTCGCCGGTGATCCCGAAGACGACGAGCACGTCGCCGGGGCGGTCGGCCGCGTCGCCGGCCGGCGCCCCGTCGGCCGTCACCGGCCGTTCCTGCTTCAGCTGCATTGTGTTCGGTTCCTCCTCACAAGACCGGAACGTCCCTCCCCATCGCGCACGCTAGGACCCCCACAGTCACGCGCAGCCTCCCGGTGACATGTGCAGAGACACATCCTTGTGCCTGGCTGGCACGGAGACTTCGCGGTGCCCGCGGTGCAAGGGAGTTGTCTAGCCTCGCCTGGCGTCGGGGGATATGGTCCCTGGCCGCCGCCGCTTGAATGGGCAGACCGGCGATGACCCCCGAATTCCTCTCGCGGCTGCAGTTCGCCCTCACGGCGAGCTTCCACTTCATCTTCCCGCCGATCTCGATGGGCCTCGGTGTGATGCTGGTGTGGATGGGCTGGCGCTACCTCCGCACCGGCGACCCGGTATGGCGGCAGTCATCTTTCTTCTGGGTGCGCGTCTACGGGCTGGTGTTCGCCCTGGGCATCGCGACCGGCATCGTGCAGGAGTTCGCCTTCGGCATGAACTGGTCGCAGTACTCGCGCTTCGTCGGCAATGTCTTCGGCAGCTTGCTCGCTGCCGAGGGTGTGTTCGCCTTCTTCCTGGAGGGCGGCTTTCTCGGCCTGATGCTGTTCGGCGCGACGCAGCTCGGCCCGCGCATGTGGCTGCTCGCCACGTTCCTGGTCGCGTTCGGCGCCCACTTCAGCGCGCTCTGGATCCTCATGGCGAACTCGTGGATGAACACCCCGGCCGGCTTCACGGTGCAGCGTTCACAGTGGGGCGACATCGCGTACATGACGAGCTTCGTGCACGTCGTCTTCACCGCGTCGTTCATCCCTCGCCTCCTCCACGTCTGGGCCGCGTCCTGGATGATCGGCGCCGCGCTCGTCATGTCGGCCAGCGCGTGGTACCTGCTGAAGGGTCGCCACCTCGAGTTCGCGAAGAAGAACTTCCAGACGGCCCTGCGGTTCTTCACGGTCGTCGCCATCCTCCAGGTGCTCATCTTCGGCGCCAACATGGCGAAGACCGTCACGGACAACCAGGTGCCCAAGCTGGCCGCGATGGAGGGCGTCTGGCAGTCGGCGTCCTGCGCGCCGCTGCTGCTCGTGGGCTGGGTCGACGAGAGCGCGCACCGGACGACGGGCATCCCGGCGCCCGTGCCCTGCCTGCTGAGCATCCTGTCGTACCAGCGCCCGAACGCGACGGTGACCGGCCTGCTGACCTTCCCCCGCGACGCCTGGGCGCCCGTCAACCTGACGTTCCAGGTCTATCACCTGATGATCGACCTCGGCTTCCTCTTCCCGCTGATCGGCGGCGGCGGCTGGTTCGTCTGGCACCGGCGGCAGCGCCACGGCCGGCCGATGCCCGGCTGGCTGCTCCGAGTGCTCATCGTGACGGTGTTCCTCACGGAGGTGGCCACGATCGCCGGCTGGTGGACCGGCGAGGTCGGCCGGCAACCCTGGATCGTCTGGAACGTGCTGCGGACCGCCGACGCCTCGTCGCCGACGCTCAGCACCGCTGACGTCCTCACATCGCTGATCACGTTCGCGCTGCTGTACCTGCTTCTGGGAGCGCTGTTCCTGTTCCTGCTCGATCGCATGATCCGGCGGGGGCCGGAGCCGGTGGAGTCCGCGATGCCCCCCACCCCGCTCCCCGACACCTTCCGCGAGGTGTTCCGGCGCCAGTCGCGCGCCTCGGCGGCCGACTGACATGTGGCTCGACGACGTCTGGTTCGGCCTGTTCGTCGCCGTCGTCGCCGGCTACCTGGTGCTCGACGGCTTCGATCTCGGCGTGGGCATGCTGCTGCCGTTCGTGGCCCATGACGACACCGAGCGACGTGTCGTCCTGAACAGCATCGGTCCCATCTGGGATGGCAACGAGGTGTGGCTGGTCGTGGCCGGCGGCGTGCTGTTCGCGGCGTTCCCGATCGTGTACGCGGCACTGCTCTCCGGCTTCTACTGGGCCATGATGCTGCTGCTGATCGGC
>Ga0070717_10002293_pt1 | contig 13425 bp, 16 predicted proteins | sample LARL113metaG_FD_71366 | JGI IMG/M metagenome (GOLD analysis project Ga0070717, IMG submission 71366) | Corn, switchgrass and miscanthus rhizosphere microbial communities from Kellogg Biological Station, Michigan, USA - LAR L11-3 metaG | ecosystem: Host-associated > Plants > Roots > Rhizosphere ... | reverse complement strand
ACTCCCTCGCCCCGCCTGCGGGGAGAGGGTTGGGGTGAGGGGAAACTGACTCATCCGAGAAACCTCTTCCGCGCCTGTTGGGCGGCTGCCCGGACGCGCTCCGGAGCAGTGCCGCCAAAGCTGGTGCGACTCGCGACCGAATGGTCGGCATCCAATACATCATAGACGGCAGAAGTGATCGCGGGCTCGATGGCCTGCAATTCGGCAAGCGGCAGTGCCGCGAGACGGCAGCCCAGAGCTTCTGCCCGTTTGACGATCGTGCCGGTGGCGTAATGGGCGCGGCGGAACGGCAGGCCGGCAACCTGCACCAGCCAGTCCGCAAGATCGGTCGCCGTCGCGAAGCCGGCCTCCGCAGCGGCGCGCAAGCGCTTGTGATCGGGCCGCATGTCGCGCACCATCCCGGTGGTCGCGGCAAGGCAGAGCTCGAGTGCGTCGACGGCTTCGAACACCGGAACCTTGTCCTCCTGCATATCCTTGCCGTAGGCGAGCGGCAGGCCTTTCATCACCGTCAAAAGCGCCACCAAAGACCCGTTCAGCCGGCCTGTCTTGGCACGGACCAGCTCCGCGGCATCCGGGTTGCGCTTTTGCGGCATGATCGAACTGCCGGTGGTGAATGCGTCGCTCAGCGCGACGAAGCTGAACTCGCTACTGGTCCAAGTGATGATCTCTTCGGCAAAGCGCGAGAGATGCATGCCGGCTAGCGCCGCCGCCGAGAGGAACTCGATCGCAAAATCGCGGTCCGACACGGCGTCGAGCGAGTTCGCCGCCGGGCGGTCGAAACCGAGCGCAGCAGCCGTCGCGTGCCGGTCGATCGGAAAGGAGGTGCCGGCGAGCGCCGCGGCGCCGAGCGGCGACTCGTTGAGACGGCACCGGCAATCTGCGAGCCGGCCGCGGTCTCGGCCGAGCATCTCGACATATGCCAAAAGGTGGTGGCCGAAGGTCACCGGTTGGGCAATCTGAAGATGGGTATAGCCAGGCATCACTGTGCCAGCTTCCGCCTCGGCACGGTCGATCAACGCCTCCTGCAGCTGGCACATTGCAGCATCGAGGCGATCGATTGCGGTACGCAGCCATAGGCGCAGATCGGTGGCGACCTGGTCGTTGCGTGAGCGCGCGGTATGCAAGCGCCCCGCCACCGCCGGTCCGGTCAGCTCGGACAGCCGCGCCTCGATGTTCATATGGATGTCTTCGTGCACGTCACTAAAGACAAAGCTGCCGCTTTCGATCTCCGATCTGATTTGATCTAGACCGGCGGCGATCGCGGCGCCATCTTGCGGCGACAAGACGTTCTGCGCGACGAGCATCGCGCAATGCGCCTTCGAGCCGGCAATATCCTCGGCATAAAGGCGCTTGTCGAAACCGATCGAGGCATTGATGCGGCGCATGATCTCCGCAGGGCCGCCGGCAAAACGGCCGCCCCATAACGACGTTCTCTCTGTGGCGGTCATTCGCAGCCGCTCCGAGTGCCCCGGAGAGAAAAGATCATGAAATGCGCCCTGGTCGCGGCGTTGCTGTTCCTCCTCGTCGCGCCGGGCGGTAGTTTTCCTGCGGAAGGCGATGCGGGAGCGGCGGCCCGCGCCAAACTGGGCGAGTTCGTGCCCTCCTCAGAGCCGGCTCCAGCGCCTACGATCTCTTTCGCGGACCCCGCCGGTGATCCCGTCGACCTCTCCGATTTCCGGGGGAAGCTGGTCCTCATCAATCTCTGGGCCACCTGGTGCGAGCCCTGCTTGCGGGAAATGCCCTCGCTCGAGCGCCTGCAGTCACGGCTGGGCGATCGAATAACCATCCTCGCGATATCCGAGGATCGCGGCGGCAGCAAGGCCGTGGAGCCCTTTATCGCCAAGCTCGGGCTCAAATCGGTCAAATCCTATCTCGATCCGAAAAGCGCAGTCGGACATGCCTTCGACGTACACGGTCTGCCGACAAGTTTTCTGATCGACCGCGACGGAAAGGTGCTCGGCCGGGTCGAAGGCGCGGCGGAATGGGATTCACCAAAGATTCTCGGGATCCTCGAACCCTTTCTCTCCGGCGATGCTGTCGTCAAGACTTCCTCCCATTGAGCGCCTCCGCGAGAAAGAGTCCGCCGCGACGCAAACCTTCCTCATCGATCGAGTGCCCAACGCCGATCGCGGTTACCGTCTCGACTGGAACACCGGCGGCCTTGAGCGCGGTTTCCGCTTCCGCGAGCGCGGTATAAGGAACAAGGGGGTCCTCGGTGCCGTGAACAAGAAGCGTGCTTGGACGCGACCGCAGTTCGCCCGTCAACAGTTCGGGAGCAAGGAGCCTGCCCGAAAAGCCGACAATCCCGGCCACCGGCTTCTCTCGCCGAAACCCGACATAGAGAGACATTACCGTGCCTTGAGAGAACCCGACGAGGGCGAGATCGCTCTCCTTGAGCCCTCGCTTCGCCAGCGCGTCGTCGATAAAGGCGTCGAGGATCGGCGCCGCTGCGCGGACCCCGGCGAGGGATGCTCCGGGACTGCGATCTTGCGAGCTGTACCATTGATAGCCATAGGGTGCCATGTCGCAGGGGAACGGCGCGTTCGGCGACAGAAACTCGGCGGTCGGCAACAACCGCGCCCAATAGGGCGCCAGCCCGATCAGGTCGTTGCCGTCGGCCCCCAGTCCATGCAGCAGGATGACCAGGCGGCCCGGCTTGCCGCCCGAGGCGGGCGAATGAGACGGTCCGGACAGAGCAGGCATCATCAGCGCGGTCTCTTGAATGGCGGGCGCAACACAGCAGGCTAGCCCAAGCCGGGGGACGATGTCACTTGCAGCGGCGCACGCGGCGGCGCCGGTGACGCGCTTCGCGCCAAGTCCCACCGGATATCTGCATCTCGGCCATGTCCGATCGGCGCTCGAAGGGTGGCGCGCGGCGCGTCGAGATGGAGGGCGCTTTCTGCTGCGGCTCGAGGACATTGACCGGACCCGCTGCCGCGACGAGCATGCCGCAGCGATCCTCGAAGACCTCGACTGGCTCGGCCTCGACTGGGACGGGCCGGTGCGCAAGCAATCCGAGCATTTCGACGACTACCAACGCGCGCTCGATCAGCTCGCAGAAATGGACGTTCTCTACCCGTGCTTCTGCACTCGGCGTGAGATCCAGACCGAGATCGCCCGCGCTGGCGGCGCCCCGCAGGGCGACACGGGGCCACGTTACCCGGGCATCTGCCGCGGGCTTGGCGCCGAAGCGGCCGGCGAAAAGCAGCGGGCGGGCCTTGGTTATGCTCTGCGGCTCGACTTTGGCCGTGCACTTGCTCTGACGGGCCCTCTCGAGTGGATGGAAGACGGCCAGAACCGACGCGTGGATCCCACGCCGCTCGGCGATGTCGTGCTAGCGCGCAAGGAATTGCCGGCGAGCTACCATCTCTCCGTCACGGTCGACGATGCGATCCAGGGGGTGACCTTGGTCACGCGCGGCGAGGATTTGCGGACCGCGACCCATGTTCATCGCGTGTTGCAGGCACTGTTAGACTTCCCCGCTCCGAGCTACCGGCATCACGCATTGTTGACGGACGCGGAGGGGCGCCGCCTTTCCAAGCGCGACGGCGCAATGACGATCAGGTCGATGCGGGAGCGGGGGATGACACCGGCGGATGTCGTCGCGCTGGCGACGGGAGACGCCCCACGCTCAGTGCAGCCTTAATCGAGCCGGCGGTGGAGGCCGGTGGCGACGTCGAGGTATTCCGGATCGTCCGGCTGCAACAGTCCGTGGCGAAGGGCGAAATCGAGGATTACCAAATTCACATTGAACTTGAAGTCGTTGGTCGTGCGGACACGATCGAGGACCACCGACGCTGGCAGCAACTGGAAATCTACGATCTCGCCATCGTGGTTCCGCGGCCGGAAATCAGCGGGCACTTCGAGGTCGTAGACAAAGAGCACATCGTCGCGGATTCCCAGCTCCGTTTCCATCCGATAAGAGACGGCGCCGACCGGGAGCGCATGTTTGATGATGTCGGTCGGGATGGCCGCCTCCTCCTCGCCCTCCTTGAACAAGGTTTCGGCGATCCCGTATCCGTTGCCGACGCCGCCGGCGACTAAGTTGTCGAGCTTGTTGGGGGCCACCCTCTTGTCGGGGGCACGCCTCCCGACCCAAAGGTAGAGCGCATCCCCCTCCCGGAGATACCCGTTCAGGTGGACCCCGTAAGCACGCGTTCCAAAAAAGGGGACGGCACCGCGATCGAGGCGGAAGACGGGCCGCGCCCCCCAATGCGAGGCAACGTTGAAGGTCTCGTTGCGCCATTTCGGGACTCGGTTTTCCGCAACAAGCGCGTCGACCACGCCCTCGACCAGCCGGCTAACGCTCTCGACATCGCCGCCAGGCACCAATCTCACATTGTCATGCTCGACGGCGAAGACATCCGGAAACCGCCGCAACAGCCCGGCATTGTCGCACCGCACCAGCCCGATCCGGTCGCTCCCGGCGAGCAACGGGACAGCGCGCGCCGGGTCGTAGTTGTTGCAGGAGCGGATATGGTCGCGGAACGACATGGTTCCAAAGCTCCGGCCCGACTTGGGTGTCAAGTTTTCTCCGAGGTCAACACCACCTCGACAAAGGTGATCTGACGCAAACAGGCTGCGATGTAGTCCATAGCATCGCGGCCGAGCCCGCGCATCTGAATGTCGATTGTTAGTTCCGCCCCGTCGGTTCCGGTTGTCCAACTCTGCCAGGCGGAGGGGACAAGCCCGCGCTTGGCGAAGAGTTCGAGAATACGCGGCATAACGCCGGGTTCGGCGTGCGCATGAACGGAAAAACAGGCGGTGAGGGGGAGATCGTCGTCAGTGACAGTCGCGGCGCTGGGCGACATGAGCATAGTCCTCGACAGGTAAGGGGCGAATAACGAAAGCCCGAACCCTTATGGGGTCCGGGATCGTAATTCGCCGATCCTGCCGGCCATGCTTTGTCCGCGCCGTCACACGCACAGATTTAGGCCGATCTCCCCACGCGGTCAACCAGCTTCTAGCCCTTTCCCCGCCGGGATCGAAACCACCGCTTATTTCGTTCTGTCTGGGAAGAGTGACCACCCACGGGGATGAGCAGAGATGACGCGCCGTATCGTTGAGAGCGCGACCAGAGCACGCCAGGGCACGAAAGAAGGCGTGGTACGCTACGTTTTACTGGCATCGCTGGTGCTCGTCGTGTTTCTATTCACGGTAGCTTATAAGTTATTTTCTTAATCGGAGAGATTGATGATTAATGTTCGGCTCGGCTTCGTCGCGCTGGCGCTCATCGCGGCAGTCGGCTGCAACGTCATCGGCGCGCCAGAGCGCGCCAGCGACACCCAGAACATCAACGGAATATCGGACGACATCGCGGCGCTGTCGATGACCCGCTCGGGGGTGATGCATGCCGATGATCCGATGGCCCGCACCGTCCTCCCTCATAACGATCAGTTGCCCCAAGACTGATCGAGGCGCGCGCTCACGAGGCGCATTTGACTGACGGGCCGAAAACGCTTCTGGCAGCGACCGAGCGAGCACTCGGTGCAGCCGAGACTTTCCTCGCCGCCGCGCGGGCGCGGCTCGTCGCTCGAGTGGCCCCGGACGATATCATCGAGCCCGAGCGCCTCACGGCCGAGCAGCTGGTTGGACATGCCTTCGCCTGGATGGCGAGCTATGTCGAGGCGCTACGCCAGCTCCGCAACTGGGCGGTGCGCCTCGATGACGGGGGTATGTTTGGCGAAGCCGAGGCGCTGATCCTCGAGATCGCCTACGGCGAGTATATCGCCCAACTTGTTGGCGGCATTCCGATGGCGCAGGGCGAGTTCGCGCGGCCGCAGGATTTTGGTCTTGAGGACGAGGAGGTCGCGCCGCTGCGCGCAGGCGAGGCTGGCGCGCTCTCCGCTGGGCTCGGGCCGGCGCGCGTGCGGCTCGGCACCCTCCTCGGGGAAAGCGGCGGGTTCGGGCATATCGGTATCGGGGATGCCACGCTAGAGATGATCCGCGACCAGATGCGCCGTTTCGCGGCGCGCACGGTCGCGCCCCATGCCCAGGAGTGGCACCGCCGCGACGAGCTGATCCCGCTGCCGGTCATCGAAGAGCTCGCCGGGATCGGCGTCTTCGGAATGACAATCCCGGAAGAGAATGGCGGGTTGGGTCTGGGCAAAACAGCGATGACCATTGTGTCCGAAGAGCTGTCGCGCGCTTATCTGGGGGTCGGCTCGCTCGGCACCCGCTCGGAGATCGCCGGCGAGCTGATCCGATACAACGGCACAACGGCGCAGAAAGAGCGCTGGTTGCCCGCGATCGCGTCGGGGGCGGTATTACCGACGGCGGTCTTCACCGAGCCGAATACCGGCTCGGACCTCGCCAGCCTGCAGACCCGCGCGGTGCGCGACGGGGGCGTCTATCGTGTGTACGGCGCCAAGACCTGGATCACCCACGGAGCCCGTTCGGACCTGATGACGTTGCTGGCCCGCACCGATCCGACCGAGCGCGGCTATCGGGGTCTCAGCATGTTTTTGGCCGAGAAGCCGCGCGGCACCGAGCAGGACCCGTTCCCTGCGGCGGGCATGAGCGGCACCGAGATCCCAGTGCTCGGCTATCGTGGCATGAAGGAGTACGAGATCGCCTTCGACGGTTTTACGGTGCCCGCCGACGGGCTGCTCGGCGGGGTCGAGGGACAGGGGTTCAAGCAGCTGATGGCAACATTCGAGAGCGCCCGCATACAAACCGCGGCGCGTGCCGTCGGCGTCGCCCAGAACGCACTCGAGCTTGGCTTGGCTTATGCGCTCGAGCGCTCACAATTCGGCAGGAAACTGATCGCTTTCCCGCGCATTGCGGGCAAGCTGGCCCTGATGGCGACCGAGACGATGGTCGCTCGCCAGCTGACGTATTTTGCGGCGCGCGAAAAGGACGGCGACCGGCGTTGCGACATAGAGGCCGGGATGGCCAAACTGCTCGCCGCGCGGATCGCCTGGTCCAATGCCGACAACGCCCTGCAAATCCACGGCGGCAACGGGTATGCCCTCGAATATCCGATCAGCCGGGTCTTATGTGACGCCCGCATCCTCAACATCTTCGAGGGTGCCGCCGAGATCCAGGCCCAAGTGGTCGCCCGCGGACTGATCGCCGGCCGGAACTAATTGCGCCGCAAAGACACCGAGGGGACCAGGAGCAGGAGCCTTCGGTCATCCCGATAAAGGCCGGGATCCACGGCGGCCGTGGACACCGGCCTTCGCCGAGATCAGCCCTGGTCGCACTTCGGCAATCGGCCCATATTGAACGCATGACAGTATTCTTAACCATTTTGCTCGTGCTCGCGATGCTCGGCACCCTGACCGTTCTCGGGTTCGGGGTGGCGTCGCTGTGGCGAGGGGGCGACCCGCGCCGCTCGAACAAGCTGATGCAATCGCGGGTCATCATGCAGGCTCTGGCGCTGGTGCTGCTGGCAATGCTGATGCTGCTGGGCCGCCATTAGCCCCAGGGCCCAATAATGGTGCGGCTGACCCGGATCTATACCCGCGGCGGCGATACCGGCGAGACCTCGCTCGGTGACGGGAGCCGCACACCGAAGCACTCCTTGCGTGTCGCCGCCTACGGCACCGTAGATGAAGCGAATGCGGCGATCGGCATCGCCCGGCTCTATGCCGACCCGGCGGCCGACGAGATGCTCGACCGCATACAGAACGACCTTTTCGACCTCGGCGCCGATTTGTGCACCCCGGAAGACGGGAGGCGCGGTGCTGGAGCGCTGCGAATTGTCGCGGCCCAAGTTGAGCGCCTCGAACGCGAAATTGACGCGACGAACGCGTCGTTGCAGCCCCTCGACTCGTTCATACTGCCGGGGGGCACGCCGGCCGCTGCGTATCTCCATCTCGCCCGTACGGTCGCCCGGCGAGCCGAGCGGCTGGTCAGTGAGCTTGCTCGCACCGAGAGGGTCAACCCCGAGGTCCTCAAATACTTGAACCGCCTGTCGGATCACCTTTTCGTTCTCGGCCGCCGATTGAACGACGGCGGCGCGCGCGATGTGCTCTGGCGCCCGGGCGCCAATCGCTGACCCCTCGGCTTTCCTCGCTTCGCGACAGGACAGCTCTTGCCTTCGCCGGGTGCGCGTGGCCAAATTCGAACATACTCGGCGGCGCGGGCACGGCCCGATACGTGTGAAACTGCCCTACAGGCGAGGACGAGATGAAAGCGCTGGTCGCGGTCAAGCGGGTCATCGATTACAACGTCAAGATCCGCGTCAAGGCGGACAAGACCGGGGTCGAAACCGCCAACGTCAAGATGTCGATGAACCCCTTCGACGAGATCGCCGTCGAGGAGGCGTTGCGCCTGCGCGAGGCCGGTATTGTCAGCGAGGTCATTGCGGTTTCGCTCGGCATCGCGCAATGCCAGGAGACGATCCGCACCGCGCTGGCGATGGGGGCCGATCGCGGCGTCCTGGTACAGACCGATGCCGAATTGCAGCCGCTGGCTGTCGCAAAGCTCCTCAAGGCTGTGATTCAGCAAGAAAATCCCGAGATCGTCATCATCGGCAAGCAGGCGATCGATGATGACTGCAACCAGACCGGGCAGATGCTCTCGGCTCTGCTCGGTTGGCCACAGGCGACCTTCGCTTCGAAAATCAAGATCGGCGATGGACACGCAGAGGTCACACGCGAGGTCGATGGCGGGCTCGAGACGGTCTCGATCAAACTGCCGGCGGTCGTTACCACCGATCTGAGGCTCAACGAGCCGCGCTACGCCTCTCTGCCCAACATCATGAAGGCGAAAAAGAAGCCGATTGTGACAACGACACCAGAGGCGCTCGGCGTCGACGTGACACCGCGGCTCGTCGTGCTCAAAGTTGAGGAGCCCCCCAAACGCCAGGGCGGCGGCAAGGTGGGGTCTGTCGCGGAGCTCGTCGACAAGCTCAAGACCGAAGCGCGGGTGATCTGATGGCTGCTCTTGTCGTCGCCGAACACGACAATGTGGCGCTCAAGCCTGCGACCCTCAACGCGGTCGCCGCAGCCAAGGAAATCGCCGGGCAGGACATCGACATTCTGATAGCGGGCAAGGATTGCCGTCTCGTCGCCGAGGCGGCGGCCAAGATCGCTGGAGCAAGAAAGGTGCTGCTTGCCGACGATGCCGCCTACGACCATGGACTGGCGGAAAATGTCGCCCCCCTCCTCATCCAGCTCGCCACGAATTATTCCCATTTGCTCGCGCCGGCGACCACGTCGGGTAAGAACCTGATGCCGCGTGTCGCCGCCCTTCTCGATGTCATGCAAATCTCAGACATCAGCGTGGTCGTTTCGCCCGATACGTTTGTACGGCCGATCTACGCCGGAAACGCGCTGCAGACCGTGCAATCCAAGGATCCGATCAAGATCATAACGGTGCGCGGGACTGCTTTCCCTCCGGTCGAGGCGACCGGCGGCGCGGCGGCGATAGAGCCGGTCGTGCCGACGGACGCGACCGGTCTCTCGGAGTTCCTGCGAGCCGAGCTGTCGAAATCGGAGCGTCCCGAGCTGACCAGCGCGCGGGTCATCATTTCTGGCGGGCGCGGCATGCAGTCGGGCGACAATTTCCACCTGCTCGAAAAGGTTGCCGATAGGCTCGGGGCGGCGGTCGGCGCCTCCCGTGCCGCCGTCGATGCGGGTTTTGTCCCAAACGACTATCAGGTCGGTCAAACCGGGAAAATCGTCGCGCCAGAGCTCTACATCGCGGTCGGGATTTCCGGCGCCATCCAGCATCTCGCCGGAATGAAGGACTCGAAGGTGATTGTCGCGATTAACAAAGACGAGGAGGCGCCGATCTTTCAGATTGCCGATTACGGCCTTGTCGGCGATCTGTTCAAGATCCTTCCCGAGCTCGCCGAAGAGCTCGAGCGCCGTCAATGAGGGCCGGCCCGATGTCGGTCGACCGGTTGCACCGCATCGGTGTCATTGGTGCCGGGCAAATGGGCGGCGGCATCGCCCATGTCTGCGCGCTCGCCGGGCTCGATGTCGTGGTGACGGATATCAACGATGAGGCGTTGCTTCGCGGCCGCGAAGCGATCGACCGCAACTTGTCGCGCCAGGTGTCCCGCGGAAAGATTCGCGAAGAGGACAAGGACGCGGCGCTCGGCCGCATCCAGATGGGCGTCGATTACGCGCTGTTCGCCGATTGCGACATGGTCATCGAGGCTGCAACCGAAAAGGAAGAGATCAAGCGCGAGATCTTCAAGAAGCTGACCCCGGCCCTAAAGCCCGACGCATTGATTGCGACCAACACGTCGTCGATTTCAATTACCCGGCTCGCCTCGTCAACCGATCGGCCGGGCAAATTCATCGGCATGCATTTCATGAACCCAGTGCCGGCGATGAGCCTCGTCGAGCTGATCCGCGGTATCGCGACGGACGAGGACACATTTGCGGTAACTCGTGAACTCGCCTTGAAGCTTGGCAAGACCCCGGTTGCGGCGGAAGACTTCCCGGCCTTCATCGTCAACCGCATCCTCCTGCCTATGATCAACGAGGCGGTCTATACCCTCTACGAAGGGGTGGGTTCGGTCGAGGCGATCGACACGGCGATGAAGCTCGGAGCCAACCACCCGATGGGTCCGCTTGAGCTCGCCGATTTCATTGGGCTCGACACCTGCCTGTCCGTCATGCAGGTGCTGTATGAGGGGCTTGCCGACAGCAAGTACCGGCCCTGCCCATTGCTCGTCAAATATGTCGAGGCCGGCTGGCTGGGTCGTAAGACCGGACGAGGCTTCTACGACTATCACGGAGCAACCCCGGTCCCGACGCGGTGAACCTAATATTTCTTTGCAAATCTTGCCCTTGCCCGGTCGATCCGTTATCAACCCGTCATAATCGCGTGCTATTCCGGCCCGCGAGCGAGTGTTAGCGGGACGGGTGTTTCGTGACGGTAAGCCTGGACCATTGCCCGGCTTTGGTACTGAACGCCGATTTTCGGCCCCTGAGCTATTTTCCGCTGTCGCTGTGGTCCTGGCAGGATGCAATCAAGGCAGTCTTCCTCGATCGCGTTAACATAATCGATCATTACGACGTACGCGTGCGTAGCCCGTCATTGGAGATGCAGCTACCCAGCGTCGTCTCATTAAAAGAATATGTGCCTGCCGCGCGCCATCCGGCATTCACTCGATTCAACGTGTTTTTGCGCGACCGTTTCAGCTGCCAGTACTGCGGCGAGCCCTATCCCTCGCATGAACTGACCTTCGACCACTTGGTTCCGCGGTCCCGGGGCGGGCGCACTACATGGGGTAATGTCGTCACCGCCTGCGCCACCTGCAATTTATGGAAGGGCAACCGCTTGCCGCGCGAGAGCAGAATGTATCCGCGGCACCGCCCCGTCCAGCCGACAACTTATATGCTGCAGGAAAACGGCCGCGCCTTCCCGCCCAATTACCTGCACGAGAGCTGGCGCGACTATCTCTACTGGGATACCGAGCTCGACCCGTTCTGATTGGCCGGGGAAGCCATCTCGCCGGCGACGCGCACCCGCACTCTGACCGCATTTCCAGGCAAATAGGCGAGAGGCATGTCTTCGACATCGACTGTTTGGAGGGTCTCGGGATCGCCGCCCGCGGCCACCGCGCGCTCTCGCGCTTGCGCTTCGGCTGCCGCGATCGCTTCCTCACGGCTAAGGTCACGATAGATCTGGTCGGTTTCGCCGCTGATCTGGGCGATCGCAGCGCCGACCGCATTGGCGCAGTCGCCGTGCGGTACGTGGATCACTCGTGAGGTCCCCGCGACCCGATCAGGGACTAGAAACGCCGCGCCACCTACCGCAATCAGCGGCAGTTCACGGGCATCAGTCTTCATCCGGTCGACCGAGTCCTCGATAATGGCTCGCGCTTTGTCGAGCGCCCGTCCCACGAGATCGCGCGGCAGACGGGAGACGGCCTCGCCGTCGCCTATCCGGACAATACCGGCAGCAACGGCGACGTCGGTCGCGGTCAGGGTCCTGCCGCCAAAGACCAGGCCCTCGTCGATCAGCCGGTAGCCGACGCTTTTCGGTCCGACGGCAATCGGATCGGCCTCGACAACGCTCCCGCCCCCGAGCCCGAGCGACAGTAGGTCGGGCATGCGGAACAAGGTTCGCACACCACCCACCTCCACCACCGAGTTTGCCTCGCGCGGAAACCCACGGCGGAGTTCGCCGACATCGGTCGTCGTGCCGCCGACATCGATGACCATCGCATCCGCAAGACCCGACAGGAAAGCCGCACCCCGCATCGAATTGGTAGCGCCGGAGGCGAAGCTCATGACCGGCAGCGCCGTCGCCATCTCGGCCTGCATCACTGTCCCGTCGTTCTGCGTCAGATAAAGCGGCGCCGTGATGCCGCTGGCCGAAATCGCCGCGGTGAAGCCGTCGACCGTCGCCCGGGCGAGGTCAATCAGCGCAGCGTTGAGAAGGGCGGCGTTCTCGCGCTCGAGGAGACCGATGCGGCCAAGATGATAGGACATTGTGACATTGGCGTCCGGGCACTCCTCGGAGAGGATCGCACGGGCCCGCTCCTCACAGCCAGGGTCGAGCGGCGAGAAGATCGAAGCGAGCGCGACCGAGCGGATGCTGCTCGCCCGGATCCGTCGCGCCACGCGCCGCATGCCGGTCTCGTCAAACGCCACAATCGGCCGGCCGTCATAATCATTCCCGCCCTCGAGCATGAACACCTCGCCGCGAACGCGTACGGCTAGGTCCTCGGGCCAGTCGCAGAACGGCGGCAAGGAGGCGCTCGCCGGCAACCCGATGCGCGCCGCGGCAACGCGTGTCAAGTTGCGCCGCTGTACGACGGCGTTGACGAAATGCGTCGTGCCGATAACGACGCCATCGATGGCGCCGACCGGGTGGCGCGACAGCTCGACCAGCGCGTTCAATATCCCGGTGGTAACATCCGATGTCGTTGGAGTCTTGATCGTGCGCACCACGCGCCCGCCATCGAGCAGTACCGCGTCGGTATTGGTGCCGCCGACATCGATCCCGATCCGCCGCATCGATTAGCCGCTGTCGTTGAAGACCGAGCGATATTCCAGGTCGTAGCCGAAGGCGCGCGGACCGACGTGTTCGAGCCCTTTCGGCGTCAGGAAGACCGAAGGAGCGGGGAGCACAACCACGGACACTCGTCGGCCATAGCCGACTGTTTCCGTGCCGAACGCCTCACCCGATACCGTGTCGAGCACGCAGATCAGATCGGGGGACATCGCAATCGGCGCCTCGTCGCGCCACGCTACCACCCATTCGTTTTGAAATGCGATTTCAAGCCGCGATCCGCGGTCTTCGTCGAGACCCTCGATCGCCGCCCGGCCGCGCAAATACCCCTCGGTCGTGCGGCGGGCAACGTCGACGACTTTTCCTCGGAAAAGGGGTTGCCCTTGCCCCTCGTCGAGGATCGCAGCGACAGGGTCGTCGTGTCGCCGCTGTGCCTCGCGCACCCGGCGGCCAAGGGCAATCGCTTTTGTGACCGTGAAGTGGATGCCCCAATCCCTGACC
>Ga0070717_10002292_pt1 | contig 13425 bp, 11 predicted proteins | sample LARL113metaG_FD_71366 | JGI IMG/M metagenome (GOLD analysis project Ga0070717, IMG submission 71366) | Corn, switchgrass and miscanthus rhizosphere microbial communities from Kellogg Biological Station, Michigan, USA - LAR L11-3 metaG | ecosystem: Host-associated > Plants > Roots > Rhizosphere ... | reverse complement strand
AGGCTGGAAGCTCTATGAACTGGTGGAAGCCAGGGGACACGTCGGATACATTGGGGGAAGGCGGCTCAAAGGGGCCTTCGTCGTCAAAGACCCTTTGACCAGCAAAACACTGGTGGAAGTGACGCCTCGCAAGCTCGTGCGCGTGAGTCGCCCTGTACATGGATGGATGCTCACGCGTCTATCATTTGAAGCAAAGGAGGAGCGCGCTTCCTCCTCCGCCTAAAGGCAGAGGTCCCCGCACGCTGTTTTTATGGACAAGACACAAACAAGCTCTGTTGCGGAAAAACAACAGGAAGAAACGTATACGTACGCGGGATATCACAGTATTATCACCGGCGTTAATCGCTCATGGCAATACGGCGGCTTTCCACTGCCTGATGGCACCTTCTGGCGTTATAGGGAACCAAATGCCGGGGTCGTGGTCGAAGGAGAACGCATGCGTGTAACTGCCCAAGTGAGCCGCGCCAACGACCAGGTACAGATTCTCGACAATGCTAAGAACATGTTCTTCTCAACCAAGCGATTTGAGGTACCGGAGAACGGTGAGATCACCTTCGAGTGGGAGATGAAAGCACTTTGTTCAGGTACTGCTCCCCACGACCTCTATGATGGGTTTGTCTCAGTCAACTTACTCGACTTTAGCACGGGATTCGCCCTCGACTTTTTTGTATGCAACGATGCCATTGCCAGCGTTTATGCTCTCCTGCCTTTTCCAGGCGTGCCTGAGCCAGCAGATAGTGAGAACGCGGAAAAGCCGAAATACTTCTGTGACTTCAATGAACTTCCTCTGACGACTACGCCCGGGCAACTGCACCGCTACTGCATCAGTTATCACAGAGGCAAGGATGAGGTGCGCTTTTTCGTGGATGGACAAGAGGTTGGAGTTTACAGCGAAGTACCAGTCAAAATCAACGGCTTCATCATCGCACTTGGCCTGATGACTGAAAAAACTATCGAGCAAGGCAAAAGCGTCTCAGTCCATGGTCAGGTCTTAACGGGCCAATGGGGTGCATTTACGATTACTGAAAACCGAGCGGGAAAGCCCCTGTGATTCATCCAGGGGCTTTCAAGGCGGAGGGGATGGAACTTGCGTTCGAAAAGCAGGGGTGGTATACTGCCGTGGCATGAGCAAAAAGCAGAAGAAGCCGCCAAAGCGCGAGCACACAGAAAAAGAGCCCCGTCGTAAAACGCCGACGTTTTTGCTGGAACTGCCTCTGGAGGTACATGCGGGCCAGGCCAAACGCATTCGGGGGCATCTGGAGGCCGGGAGGCAGTTCTACAACGCCGTGCTCTCCGAGGGACAACGACGACTGCGACGTATGCGGGACGATCCAGCCTGGCAAGCAGCGCGTGCGCTCCCCCCTACCCGCAAGCAAGAGCGAGCTGCCGCCTTTCGCGCGCTGCGGGAGCAGTACGGATTCAGCGAATACGCCCTGCACGCGTATGCCAAAACAGCCAGGCAAGCCTGGATCGCCGACCACCTGGATGCCGTGCTGGCCCAGACCCTTGCCACCCGCGCCTACGATGCCCTCAATCGGGTGTGCCTGGGAGAGGCGCGCCGCGTCCGCTTCAGAAGCCGGGGACGAGGACTTTCCAGCATCGAGAACAAACGCAACGATACCGGCCTGCGCTTCGTGCTGCAAAAGCCAGCGGAAGGCAATCGGGGCCATCTCATCTGGAAAGACGACCAACTCGCGGCACGCATCGACTGGAATGACCCGGTCGTGAAATACGGATTGGATCATCGCATCAAGTACGTCCGCCTGGTGCAGCGCAAGGCCAGCAGCCCACAAGCGAAGGCGGCTGACGCCCAGGGATACCGCTACGGGGTGCAACTGGTTCTGGAAGGCGTGCCCTCTCACAAGCCCAAGCACACAGTGGGAAGCGACACGGTCGGGGCCGATGTAGGGCCATCTACCATCGCGCTGGTCCCGCAGCAAGCCGCAGCGAGCCTTGAGGTCTTCTGTGAAGCACTGGTACCGGATGAGAAGAAAGTCCGTCGGCTCCAACGCCAGATGGATCGGCAGAGACGGGCAGCCAATCCCGACAACTACGATGAGCAAGGTCGTATCAAGAAGCAAGGCCAAAAGAAGCTCCACTGGAAAGCGAGCCGCAACTACGAGAAGACCAGACGCAGAAAGGCCACTAAAGAACGCAAGCTGGCTGCCCACCGCAAGAGTCTGCATGGCAAAAAGGTCCATGAGATCGTGGCTGTGGGCAACACCGTCATCCTCGAAAAGCTTTCCTACAAGGCGTGGCAGAAACAGTATGGGCGAAGCGTTGGACTAAGAGCCCCAGGGATGTTTGTAGATCTTTTGAAGCGCACCGTTGCAAGCACGGGCGGCATCCTGATCGAAGTTCCCACGCGCTCGACGAAACTGAGCCAGTTCTGTCATGGCTGCGGGAGATGCCTGAAAAAGCCGTTATCGCAGCGCTGGCATCAGTGCGCCTGTGGCGTCGGTCCCGTGCAGAGGGACCTGTACTCCGCGTTTCTGGCTGCCTATCTTGATCCAGATCATCTTCTCCCCTCGTGTGCCCAGTATGTCATTCCCTGGGAAGGTGCGGAAGCGCGCCTGCGGGCCGCACACGAGCAGGTGCAACAACGCGCGAATGAAGGGCAGTCCTTGCCCCGAAGCATGGGTATTCCTCGTGCCGGAGCGCGTCGGCCTAGCAGTCTGAGCGAAGCCACACCAGAGCCAGCTTTTCTGCTCACGCAGGGGAGACTGGAAGCGTGGAAGCACCGCTCAGAACCCCTGTTGCTTTAGCACGGGGAGTTTTCAGTGTTCGTGATCAGTAGAGCAGCCGGCATGTGTCGCTGCGATCAAGCTAAGAGCTTTTCAATCGAGTTGAGCAATTCCTGCAACTCAAACGGTTTTTTCATGCCAACGATCTTACGTTTCGCGATTTCCTGTGCGGGTAAACGTGCACTCATCATGATAGTGGGAATGCTCTCCAGACCCTTTCTGGCAGTCAATTTGTCATATAGTTCAATGCCGTTCATATACGGTAGTTGATAGTCTATAATGAGTAGATTCGGCTTCAGCTCGTGGACAGTTTTCAACGCTTGAAAGCCATCAGTAACAAGAAGCGCGTGGTGAGTAGTCTCTTGCGAAATAGCCTGAACCAGGAAGGATCCAATATCACCATCGTCCTCTACGACAAGAATAGTTTTAATAGAAGTATCTCCTGCACCTTCTTGCTGTTGGTGAGCATCAAACATGGGTATATTCCTACTACTTCGGTTACGACCAAATTATACCATCACGGAACACGTATTGGCAGAGGAAAAAGTTTCACTGGAGAATCATGCTGGTGGTCGAGCAGGTAATCAGTCGGTTATTTCACCTGCTCCAAACACTCTAAGACCCGGTCAATCTCGTTGAGCGTGTTATAGTGGGCCATGCCAAGCCGCAACGCTCCTCCTTTTTCTTCGAGTCCTAAACGTTCCATGATACCAAGCGCATAATAGTTGCCGTCCCAGGCAAAAACGCCGCTAGAGGCCAGTTGTTCGGCCAACTCACGAGGTGAGTGCCCCTCAATATTACAGGCTATAGTGGGAACTCGCCATGCAAGTTGCTGCTGGTCGGTGATGCCATAGACCTGGATGCCTTTGATCTCGCGCAGGCCGGTCAACAGTTGTGCTGATAATCCGCGTTCATAATCCGTGATCGCCTGCATAGCAATCTTGAGCTCGCGCTGCCTGCCAGTATACGAGGCCGTTCTCGAATCCGCGTCGAGCGCATTGCTGTAGCGGGTGCTGTATTCACGGCCTAACAGCGCCAGGTAGTCCATCACACCAACCAGCCCGGCCAGTCCCTCATGATTTTGTGTGCCTGTTTCCCAGCGATCAGGAGCTTTATCGCTGGCAGGACGGACCTTATAGGCAGGGAATTTTTCTAAGTGTTCGGTCTTTCCATAGAGAATGCCCAGATGTGGGCCAAAGAACTTATACGACGAGCAGACTAGAAAGTCTACATCCAGCATCTGTACGTCGATTGGACCATGTGGTGCAAACTGCACCGCATCGATCCAGGTCAACGCGCCAACTTCACGGGCCCAACGAATGATTGTCGCCACATCGTTAATAGTGCCTACTGCATTAGAGGCATAACCTATGGCGATGAGCCTGGTACGGCTGGTAATCGTTGCTCGCATATCTTCCATGTCGAGCGTCACGTTTTCCGGGTGAACGTCAACAGTGCGTATCACAACGCCACGCTCTTGCAGCGCAAGCCAAGGCGCCACGTTGGCGTCATGATCCAGAACCGTCACTACGATCTCGTCGCCGGATTGGAGCGTTTTGCCAAATGCACGGCTGAAAGCAAAAGTCAGGGTGGTCATGTTTGGTCCGAATACGATCTCATCTGGGCTGGCAGCATGGAGAAAATCGGCCATTGCGCTGCGCGCGGAAGCGATGACCAGGTCAGTACGCTTGCTCGTCAGGAAGGCTCCATACGTGTTGGCATTGGCCTCGCGGAAGTAGGATACCATAGCATCTACGACTTGCTGCGCCACCTGCGTGCCGCCAGGGTTGTCGAAATAGACGGCTTGCTTTCCGTTGACAACCTGCGCGAGCGAGGGGAAATAACGACGATAGGAACTCAGATCGAGCGCTTGCATGGTGCAGTAACATCCTTTCTCTACTCAGTGCGCGTCTGTGTTAGATGTACAGGACAAGAAGCGTGAAAGTCCCGTGGATCCCATTCAAGGGATGAAACGCCTCCTTCAGGATACCACATGCCCCGATCCTCTATTGATGGCAGATGCTACAATATAGCTTAGAAAAATACCCAATTCTTCTTGTATGGGGGATAACATCTTCATGGATTTCGCTCCATTACCGAAAATAGAACTGCATCTACACCTCGATTGTTCATTGAGCTACGCGGCGGTTTCTCGCATAGACCCCTCTGTTACGCTGCAAGCGTACCAGCAGGAATTTAACGGGCCAACCAGCAGATTTACGAACCTGGAAGAATTCTTCAAACGCGCCCCCAAAGGCACGGCTCTGATGCAGACAGAAGGGCAGATACGCCTTGTCACCTTCGATGTCTTTGAACAACTACGGCAGGACAACATACTCTATGCAGAGCTACTGCTCGTGCCATTTATGCATACTAGCCAGGGACTCTCCGCGGAGCATGTGGTAGAGATCCTCAATGGCGCGGTTGCAAGGGCAAGTTCAGCAACGGGGATCGAAGCGCGTATTATCCTGAGCACCTTACGTCATTATTCGACGCAGCAAAGCTTAGCAACGGTGAAATTGGTGGAACGTTTCAAGGGAACCCATGTTGCAGGCGTCGACCTGGGGGCCTACGAAGCGGGCTTCCCCATTTACGCGCATATTCCCGCCTTCCAATACGCGGCGCAGCAAGGGATTCCCCGCACTGTGCATGCTGGCGAGGCGCGGGGAGCAGAGAGTGTGTGGGAGACGCTGAAACACCTGCGCCCTTCGCGTGTTGGACATGGTGTGCGCAGCATTGAGGACCCTGCTCTGGTTGAACACCTGCGCAAAGAACGCATCCACCTCGAAATATGCCCTACCTCCAATGTGCAGATCAATCTCTATGAGAGCTACGCGCACCATCCTATCAACACCTTCTACGAATCCGGCGTCTCGTTGGGTGTGAATACGGATACACGCATGATCGCAAACGTCACATTGACCCAGGAATATGAGAAGCTGCACGAGGTGTTTGGCTGGGACAAACGCCACTTCCTCCAGTGCAATCTGAATGCTATTGAGGCTGCTTTTCTGCCTGAGGATGTCAAACGGCACTTAGCGAAGCAAGTACGCGCAGGTTATGGGACATTGGGGTAAGAGCTCTCACTATGAAGCTGGTCTCCCCGCCACGTTCGGAAATGTCAAGCTAGAGGCAAGACCCCGGGCAAGCCTTTCTGCTTGCCAAAGGAGGTCCCCAGCAATAATTCACAGACCCTGTGTAGAGGTCTGGGAGGCGCACTGTATAGATGCCTTGGTGCTGGGCTACAGTGCTGTGGGAGGCGAGCCCAGGCCAGACAAGTTGAAGACGCGGCTTGCGCCCCTCGCCACCGCTAAAAAAGGAACGCTTGCTTCCTCCCCAGCAGAATGATGTGATATGATACACGTACACAAGGTGAACAATTAACAGCGATAATTGAACAAAGTTGCGGTTTATACTTTTTGAGAGGACTATTCACTTTACTCTATACAAAGTCCTCTCAGGAGAACAATCATGTTAAAAAAATTTCTAGGAAAGAAAACGTTCAAGCATCCACTCTTCGGACTTGTCTTCATTTGCCTGGCGGTCTTCAGTTTGGCAGCATGTAGCAGTAATGCAAGCAGCGGCTCTAGCACTGGACCCACGGCCACTGCAACATCGACGCCGCCCCCGGTGCTCTTCCAAGTGACAAGCGTTGATTTAGTAGTGGATCTGAATAGCATTGCAGGGAAGGTCTGCGGCAACTCTGCCAGCTTTACCTACACTGCTACGTTCCATATTCCGGCGGGTACTGCCGGTGGAACGATCCAGTTCTTCTATACTGTGAACAATGGACGTTCCTCGCCAAGCGCCAGTGTCACCGTTGGCCCTGGAGAGACAACGAAAACCTACACCTTTAGCAGTTCTGGGACCCTGTCCCCTGATCACACCTATCCAGGGATTGCAGAAGTGCTCGTGAACAGTCCGAATAAGGTCAATTCGCCGCAGGCCAAACCGGCGGGCATCTGCACGGCGGCGGCAACTTTCAAGGTGACGAGTATTGAGATGGCAGTGAGCCCGGCAAGCATTGCAGGGATCGCCTGCGGAACCCAGATCACCGTCACCTACACGGCAACCCTCCATATCGCAGCCAATAGCCCTGGGGGGACCATTCAGCTTCTCTATACCTGGAACGATGGTCACGCCTCGCCAAGCGCCAGTGTCATCGTTGGTCCTGGAGAGACAACAGCGACCTACTCGTTTACCTGGTCGGGGAAGTTGCTCGTGGATCACGTGAACCCAGGCTATGGAGGTGTGATTACGAGCAGTCCGAATGCGGTCAATTCTCCGTTTGTCAAGCCTGATGGCGCGTGTAGTTAGATGAGGCCTGGTCATAAATGCTCAGGCCGCTTTGAGAAAGGCCTTGAGTCCAACACAGAGTTCAAGACCATGCTCAAACCGATAAAGAAGCGCGAGTTGATACACAAACACCGCGCCTAAGGCAAGGGGAGAGCGACCATACAAGGTGGTGATCAGGAGCCGATTCTGCAGTGCACACCAGCGGCGTAGGACGGGAACGGTGCAATGGTACTATCGCTAGCAACCGCTCGCCCAGACGTCAGCCACGGTTGAATCAGGGCCACCAAAGGACGACCCAGACAGCCAATTTGGGCAGGGAGCGTCTCCGGGAGTGCGGACATTCGGCGTTCCCAGGTACGACGTGTACACTTGTGGGTGTCCTCGCCCTCGTTTGCTGGGAAGCGCAGGCATCGGCAGACGATCAACCAGTTTGACTAACGTGACAAGCAGTGAGTCTTGGGATACCATAGCATTGTCTCCTATCCTTGTAGTTTTTGACTACCACCATGATAAGAGCATTGCCAGGCTGGAGACTTGCTCCTATCATGGTGGTAGTCATATCCATCAATGAGAGGAGCAGGGCTTCTCAAAAGTTGGAGCAAGCGCGCAAGAGAAAAACCATAACCATACAGGCTAAATCTCCACCTGTTCATAACCGCTTCTCCCTAGCCCCTCGCTTCCCTACACACTATAGTACCTAGAAACGTATCTCTGTCGCGCCATTTTTCACTATGCGACTGAGCAAAGTAGTGCACAGACAGGTTAGAAAAGCGACTTTTCGGGAGAGAAACATGTCGTTCATACACAAAACGCCCTTTCGCGTGTACGCCCCCTGGTGCATCGTTCCCTCGCGGAGAACGTATGCGCTTACCATGCTTGGACTCGCTCTCATCCTGGCAAGCGTCGTCGTTTCTTTCCCTCGCTCGTCTCAGAGCAAAGCCGCTCCAGCAGGAGCCGGTGGGGATTGGCCGATGTATATGCGCACTAGCGGACGCATCGGTTTCAATAAAGCCGAGACGATCATCAATCGAACATCGGCGCCCACCCTGAAAGTACACTGGACAATCCCGTCTGGGGGGGCCATCTTCTCCCAGCCCGTCGTTGCAAACGGGCTGGTTTACTGGGGATCATTAGATGGCTATGAGCATGCATCGGACTTGAACGGCAATCAGCTCTGGCAACACTATCTCGGGATAGCCGGGTCGTGCGCTCCATTCAACCCACTTGGGGTGGTGAGCACGGCGGCAGTCGCTACCGTCCCCATCAATGGAACGAACACGTCGGTCGTCTTCGTGGGCGGCGGAGATGATCATCTCTATGCCCTGGACGCGGCGACGGGCGCTCCCTACTGGAGTACCCCCATAGGGAACCCATCCACCAACACCTTCATCTGGGATTCGCCCTTGGTGTTCAACAACACTGTTTTCATCGGTTCTGCAACGACCGGCGAAGCCGCTGGCTGCAAGCTTATACAGGGGCAGTTTTTCGAGTTGAATGCCTCGACGGGAGCCATCGAGTATACCTTTAACCCCGTCCCCAACGGTTGCACAGGCGCAGGCATCTGGGGCTCGCCGACGTTTGATGGGTCGAGTGGCTCTGTGTACATCACGACCGGCAATCAGTCGGGTTCATGCAAGGAGCCCTATGCAGTGGGACTGGTGAAATTACGCGGCTCCAACCTGGCCTATCAGAGTTCCTGGCAACTTCCTCTCGACCAACGCATCGTTTCCGATGCCGACTTTGGAACAACCCCCATCCTCTTCCTCGCCACCATCAACGGAACAACGCATCGGATGGTCGGCGCAGTCCACAAGAACGGCTTCTTCTACGCCTTGGACCGGTCGGCGCTCAGCAATGGTCCGCTCTGGAGTAAACAGATCGCTATTGCGGGGAATTGTCCCGAATGTGGGCAGGGAAGTATCTCGCCTGGTGTCTATGATGGTTCCCGGCTCTATGTCGCCGGTGGTACGACGACGATTAATGGGGTAACATGCGGCGGGAGTGTAAACGCGCTCGATCCCGCCACCGGCAATGTTCTCTGGCAAACATGCCTGCCCAAAACTGTCCTGGGAGCGATCACGGAGGTGACTGGTGTGATCGCGGTGATAGACGGATCACATCTGACCCTGCTGAATACTGCGACCGGGGCCAAGCTTTTCGACGATAGCGCGCACTTCTATGGCTCCCCATCGATCTCGAATGGCGTACTTTACGCGGGTACGACGACAGGCCAGCTCTACGCTTTTGGTTTATAAGAAGGTCATGTAAACGAGCTCTGGGTTGCAGGGCTTCTCAAAAGTCAGAACCAAGCAATAAGGCAAACGCTTTCATTGTCAAGCCAGATGCCATGCACTCTGATTGAGTTACCTAAGCAGAGTTCAGTATACTCCCATGATACCAATGTGGACTCCCATCCCATTCACACCATCCAAAGAGGAAGTTTTGCTTCACGATGGCCTGTCCTTTCCAGTTGACCGTGCGATACTCATAGCTCATGGGAGGGCCATGCCAGATGCTATGGTAATAGTCAGCGTACCATGACTTCCCGATGCCGAGATTGTCTGGTGGGATGCCCTTTTGTGCACTGAATAGAAAGCCGGTGCTATTCCAGAAATCTTTGGCAGCCTGCTGCATGGCAGGACTTGGATTGACTGCAGGATCGGGTGCAAGTGAACTCATAATCTGTTGTATTTGACCTCCTGTAAGTTGACTGTACTCCCACATGGTGATATTTGGTCTTCCTGCTGCGACAGGAATAGTGGCTGCTGTGATGGTAGGGATGCACTGGTTGAGTGGAATATTACTTTGAAGATATTGCTGTTGCCACACACCTTGGAGAAAGGCGGTGTAGACCTGTGGCAGGAAGAATGTGGTCATCGGTGCCAGAGCCTGAAGTACTCCGCTCCAGTTCTGAATGACAGGATCAGCCCAGGTGGAAACGTAGACAGGTGCAGCTAGACCTGCAGCCACTCTTTGTGCCCAGACGACCTGCCCATTGAATTCTGACTCCATGTCCAAACAATAGTCAAATCCTGCCTGCAAGAACTGATTGGCAATGGAGACTTCCAGATCAAGATTTCCGGAGGTATCTCCATAAGAGTATTGATATGGAAGGACCCCCATACCAGTTGCCTGGATAGTATGCAGGAGAGCTACAGCTTGATCGAAACCTCCATACCAGATATTGCCTGCTACACTCCCGACTTCAGCAACTTTGATAATCAGAGTGTCAACCCCATATGCTTTCAGTGATGCCGCGGCATCGAGGAACTGGGAAGTTGTCCAGTTGAAAGTCTCGACGCCGAAAAACATGCCTGCTCTCATGAGCATCTCTTCCCATCGCTGCTTCTACTGCTTTATTTGCACTACCAGACCCAAACTAAAATATTACCACAAGAATAGTACCACGGGAGAGACGAGGGACGCAAATAAGTCTGTTGGGATAACTCGCAAAGCTAGCAAGACTGCGAGATAAATATAGCGCTTGCCTATCACCTCCACCGTAGTGTATGATAGATACAACAAACGACAGGAGAGAACAGTGATAGCCTTCTTCATGATAATAAGCCATCATTAGTCATTCTGGTAACCACCCACTGAACGCGCTTCCCAACTGACACGTTGTACTTATCAGCCACAATCACATCATTCCTCCTGATATCGTTCTGCACGTGTTCACTATCCACATTCACCCGTTTGATGCCACGTTCACTAGCTTGCCTGATAATGGCTCCCCACGACCGCATGGGAAACATGTCTAGTAGCTGGTTTTTAGTGGCTGCTGGATAGTGGTCACGCAATGCTTCAAGATCGTCGTCAGTCCACTTGTTATTCACTGACCGCCAGATATAGCACTGCTCAGTCAATCCACCTAGTACTGGACTCCATTTGATCGTCAACCGTAGCCAACCGACCGCTATTTCTTCCAGCGTGACAGCTTCAGTAACAAGCCTGATTAGACCGCGTTTCCTGGCTATGTCCCACCCGTGCCACTGGTTGCACGCAAGACACACGTCACTGGCGGCTTGTCTGATTTCGGCTTCGATGGCTGCTTGTTGGTTCCTTGCTTGCTCAATGGCTGTACGTCTTTTGCGCAATCGTGCCAATTTTGCATACGCGGCTTCTAATTCGTTGTCTTCCATGTACTTGCCGCCTATCTGAATGTTCCGCTCTGTCTCTGCAATATCTTCATTGAGCGTAGTCATCGTGTCGTCTGGTTTGGCTGTCTGTTTGGTTGCGTTCACACCGTACGCCATCTCGTGTACTTTTGGTGGTGGTATCTCTACGACGTTGCCAGAAGTGAAGCCGATCACCCATGCTTTTGTCTGCAAGCTTGCCAAGACTTCTGATGTTCCCAGCCAATCAAGCAAGTGTGCCTCAAATATGGCGTCTAGTTCGGTTGTTCGGATGCTCGTTTCATAACCACCAACCGACCATTTTTCTAGTGTGTACGTGGGGATGGGTGTATTGCGAACGAAGACGTGCAAATCGTTTAATCCGTCGATAACCGCAGTTCCATTGTGGCGGGTACCGGAAAGCAACGCGCCATTATCGGTACTCGTTTGTTGGGTGTATCTGACAGTCTTCTTAGATCGCTCTACCAATTGCCCATCAAGATCGACGCTTGCCAAATGATCGAAAGCATATTGCCAGTTTGCCGCGTCAACTATCGTCTCGTGAGCATTGCGCTTTACGATACGTCCATTAAACACCAAATGACCGATGTAAGCCGGATTAGTCAAGATGTGCTTGAGACCGAAACGAGATGTAACCGTCCATCCTAATAGGTTGCCATCTTGCTCTACTGGCGTGAGAAACATGCTTTTAGGGTCTACCTCATCGCATACTGGAAAAAGCACCTCACCACGCCGCATCATGTCTAACACTTCTCTCAACAATCCGTTTAAACTTGCCTCGTGAGCACGGAAACGAGCGTAAAGCCAGTCAACACGGCTAGCATGTGGAGACGGTACTAGTTCAGACCGTTTCTCACCTACTGCCAGCAATCCTACTGGCGCTACCCCGGTAGCTAGTTTGCCCTGCTCAGCCTTGCGAGCACGGTTCTTGAGCATCTTGTTACGGATGTGAGTATCGATGAATGCTGCTGCTGCTCGTGCCTCATCGATGTAAGCATCGAAGTCAGCCTTGCGCTTAAAGTTGTACACGCGCTCGCTGGTCACTATGATGCAATCGTGCTCTTTGCAAGTTTTAGCCAGGCTTGTGGCATCCACTAGATCAGCGTCTCTCGTTAGCCTGCTGATATCGTCACAGATTATAGCCCCTGCTCCCGCCTTTACTCGGTCTATCACCACCTGCATGCCCGCCCTGTCTTCAATCGGTATCGTCCCACTAACAGACCGTATCCGACCGTCCTTAGTCATTTGGTTCTCAACGAGTAGGGTTAGTAGCGAGCGTTCCCATCCAAGATCATCTGCTCGTTGTAGTAGTTTCTCTGATTGCTGCAAGCCTGCTGCTATGCTATCACGAACCTGTTTAGCTGTTGAGTAACGCGAGTACACTAAAGCCGGTCGTTTTGTGTACTTCTCAATGGGATAGTTGCTCGTTAACTTCTGAAGCGTCTCTAATCGTTCCTGCTCTAGTTCTACCTGTGCCTTCAATCGTGCCATCGTGTTACCTCTCTTCATGACGACAGGGGTACCGCGTCGATACCTCTGCTACTTCATTCTATTTCTGCCTGCTCTTCCTGGCAAGTCAATCTACCTGCTCAACGCTGGTAGCTCTTCTGGCAAAGGATGGGCTAAACCATTAAGCTCATCTTGGAAGACCGCCCTAAATCCTTGCCCGTACTCTGTTCGGTTCAATCTGACTTCTCGCAACGCATGCCACGAAGCGGTAACGTACGTGTCCAGTGCAGGTGAAAGCAAGTACGGCCGCTCATGTGCGAGTCTCTGTCCTCCTACAGCGGGGTGCCAAAAGCTTGAGCTGAATAGCTGGAGCATTTACCTCACTTAGAGGAGTGAGATCATTTCAGTGGAACCTGTTGTATAGGTGCGATTCCTCTTCTTACGAGACTCGCTCGCTTCTGCACAACCCCATCTCCGAACGCATCAATGAACCTTCCCTAGAGCACGTTTTTAGAGAGAACCGCAACCATCCTGTCTTCCAGAAGAGGCAGGCTTGTTCACGCCTGCTCTTCTTCCTGGCCGTGTTGGTGTTTCCGCTGTTCGAGATACTGGAGCATAGACTGGCACCAGGCCAGATAATTGTGCTCATACCCAATGACATACTGGAACAACACATCCATTTCCTCGAAAAAATCGGCTTTCTCGGGCTCAGCACTGATCGCAAGCTGTTTCGACTGCAACGCCCGTTCGTAATGCTCAAGCTGCTCCTGGTGGAGTTGCGCCTGTTCGCGAAACCGCTC
>Ga0070717_10002291_pt1 | contig 13425 bp, 15 predicted proteins | sample LARL113metaG_FD_71366 | JGI IMG/M metagenome (GOLD analysis project Ga0070717, IMG submission 71366) | Corn, switchgrass and miscanthus rhizosphere microbial communities from Kellogg Biological Station, Michigan, USA - LAR L11-3 metaG | ecosystem: Host-associated > Plants > Roots > Rhizosphere ... | reverse complement strand
ATTCCGGATTGTGACAGTGATTTCGCTGACCACTGGCACGATGTTTTTGATGTGGTTAGGCGATCAGATCACTGAGCGTGGTATTGGCAATGGCATCTCGCTTATCATTACGGTGGGCATCGTAGCTCGACTGCCGGCGGCGCTCGCGCAAGCTTGGAAAACCTTCGTCCCATCGTCGCAAACCGGAGCGAGCCAGGTGAATCCGATGGTTCTAGTCCTGATGTTTGCGTTTTTGGTTTTTGTGATCGCCGCGGTGATTGCCGTGACACAGGGCGTGCGCAAAGTCACAGTGCAGTACGCCAAGCGGGTGGTCGGTCGAAAACAGTACGGCGGCAATGTGCAGTACATGCCGTTGAAGGTAAACTATCCCGGCGTGATGCCGATCATTTTTGCCTGGGCGCTCTTGCTCTTTCCAAACACGATCGTGAGTATGGCTTTTCGCAACAGCCCGACGGCGCGGCAGATTTCAGACATGCTTTCGAATGGCTGGCTCCACTACCTCGTGCTCGCGGCCATGATTTTCTTTTTCAGTTATTTCTGGGTGGCAACGCAGTTTCAACCGTCACAAATCGCCGATGACCTGAAAAAATACGGTGGTTACATTCCAGGTGTACGACCGGGCAAACCAACCGCCGATTTTCTCGATCACACAATGACGCGACTTACCTTCGCGGGCGCGATTTTTCTGACTATCATTGCGGTTTTACCCCAGATGCTTTCGCATCAACTCAATGTGCCCTACGTCACGGCGCAATTCTTCGGCGGGACGAGCCTGCTGATTATTGTCGGCGTGATGCTCGATACGATGCGGCAAGTGGAGACCCACTTGATCCAGAGGCATTACGACGGTTTTCTGCGTAAAGGCCGTGTGCGCGGCGGATTTACGGGGCGCGCCGCCTACGTTCGCGGCGAGGCAGCGGCGCAACGCACGCTCATGTGGCTATATGTAGGAATCGCCATGCTGGTCATCGTTGGAGTCGCTGCTTTCCTTTACAGTCGTTAAGTGAAGAGACGACTTGTGCTTCTTGGCGCGCCCGGTTCCGGAAAGGGAACCCAGGCGGAAATGATCACTCGCCAGTTCGGCATTCCCGTAACTTCGCCTGGCGCGATCCTGCGTCGCGAAAAAGATCTCGGGACGCCGCTCGGGATCGAAACGGCCGAGATTACGCAACGGGGCGATTTGGTGCCGGACAAAATTATTGTCGAGCTAATTGAAGATTGGTTGCGTTTGCACGGTGGTCACGGCTTTGTCTTTGACGGATTTCCCAGGACGCTGCCGCAAGCGGAAAGTTTATTGTCGATCTTGACCCGCCTGCGCACCGCGCTCGATCTTGCCATTTGGCTGGAAGTCTCGGAAGAAACAGTGCGTGCGCGAATTTCCGGCCGGCTGCAATGCCGCAGTTGCGGATTCACCACCAGCGTGACGAGTGCGAAGTTTGCCGAGCGCTCGGTTTGTCCTTACTGCGACGGGCCGCTCGTCCGCCGAAATGATGACGACGTTGGCGTTTTGCAGACGCGATTGCGCGAGTTCGCAACCAAAACACAGCCGCTGGCTGATTTTTACGGCAAAATGTCGATCTTGCGCCGGATCGACGGCAATCGTGATCGCGAAACGGTCTTTGCCGAGATCTCGCGACTGATCGAAGACAAGGTGCCGGCATGATTCCGATCAAGAGCGTGAAGGAAATCGAAAAGATGCGGCAAGCGTGCCGCAGCGCGAGCGACATTCTCGATCGAGTCAGTGAAGCGATTCGTCCCGGCATTACGACGAAAGAGGTGGATGAAGCGGCCGCCGATTTCATGAGCGAAGCTGGCGTGAAGAGCGCGTTTCTCGGTTATCGGCTCGGGCACCGGGTTTTTCCGGGGACCATTTGCATCTCACTGAACGACGAAGTGGTGCACGGCATTGGAAGCCAGCGCCGCATTCAATACGGCGACATTGTCAAACTCGACATCGGCGTGATCCAAGATGGTTGGGTGGGGGACAACGCGACAACCGTCGCGGTGGGAGTAATCGACGAGCGGACCGATCATTTGTTGCGCGTGACCGAGGGTGCGCTATCCCGCGCAATCGCGGTTGCTTACGAAGGTCATCGCGTCGGCGACATCTGCGCTGAAATCGAAGAGGAAGCGCGACGATTTGGGTTTTCTGTCGTGCGCGAATTCGTTGGCCACGGGGTGGGGCGAAAAATGCACGAGGAACCCCAGATTCCGAATTACGGCAAACGCGGGAGCGGCCCGAAATTGAAAGCGGGCATGACGCTGGCAATCGAGCCGATGATTAACATCGGCACGTCTGACGTTAGATTGCTCGAGGATGGATGGACGGTGCGCACTGCGGATGGACTGCCGTCGGCGCATTTTGAGCACACCGTCTTGATCACGAAGGATGAGCCGGAGATTTTGACATGGCGCGCAAAGACGCAATTGAAGTAGAGGGCACGGTTGTCGAGCTGCTACCGAACACAATGTTCCGGGTGGCACTGCCGAACGGCCACCGCGTGCTCGCGCATATTTCGGGAAAAATGCGGTTACACTTCATTCGTATCTTGCCAGGCGACAAAGTTATGCTAGAGATTTCTCCTTACGATCTGTCGAAAGGGCGGATCACTTTCCGCCAGAAATGACAGCGCGGGCAATCGGTCCCGCGTTTTTGATTAGATCGGCAACCAATTTTTATGAAAGTGCGACCATCAGTGAAAAGACTTTGTGAAGCGTGCAAGATCGTGAAGCGCAAGAACGTTGTGCGCGTGATCTGCAAGAATCCGCGACACAAGCAACGTCAAGGCTAGCCTAGGATCAACATCTCATTGTATGCCACGATTACTTGGAGTTGAGATTCCGGCCGACAAACGCATCGAAGCGTCGCTGACTTACATTTATGGGATCGGGTTAAGCACGTCCAAGCGCATCCTTGAGCAAACGAACATTGACCCCAATTTGCGTGCCAAAGAACTCACGCCCCAGCAGATCAACGAAATCATCCATGCCATCACGAACGGCAAAATTACAATTGAAGGCGATCTCCGGCGTGAGGTGCAGGCCAACCTGAAGCGCTTGCAGGCGATCAATTGCTATCGCGGCATTCGTCATCGTCGCGGGCTGCCGGTTCGCGGTCAGCGAACATCGACGAACGCGCGCACGCGCAAAGGTCCACGCAAAACCGTCGGCGTGATTCGTAATCCGGAAGCGAAAGCCGGCAAAGTTTAGTTCTTAGATCAACATGGCAAGCGCGAAGAAACCGACCAGGCCCAAAGCTGAGGGAGCGAAGGCTGAAACGCCGCAGAACGAGGCAGCTGAAGCTCCAGAGGCTGGGCCGCAAGAAACAGTTGCGCCGCCCGTTTCGGCCGAAGGCGAGGCCAAGCCCGCGAAGAAAGCAACCAAGCCGCATAAACCCGAAGCGGCGCCGGCGGAGGGACAGCGTGAAAACCTTACACTTGATGCGGACGAGATCGAGAAGCCAAAAATTCTTAAGGCGAAAGGGAGCAAGAATGTTCACACTGGAATCGCGCACGTGCTTTCAACATTTAATAACACAATCGTGACCATTACGGACCTGAACGGTAACGTGATCGGCTGGTCGAGCGCCGGGAAAGTGGGGTTCAAAGGCTCGCGTAAGGGGACGGCGTACGCCGCGCAAATGGTTGCCCAGGATGCTTCACGGCAAGCTATGGGGCACGGGCTGAAAGAAGTGCAAGTCTTGGTCAAAGGCCCCGGCGCTGGGCGCGAATCGGCCGTGCGCGCTTTGCAGGCCGTTGGCCTCGATCTCACCGTGATTCGCGACGTGACGCCTGTCCCGCACAATGGCTGCCGGCCGCCCAAACAACGCCGCGTTTAGATCGTCTAGTTTTAAATTTTTGATTTTTAATTTCCGATGGGCAGATATACCGGACCGAAAACAAAGATCAGCCGTCGCTACGGAGTGCAGATTTTTGGGCCATCAAAGTCGCTCGAGCGAAAAAATTATCCGCCGGGCATGCACGGACCCAAAGGTGCGCGACGCAAGCAATCGGATTACGCCATCGCGCTCGGCGAAAAGCAGAAGCTTCGTTATCAGTACGGGCTCCTCGAGCGCCAGTTCCGTCGTATTTTCCAAAACGCGCTGCGCAAGCGTGGCGTCACCGGTGAAACTTTGTTGCAACTCTTGGAGACGCGCCTCGACAACGTGATTTACCGGCTTGGGCTGGCCAACACTCGCAATGCGGCACGTCAGCTCGTTTCCCACGGGCACGTGCAAGTCAACGGCCGCAACGTCAACATCGCCTCCTACAATGTGAAAGGGGGTGATGAGATCGCGATCAAGGACAAACCAAAATCCCGCCAGCTTGCACTGCGCAATCTCGACTTAACGCAAATTGTGCCGGTGCCCGATTGGCTGACGGTCGATCGCGATGCGCTCAAGGGGAAAGTCGCGCGCATTCCATCGCGGGACGAAATGCAACCGATTGTCAACGAGCAGTTGATCGTCGAGTTGTATTCTCGATAAATTCGAGCGCTTTATCATAACTGCGGCGCTGCAGGTAATGCGCGAGGCGCGGATCGATCGATTGCGGTAAAGCTGCCTGCAAGTTGTCGATCTTTTCTGAAACGGCGCGCAAGCGCGCGATGTGTTTTTCCTTGTCACAACGGCTCGCCTCGTCGGCGATAATTGCGAGCCGCTCCCGCAATGCTGCGGTAAGAACAACAATCACGTCTTCCATTCCTTAAACCACTAATAAACACGAATCGATATGAATAAAGGCAAACCATGAGAAATCAGTTTTACGGTCGAGAAATTGCTTTGTGAATTCGTGCCCATTCGTGTCCGTTCGTGGTTAAATGGCGGTAAAGCAAAGAGCCGGGCGTAGCGGGATTGATTGCAAAGCCTTTTGCAATCAGCGGGCTTGTCGACAAGATCAAGCGATGTCTCCCAGGAATCGAGGCGATTGATCGGTTGTAGCCGCCTCGCTCTGCTTGCCACGCCGAAGCTTAGCGAAGGCGGGTCGAGGCGTCCGCGCATGATGAATTCACGGCGATAGAGCGCCGTGGCTACAGCACCTCAGCGTGGACCGATTTCGGAAAGAAGTTGCCGCTTGGCCTCGATCCAGTCGGAATTTGCGTCTCCGGGCAGGGCAAATCTCCGGCGCCGCTCGGAAATGAAGTAGGCGCGGATGCGAATTTCTTCATCCGTCGGCCCGGCCATCGGCGCCGCGGCGACAGAGGATCTTGTCTTGCGCACGCCCTTTCTTGAAGGGGCGACCTTCTTCGACCCTGTCGATGCACGGCGTGGTTTGACCTTGTCGATCTCGGCTTCGGGCGACGACGTCATGTCGGTCGTTGCCAGATTTTCGGTTGGGAAAGCCTTTGTTTTCTTGGCCACAGATTGATCCTTTGAGGACGTAAATGGGAGCGTTGCTCGTGCGATTGGCAAGTAATTTCTCATCTGCGCTTGGCGGGATGATCGACTTCAAATAATCTTCAACCATGCGACACTTTGTTTTTCGCTGGTTTGTGACGGCGTTCGCTGTGTTTGTTGCCACACCGATCGTCGGCCTTGATTATGGCGGCAGCCTGGGGTGTTTGCTCGGCGCGTCCCTGTTGCTCGGGATCATCAACGCTTTTGTTCGCCCCGTCCTGCTCCTTTTGAGTTTTCCGCTTATTCTCGTAACGCTGGGGCTATTCATTTTGATCATCAACGCGCTTATGCTGAAATTTGTCAGTGAGATAGTGCCCTGCTTCAAGGTGCCCGGGTTTTGGAGCGCTCTGTTTGGCGCGATCCTGATTTCGCTGGTGAGTTGGTTGCTCAGCGCGTTTTTCCGCGGCACCGACGGCCGGGTGCATGTGCTTACGCATCATACGCAAATCAAGCAAGCGCGCGGGCGCGTGATCGGGCCGGATGAAAGATGAGTCTCCATGTTTGGCGACAAGCGAAGCGATCGGATTCAGGTCAAGATTTGCGGAATCACAAACCTGGCTGACGCTCTCGCAGCGATCGATTGCGGCGCCGACGCACTCGGTTTCAACTTTTATCCGGGTAGCAAACGGTACATCGAGATCGAGACGGCGCGTGATTGGATCGACATGTTACCGGGGAGTGTTTGCAAAGTCGCAGTGCTCGTCGATCCATCTCTCGACGAAGCAATTCGGGTAAACGAATTGCGGTTTATTGACGCCTTGCAATTACATGGCCAAGAGTCGCCGGAGTTCTGTCGCGGCCTTGCTGAAAAGAGAGTTCGATTTGCCAAAGCGCTGCGCGTTACAGGCGAAAGGTCACTTGTCGATGTTCCTTCGTATCACACGAGCATGCTCGTGCTCGACTCCATGACATGCGGCAAGTTCGGTGGAACTGGCCGAACTTTTCCGTGGGAATGGGCACGGCGTTTTGTGAAAGGTCATCCTGGTTTGAACATTGTTTTAGCCGGCGGCTTGACGCCGGAAAATGTTGCACAGGCGGTTAGCGAAGTTCGTCCATCAGGAGTGGACGTGACCAGCGGTGTCGAGTCATCCGCGCGTTATAAGGATCGGGGTCGGCTGCGCGCTTTCATTGAGGCAGTCCGTTCGCAAGAGCCGTAGCGATAACTCGGCCTCCGCGGACGCAATCGGCCGCTGGCTCGGCCTCTCGCGGTCGATAGTGATTGCCATTCGAGAGAAGTCTCATGGAATGGCTGGTCTGCTTCCTGCTTTAAGCGATCACGCACTATCTCAATTCCGATCAATTATGGTTAATTTTTTCAAACACCGCGGATGCATGGCGGCGGCAGCGCTCCTCACCGCAGTATCCCTGTCGCAAGCGCAGACAGGCGCACCTAATCCTGCCGCGAGCCGGAGTGTTGCTCCGAAGCCGGCTGAGAACTCTCCTGTGTTACTTGTGCAAGCGCCCGCTCCGGCGGCATCACTCGCACCTGCTACCGCCACGAAAACGACTGGCTCGGCCCCAACAGCGGCTGTGACGTCGGAGCCCGACAGCGTGGTCGAAAGCGGTGGCGTCGGAGTTCGTGAATTTCAAGGCGACGAGGTTGGGCAAGTTCTGCGGCTTCTCGCGCGGCAGGCGAAGATCAATGTGGTGGTGAGTGAAACGGTTACCGGCACCGTTACCATGCGGCTCGAGGATGTGACTGCCCTCCAAGCGATCTCGATCATCGTGAAGGCCAAGGGCTTGTTCATGGACAAGATCGATAGTGTCTACTACATCAAAACGACGGCAGAGCGGGAACATGAGCCTACGGAAAGCGACAGCTATCAATTCAGTTATGCGCGCGCGAAAGATATCGCGCCGCTAATAGCATCTCAGCTGGCGAGCAAAGACGCGCCGCAAGTCGACGAGCGGACGAACACGATTTTCTTCCGTGAGACGCGCAGCAACATCGACAACATTCGCAAAATGCTCTTACAGGTCGACAAGCCAACGCGGCAAGTCATGATCGAAGCACGCCTGGTCGAAGTCAGCGCGGACCCAGTGCAGGCCTATGGAATAAACTGGGCGGGCACGGTCGGCAGCGCTGCAGCTCCAAAGACAGTCACTTACGGGAATCCTATAGCATCCGGCAGCCCGGTTCCTGGTGCCAACCCACCGACCAGTGGATTTGCATTGGGCAATCCGAACAACATGAATTTCTTTGGTAGTCTCGGAAAATTGGTACCCGGACAATTTGCCATTCTATCGGTGCCGCAATTTTCCGCGACTTTGACGGCGTTGAATGAAGATAGCGATGCGGAGTTTCTAGCGAACCCCCGCTTGGTTACTGCGGACAATCAGCAAGCGAAGATTGAGATCATTCGGAATCAACCGATACCGCAGTTGAATTTCAACGAACAAACCGCCACCGCGGTCTTCGGCGGCTTCCAGGACAAGAATTTCGGTAACAAGCTCGTCGTCCGGCCGTCAATCAACAAAGACAACTTCATCACCCTTTCGGTGAAGCCCGAGATCAGTAATAAAGTCGCGGACTTTACCTTCAATTTTAGTGGCGCGACTGTGACCAGTCCGATCATTGATACGCGCACGCTCGACTCCAACGTGCTGATCAAGAGTGGCGATACGCTCGCGATTGGCGGCTTACTTTCCGACCAAGTAAGCAAAGCGCGCACGAAAGTTCCAATCCTCGGAGACATTCCGCTGCTTGGGTACGCCTTTCAAAGCCATGACAACGAGCGTCACAAGCGTAACCTGCTTGTTTTTGTTACGCCGACCATTCTTGATCAGCGTTATGGCACCGGGCTAGAGGACCAGGTCGCTGGCGTACATCACAAGGGCGAAGAGTACGCAGATCCAAACGGCTGGCGCAATAATGCCAAAGGCGCAGTACGTTTGGTGCCGACCTCAAATCGACAGCTCGCAGCAGATTACGCCAAGCCGGGAGTGCCGCCGCCGCCGGAAGAGGCCGCGGAAGTCCCGTTCAAGAGCTCGGTAAAAGACCGCGACTACTAAAGATTTTTTGGCTGTGGGGTTGAGAGGGGGCGGATGCTCGCAAGGGCTCCGCCCTCTTGGCTTATTGGAATACCTCTCAGTGCAAGTGCAAGAGAAAGAACACTGATAAAGAATTCGATCCAATCGACAGCCTTAATTGCGCTCTTTCTCTTGCTCGAACCAGTCCTCCATTATTCTGGTTTCAAATAATTCTTAAGCTGCTTGCGCAGCTCTGTCCGCGCGCGGAACAGGAGGCTTTTCACCGCGGGCACAGAAAGATCGAGAATCTCTGCGATTAGTTCGTAGCTAAGATCTTCATAACGGCGCAGGATGAGCGCCATGCGTTGGCTCTCTGAGAGAGATAAAATCGCCTCTTCAATTTTGCGCTGCAATTCCGCTTCGAGAAGCAAAGCGTCGGGCGCCTGATCCACCGCATCCTTGACCGGAAGTTCTTCCATTTCTGGGTCGGGTTGCATCGGCACATACGCGTGCCTCTTGGAACGCCGCAGCTCGTTAAAAACCAAGTTGCGTGTGATCTTGAGCAGCCAAGTCGTGAATTTCGCGCGCGGCACATAGCGGCTGGCACTTTTCCACACCCGGATGAACACTTGCTGGGCGATATCGTCCACGTCGGAATTGCTCCCTAGCATTCGCGCTACTGTGCCTGCGACAAGAGTTTGATGTCGCTCGACCAGTTGCTCGAACGCGTCGTCGTCGCCGCGGCCGATCAGCCCCATCAAACGCACATCTTCCGCGTCATCGCCCGATTGGGCGGCGGTGGGATCGGTGTCGGACATCGCTTAGCCAAAAATTGCGTTGCGTAGTGCTCAGCAACGGCAGACCCGCAATTCTTCGCCCGCTCCCTTCCAAATCAAGATCGACAACAACCCACAGGCGGATGAGCCGCCGCTGGGCAGAACACTTCGGCGCTTTTTGTTGCAAGCCAGCAGCCGCGTGTGCATGATAACGGTATTTTCCAGCCTCGGCTGCGGATGAATTACATACTTATTCCACGTGAACTTAGGCCGGTTGCGGAGAAAATCGAGGCGCGGCAACGCATTTCTGAGACCGACGCGCTCAATCTGTATAGATGCAACGATCTCAACGCGCTCGGGATCATGGCAAGCACGGTGCGCGAGCAAAAGAACAGCAACTACGCCAGCTATATCGTCAATCGTTACATCAATTATTCCAATATTTGTGTGCTCTCCTGCCAATTTTGCGCCTTCGCTGCCAAAAAACGCGATGCCCACGCTTTTGAGCGCGCGGCCGAGGAAATAGTTAACGCAGTTTCGGAAGCCCTGCGTTTCGGGATTACAGAAGTGCACATGGTTGGCGGCTTGCATCCCACGTTGAAGAAAGATTGGTATCTCAAGCTGTTGAAAGAATTGCGCGCTCTCGATCCTGACTTACACATCAAAGCCTTTACTGCGATTGAAGTCCGCCATCTTGCCCAGCGAATTTTTCATCTGTCGATCCGGGATACGCTCGAGCTTTTGCGCGAAGCAGGCCTGGGCTCCATGACCGGGGGCGGCGCGGAAATTTTTGATGCGGAAGTGCGGCACCAGATTTGTCGCGGAAAAGAGACGGCCGCGGAATGGCTCGATGTTCACCGCACGTGGCATCAAATGGGCGGTCGCAGCACGTGCACGATGCTTTACGGGCATATCGAGACCCTCCCGAATAGGGTCGATCATTTGCGGCAACTGCGTCAGTTACAGGATGAGACCGGCGGCTTCACTGGCTTTGTTCCGTTTGCCTTCGAGCCGCAAACGACAGTGCTCGCCCATATCAAAGCGGCGGCCGCCGTCGAGCAACTGCGCAATCTTGCCGTCAGCCGCATTTACCTCGATAACATCGACCATCTCACAGCCTATTGGGTGAGCATGGGTTTGCCGCTCGCCCAGGTCTCCCTCAGCTACGGTGTGGACGATTTGCACGGCACGATTATGGAAGAAAAGATCTTCCACATGGCCGGTGCGACTACGCCGCAGGAGCAGACTGTGGCCACACTCGAGCGCGTAATTCGCGAGGCTGGCCGCGAGCCCGTCCAGCGCGACAGTAACTATCGTCATCTCTCCAGTGACGCAAAAGAGACCAGGCGCGCCAAAGCCGCCGAAGCGGAACTAGCCTGCGCCTAACCGATAGGGCGCGACCGCGGGGCGCGCCAACTTATTTGAAATCGCTCCGCATCGGCTGCGTCAAATATCTCAACGCGCGTCCACTCATTCGCGGGTGGTCGGGTGAAGTTGTGCTTGATCATCCGGCGGCGCTTTGCGCTCAACTGGCGCGCGGCGATTTCGATGTTGCACTCGTTTCCAGTTTCGAATTCCTCCGCAATCCGGTTTACAGGATCGTCGATGATGTTTCCATTGCTTCAACCGGACCGGTTTACAGCGTCCTCGTCGCGCATCGCGGCGAAATTTCTCAGATCGAGCAGATCGAACTCGATCCAGCGGCAGAAACATCCGTCAATTTGCTTCGTTGCTTACTAACAGAATTCGGATTGAATCCGCGTTTGATTGCAAAGTGTGAATTGGATAAGCGCGCGCAACGAGACGTTCTGGGGAGCGCAGGCTGGCAGCCTGCTGTCGCTGGTAGCCTGCCGGCAACACCTAACGCGCGGCTACTGATCGGCGACCAGGCCATTCGCTTCCGTCACACGTACGCAGACGAGTTTCATTTTTGGGACCTCGGCGAACAATGGGCGCGGCTTGTCGACCTACCATTCGTTTACGCGTTTTGGCTCGTTAGGCCGGAAGTTGTCGATGCAAAACCAATTGCCGATCGTTTGCGAGCGTTGCGCGATGAAAACCTGGCGAAGCTCGACAAGTTAATTGCTGATGAAAAGGAGTTCGATCCGAAATTTTGCGACCGCTATTACCGAAAGCATCTCCGATTCAACTTTGGAGAACGAGAGAAGGAAGGTCTCCGCGCGTTCCACAAGTTATGCCAAGACCATGGGTTGCTTCCTAAACGCGACATCGCGTTCACCGTCGTCTAAACAAGATCGACAATCGAAAACGCGAACTTTGCATTGGCATTTCGGGCTGGAGCTACGTCGGGTGGCGGAAAAAGTTTTATCCTGAAAGGTCCACGCGCGCTCTATTCGTTTGGCCAAGCGGCTTACCCCCTAGTCGGATTCAGATGCCGGCCAATGCGAGTAGTGAACCGAGCACCCTTTTAGCGTCAAAGATCTCGCATGCGATCTGTCGGGCGGCGCCTGAATGTTTCAGATAATTCCCGTTGATCACTTTTACGGCCTCGACAATCTCGCCTAACGACCTGAAAGCGAACAAACCGGCATCGCCGCCGTAGAGTTTTGTGAATCCAGTTTCCTGGGTAATGACCGGCCGACCCGCGGCCAAATAACAAGCACTCCGGTCACTAAACCAGGCGGTGTTGAGCCGCACATACTGGTCCTTGGCGACAGTGAACTCGCCTTTGGATCGGTGAATGTAATCGCGGTAGAGCCAGTAATTGATGCTGAGATCGACCGGAGAGCGCAGCAGCCAATCGTTGCGCTCGAATTTTTCCCGCGTTTGTCGATCTTTTATGCTCGTTGCTAACTCAAACGGTTCGCCAGCTTTCTTTGGGGCCGCGACAAAGCGCAGAAACTCGCGCGACTTGCTCCAAAGATATTTTTCACCGCGCCAGGCTATGTCTTTAAGGCCAGTTGTGGACCAGTTCGCGATGGAAGTAAAGAGAGCTGCGCGGGCTGGCGGACGTTTTGTTTTCCAAAAATCGAGCACTACTGGTTGACGTGTCGGCAACCACTTGAATCCATGCGTCGGCACTGGAAATTTTTTAGTGCCGACGTTCTCGCCGAAGGTGAAGAGCGCGCGATGTCGGCGAAGATAATCGATGGTCGACCTCGTCCGCTTGTCGATCTTGATTTGCTCGACGCCGGGATCGCTCTCGATGTAAATGAGACGGTCGCTTTGCAGCAGGTCGTCGTTAAGCTCCTGCGCGCCGCAAATATTCAAGATTGCGTCTGCATGGCGATAAAGTTGCCGAATTTTTCTTAGCACCAAACCGGCAGTCGGATTTCCCTTGAGGTAGCGCGCACAAAATGACCAGCGATTCTTGAAATTAAATTCGCGGGCCAAGCGGCCAAGAATTTTGGCAGCATAGCCAAAATCATTGTTAACCTGGCAGGTTTCTGGATTGTACGGCAGGCGTGCCGAGTCTTCGATGTAGTAAACATCGTGCCCGAGTTGTCGCAGGCCGACAATGTAATGGATGTGTTGCCAAATTACGCCCGCGATCGGCATCGAACCCATGAAACCCATCACCACGATGCGCTTCGATTTCATCGAAGCGCAAACGCCCAACGCCCAAAGTCCAACATCCAATTTTCAGCTGTCTGAATTCGACGTTGAGAGTCGAATGTTGGGCGTTGAGCGTTTGCTGTCCTCATACGAATGTCTTCACAGCCACAGCCGGATTACCAGCGACAACCGTGTTTGGCTCGACTGATTTCGTCACTACGGATCCCGCAGCCACCACCGAGTTTTCGCCGATCGTCACGCCTTTCAAAATCACTGCGTTCATCCCGATCCAGACATTGTCGCCGATCTTCACGGGCGCGGTTTTCAATTTCGGGCGTGGCGGACGATCTTTGTAGAACGGTGCGAGCGCTTGCGCATCGATGAGGCGCTGGGCCGGTTCGAGCGGATGAAAATCCGAATCCGCGATCCCCACGTTCCATGAAATCAAACAGCACGAGCCGATGTCGATCTTCTCCTCGGCCATGATCAGCGCGCCATTGAGCAATGTGAAATTGCCGATCGTGCATTGACCGTTTGGGCCAATCGCGAACGAGCAGCCGGCATAACACGAGACATGTTTGCCGATCACCACGGCGCGCGGCTGTTTGCTCTGCAACTTGCGAAAGATTTGCGCTGATTCGCAGTAAAATCCTTCGCCGAATTCCACGTTTGGCGGAATCGGGTGCAGCCACCAATCGCCTTCCACATGTCGATCTTGTTTAACGTTGCTCACGTTGGAAATTTTCCGGAAGCGTAAAGTTTCGCATA
>Ga0070717_10002290_pt1 | contig 13426 bp, 12 predicted proteins | sample LARL113metaG_FD_71366 | JGI IMG/M metagenome (GOLD analysis project Ga0070717, IMG submission 71366) | Corn, switchgrass and miscanthus rhizosphere microbial communities from Kellogg Biological Station, Michigan, USA - LAR L11-3 metaG | ecosystem: Host-associated > Plants > Roots > Rhizosphere ... | reverse complement strand
TACGAACGAGGGAAGCGGTTACCAAGGTTCCGAAAGTAACGAGTTGCGAGCGCTGCGATCAGGTCGCAACCCGGCTATCGCCACTTTCTCGCGGTGCGGATCAAGCCGTAGGCGACTACGCAAAAGAAGAAATCCACGGCGGTGCCTAAGTCGACCCGAAAGCGGTGGTGCTGCGCCGCCGGTGGCATGGACGGAACAAGAGCAAAGTACACCACATTGCCCAAAATGATCGCCAGCAAGGCCTGCAGAAAATTGACGCGCACCGATGGTTTAGACACCGCGGCTCTCCTGAGAGTTGCTAGCGAAGATGATTCTTACGCGGCACCATTCTCAATCGGTATCTCTGACGTGCACAAGCGGGCGGTCGCTCCTGCTACCATTCTTCTTCCGCTCCCTTGGAAACCTGGCATGCTCGAACTTTCCACCCCGGTTCAATATGTGAAGGGCGTTGGTCCGCGCATCGGGGAAATTCTTGCCACCAAAGGAATTCACACGGTCGGCGACCTGCTCCATTATCTGCCTTTTCGCTATGAAGACCGGTTGAATCCGCGTGGGATTTCCGAGCTGCGACCGGGAGAAATGGCGACGGTAATCGGTGAAGTGCGTAAGTCCGGGCTGTTCCGCACGCGGAGAATGCCGATTTTTGAGCTGAGCGTGGGGCAAGGACGCGCACGGCTGCGTTGCCTGTTTTTCAATGCGACGTACTTGCAAGACAAGTTCAAACCGGGGCAGATGATCGCGCTGTACGGAAAAGTCGAGGCAGACCAACGCAGCCGCGAATTGCAGATCATTCAGCCGCAGTTCGAAATTCTGGGGGACGCCAGCGACGGCGAGGACGGTGCGGAGAGGAAGGCGGCGGAGTCGTTGGAGATCGGCCGCATCGTGCCTATCTATGAGGCGATCGGGCGCCTTACTCCGCGCTGGTTCCGGCGCGCGATTCGCACCGCGCTCGACAATCTTACACCCGAGTTGACGGAGCCGATCCCCACCGCTGTGCGCGCCCATCTAGGGTTGATTTCGCCGCGCGCGGCGCTGTGGAACGTGCACTGGCCTGAGCCCGGTGAAAGCTTGCAGGATTTGCAGTCTTCGCGCACGCCTGCCCATATCCGGATGATTTTCGACGAACTATTTTTCGTGGAGCTCGGACTGGAGCTGAAACGGCGGCAGCAGAAGGCGCAGACCGGAATCGCGTTCCGCCTGGATGATCGGGTGCGGGCGGCGATCAAGAAGATTTTGCCGTTTCACCCCACGCCGGCGCAGAAGCGGGTGCTGAAGGAAATTGCTGTTGACATGGAGAAGCCGTATCCCATGCGGCGTTTGCTGCAGGGCGATGTGGGATCGGGCAAAACCATTGTGGGCTTCGAGGCGGCCATCATCGCCATCGAGAACGGATGCCAGGTGGCGCTGATGGCTCCCACCGAAATTCTGGCCCAGCAGCATTATTTTTCCGCGAGGCGGATTCTGGAGAATGCCGGGTATCGCATCGTGCTTCTGACGGGCTCGCTCGAATCCGACCGCAAGCGCGAGGTTCGCCGTCATATTTCGCACGGCAATGCGCAGCTGGTGATCGGCACGCACGCGCTGCTCGAGGAAAAAGTAGAGTTCGCCAAGCTGGGATTGGTTATTGTCGATGAGCAGCATCGGTTCGGAGTGCTGCAGCGGCTGAAACTCATGAAGAAGTCTTCCGATGAAGATAGTCAAGCTTCGCTCGGCGGGACGGGCGAGAGCGCCCGTCCCCACACAAACCCCGCCGAGCCGGATGTTCTTGTGATGACCGCGACGCCCATCCCGCGAACATTGGCGCTCACGCTGTACGGCGATCTCGATCTCAGCGTACTCGACGAATTACCGCCCGGACGCACTCCGATTGTCACTCGCTGCGTCACCGACGCGGAGTCGCCGAAAGTGTGGGACTTCGTCCGAAAGCAGGTGGCGGCCGGGCACCAGGCTTACGTGGTCTATCCTGTGATTGCCGAGAACGAAGAGAGCGAACTCAAGGCCGCGATCAAGATGTACCGCGAGCTCAGCAGTAACATTTTCGCAGGCCTGAAGGTCGGCCTTCTGCATGGCCGCCTCGACGCTGATTTGAAAGAACAGGTGATGCGGATGTTTCAGCGTGGCGAGCTGCAGATTCTAGTGGCGACCACGGTGATCGAAGTCGGGGTGGATGTGCCCAACGCAACCGTGATGGTGATCGAGCACGCTGAGCGCTTCGGCCTGTCGCAGCTTCACCAGTTGCGGGGGCGAATCGGCCGGGGCGGCGCGAAGTCGTATTGCGTACTGATGACCGGAGGAAAAGTCAGCGAAGACGGGCAGCGGCGGCTCGACGCCATGGTGCGAACCAATGACGGCTTTCAAATCGCCGAACTCGACCTGGAGCTGCGCGGTCCCGGCGAGTTCTTTGGCACGCGGCAGGCGGGGCTGCCGAATTTCCGCGTGGCTAATCTGATTCGCGACGCTAAATTGTTGGAAGCCGCGAAGCGCGAAGCCGCTGCGGTCATCGCCGGGCCGAACGCCGAAATTTCCGCAGAAGAAATTAGCCGAGCGTTGGTCTATATGCGACGGCGCTGGCAGCATACGTATGGACTGGTCGAGGTCGGATGAAGACCCTCAGCGTACCTGTGTGACCTGCCAGGTATATCCCTCAGCGTGTAGAATTCTTGAATCTGGCCATACATCTACTTGGAGGGTGCGAAAGATGCACTTTGATTTCAAGCAGTGGGTTCGAGCGCTAACGGCATGCGTTCTGGCTACGATTTTCGCGGTTCCACAAAACCTACTCGCCCAGGCTGCAGAACACGTGGTGAGTTCCTCAGAGCTGCAGAAAGCGGCTGTAGACGCTTCCCGCGTGAGGCAGCAGAACCTGGATACATTGAAGGAGTTCTTTTCCTCGGAGAAGGCGCAGCGGGCGCTGAAGGCGGCTCATACCGACCCGGAGCAAGTGAAGAAGGCGGTGGCGAGCCTGAGCGACGCTGAACTGGCGCAACTGGCGTCCCGCGCAAAAAAGGCGCAAGCCGACTTTGCCGCGGGCCACCTCAGTGACCGGGACTTGATTATCATCCTGGTCATCATCGCCGGGCTGATTCTGATTATTGTCGCCGTGCGTTGAGAGCAATTCCATGCCTCGCGTTATCCGCACCATTGTCCTGATGTTGTGGGTTGGCGGCATGCTCTTCGCCGCCGTTCTTTTCGCCGCTGACCCATCCGGCATCTGGCTTGACGTGCCTTTTGTGAAACAGGAGAAGGACGGCTGTGGTGCGGCCAGCATCGCCATGGTGATGCAGTACTGGCAACTGCAACAGGGCCGACCGGGGAATCCGACGGCCGGGGCAGAGCAGATCCAGCTTGCTCTGCACTCGGACACGGCGCATGGGATTTACGCTTCCGATATGGAGCGGTATTTCCAGCAGAACGGATATGCCACGTACGCGTTCGCCGGAGAATGGTCGGATCTGAAGCAGCACCTGGAAAAGGGGCGGCCCTTGATTGTGGCATTGAAGCTGGGCTCGATGGCGCCGCTGCATTACGTGGTCGTCGCCGGAGTGGTCGTCACTGGATTGAACCAGGAGCGCCAGCTTGTGCTCGTGAACGATCCCGCCCAGCGCAAACTTCTCAAGGAGGACCGCTCCCGATTCGAGCAGGAGTGGAAAGCTGCCGGACGTTGGACTCTACTCGCTCTTCCTGAGGCGGGCTCGCACTGACCTGGGTTGCCTCGCGGTGCCACCATCTAATGGCGAAAGCAACAGACCGCTGGTGTCGAGCGCCGCGTGCCCGGAAGAGTCAGAGGCTGCATGTTCTCGTTCTGGTATTTGCCAGTTGTCTGCGGCTGTTTGCTCAAACCGGCTCCGATGCAGGTCCCTCGGTGGACGAGGTCAAGCAGTTGGCGGCCGAGCAACGCTGGCAGGATATAACTCGCCTACTGGGATCACTGTCGTCCCGCTCAGCCGACTTGAATTTTTACTATGGGACGGCGCTGGCGCGACTTGAGCGTTGGCGTGAGGCCGAGAACGCCTTTCAGGCCGGACTCTGCTTGGCACCGCACGATCCGCGGTTCCCTATTGAACTGGCGGGTGTGGCGTTTCGGGAAAAGCACTATACGCAAGCCGCTCGTCGCCTGCGGCAAGCCCTCAAGCTGGCGCCGCAGGACACCTATGCCAACGATTTTCTCGGAACGATTTATTTTCTTCAGGGGAATCTCGACGGCGCGCTGAAGTACTGGAACCGGGTCGGCAAGCCGCAGGTGGCCGAATCGAGGGCGGATCCGGTGCCCCATGTGTCGGCGGCATTGCTAGATCGGGCGTTCGCATTTTCGCCCGCCAGCACGCTGCAATGGTCGGAGTTTCTGGCAACGGATGTGCGCATCCGGGCGCTAGGAATTTTTTCTCGCTACCAATTCGATTTTCGTGCGCGGGACGATGATAAGTTCGACGTGTGGTTTCGCAACCAGGAACGCAATGGGTTTGGCAGCACTAAGTGGGAAGCATTGTTTTTGTTGCTGCGCGGACTTCCGTTTCTCAGTATTGATCCCGAGTATTACAACTTTCACCGTGATGCGATCAATATTGTGTCGTTATATCGCTGGGATGCGCAGAAGCGGCGCGTTTTTGCTGAACTCTCCAGCCCCTTTGAGCATCGTGCTAAATATCGTTACGACGTCGGCATTGATCTGAGGAATGAAAATTGGGTGATCCGGAATTCGGAGACACCCGGGTTTACGCCCCTTGCGAGCTTGAACCTGCGCCGTGAGGTGTTGGGGTTCAATCTTGCATCTCATGCCAGCGGACAGTGGTACTGGTCTGCGGCCGCCGAGATTTCTCATCGCGATTTCCGCAGCGTCGTCCCTGGCGCTGTCTTAACGCCAGCATCGCTTGCCAAGGGCTATCAACTCAAACAAGTGGCCGAACTCGGAGCCACCCTTTGGCGGATGCCGGAGAGGCGATTTACCCTGGATGCGAAAGCTTCGTCGCAAGCGGCACGTCTTTGGTCGCAACCGATTGAGTCTTCTGAGAAGCTGCAAGGCTCGATGGAGTGGCACTGGTTCCCACGCGCCGAGGGAGACGACTACGAGACCCAGCAGCAATTCCGCGCCGGGAAGACGTTCGGAACCGTGGCTTTCGACGAACTCTTCATGCTGGGATTGGAGCGAGACAACAATCTTCCCATGCGGGCGCACATCGGCACGCGCGATGGCCGCAAAGGCAGCGCTCCGCTCGGGCGCAATTATTTCCTCGCCAATTGGGAAACGGATAAGAACCTTTATGGAAACGGAATCGTGACCGTGAAGCTAGGGCCATTTCTCGATAGCGGCAAGATCACCGATCCCTCGTCCACGCTCGGTTCCCATCAGTGGCTTTGGGATACGGGAGCACAAATCAAGCTGCGCGTGTTCGGTGCTGGAGTTGTATTTTCGTATGGGAAGGACCTGCGCTCGGGAAATAACGCGTTCTATTTGACGATGCTCAAGTAGGTGATGCGAAGGCCTGAACTGATAGAATCGAAGACGATGGCAGGGTCTTCCCAATTGATTCAGATTGAGCTCGGCGCTTCGGCACGGCTGCCGAAGCCGCAATGGCTGCGGGCGAAAGCCCCCGTGGGCGACAACTTCCACAATCTTAAAAACCTGGCTCGGGGCCTGGGTCTGCACACCGTATGTGAGTCGGCGCAGTGCCCAAACATCGGCGAATGCTGGAACCACAAGACCGCAACCTTCATGCTTCTGGGGGATATTTGCACGCGGCGTTGCGGTTTCTGCGCGGTGCCTAAGGGGCGGCCCGCGCCCATCGACCTCGACGAACCGAGGCGCGTGGCAGAGGCGGTAGCCACGCTGGGATTGAAACATGCGGTTGTAACCAGCGTGAATCGCGACGATGACAACCTTGGCAGCGCCAGAATTTTCGCGGAGACCATCCGCGAGATTCGTGAGCTGACGCCCGATTGCCGCGTCGAAGTGCTGATCCCAGATTTTCAGGGTCTGGAAGAATCGCTGCGCATTGTGCTGGATGCCAAGCCGGACGTGCTCAACCACAATACCGAAACTGTGCCCCGGCTCTATCGCACGGTACGATCCGGCGCGCGCTACGAACGCACCTTGACTCTGCTGGAGAATGCCAAGAAATTCTCACCCGGCATGGTGACCAAGAGCGGGGTGATGGTCGGCCTGGGGGAGTCGTCGGAAGAACTGGTCGAGGTCTTCCGTGATCTGGGCGCGCGCGGCGTCGACATCCTCACGGTCGGGCAGTATTTGCGTCCCTCGAAGGATCACCTGCCGATTGCCCGCTTCTATGAGCCAGAAGAGTTTACCTACCTGCGGGAACAGGCTCTGCGCTTCGGCTTCCGCCATGTCGAGTCGGGACCGCTGGTGCGGTCGAGCTATCATGCGCACGAGCATGCCGATGCCGCTGGGGCGCGGCGGTCAGTTTCCTAGCTTGGCTAAATCGTAAAGGATGATGAAGATCAAAATCCCCGCCCTGTCTCTGCAAACAACACAGAGACAAGGACGGGGCACCCGGATCAATGGCGCCCCTGACTCTAGAACACGTGCAGCTTGATGCTCAGGTACTTCTTGGGGTTTTCCCGGATCGCTTTTAGCAAATTGCGGGTCTCGACCAGCATCTCGTTCGCGTTGTTGTAGAGAGTCTCGTCCTTGATTAGTTTTCCTGCTGTGCCTTGCCCGGCTTCCAGTTCCGTAGTCAGCTGTGAGAGTTTGCTGATCGTGGTATCGAGCTTCTTGGCCAGTTCCTCATCCTTGCTCAGTTTGCCGAGAGTGCCCTTGCCGGCGTTGACGTCGTCGGTCAGTTTCTTCATGTTGGCGATGGTGTCGTTGGCGTTGTTGTACAGCGTCGGATCCTTCAGGAACTTTCCGGCCGTGCCTTTGCCCTGTTGCAGGTCGTCGATGACGGCATTCATTTTGTCGAGGGTGGCGATGAATTTTTCGTAGGCATCGTTGCGGCTGATCAGCCGTCCCAGGCTGCCCTCGCCGCTTCCCACCTGCTGCACGATCTGCTGGAATTCCGCAATCGTGGAAGAGAGACGGTTGTAGAGTGTCGGATCGTAGATGAGTTTGCCCAGCGATCCTTTGCCGCTTTCGGCGAAGGCCAGAATGCGGTCGGCGCGCTTTAACAGGGCGTCCATGTTCTCGAGCGTGCCCTGGCTAGCGCGCACCACCTGATTGAAGTCAGGATGCACCTGGGTGGGCAGCGTATCTCCATCGCGCGCCGGAGGGCCGAGGGCCTGAAGGCTGTCGATATCAAGATAGGTTTCTCCCAGCACGCCTGCGGTTTCAAGCGAAGTGACCGAGTCGCGATGGATGGCGTAACTGTATTTGGTGCTGACTTTCATCACGACTTCGACGGGAGTTAGCTGCTTATCTTTGTCGGGGACGATGAGAATCTTGCTCACGTTGCCGACATCGACTCCGCTCAGACGCACCGGAGCGCCCTGGCGGAGTCCTTGGGCGTTATCGAAATAAGATTTCAGGGTGATACGGCGGGTGAAGAGGCCCGTGCTTCCAGACATCAGGAATAGCAGAACGGCCAGCGACAGAGTGGCAACGAGCACCGTGATCCCAACGCGCAGTTGCGACCACTTGAGCTGCTTCTGGCTAGGCAAATGTATTCCTCATAGCGCCAGTCTGGACGGGATTCCACCGGCCGCTCGAACAGCTCGGGAACGCAGCCGGCTCCTCGCTCGAATGATAACAAAAAGTTGAACAAGATCTAGGCGGGTTTCGTGCGCAGTGCCGGCGTTAGCAAGAGGGCGAGGAGGTATGCAGCGGCTCCGCACGCCAATGTAACTGTTAATCCGAACTGGATAGCGATGACCATCGCCAAGGCCGATCCGAGTACGCTGGCCGCCGCGTTCAACGCCCAAGCCCATTCGACGGCATTATCGCGATCGCTTTGCTCGACGGGAGCTTCTGTAGCCGGAAGGGCAGCGAGTGCACGCAGGCCCGTGGGGAACGGCATCCCCATGACAAATCCTAATGGGACGAGAACAACTCCGCTGACCAGCAGGCGATATCCGAAGTGCAGTCCGACCAGTGCTGCTAAACGGCTGGGCAGCAAAAACACGTGGGCTAGAAGGGTTACGATGACGAGCACGAGAGGTACCCAGCACAGGTTCGTGCGCGGCAGCCAGAGCCGCGAGAACAGGCTTCCCGCGCCGCTGGAGAGCATCAGGAGAAAGATTACGACGGTCAAGGCATAGGTGGGATGGCCAAGGAACAGCACGAAGCGCTGGATAAAAGCGATCTCAACCAGTATGTAGCCCAGACCGACGGCCACGAAATAAAGCAAGGGAACGGGTGAGTGGCGGACCGTCCGGAGGCGGCTTCTGAGCGCGAGAGGCAGAATAAGAAATGCCGCCACCGCGACGAGCGAAATCAGCAGCACAAGCAGAAGCACCAGCACTCCGAGATTCACTTTCCAGTCGATGCCGCCGCGGTCACTCTTTTCGCGGAGAATTTGCTCCGGCTTCAGCGTGAAAAAAAAGAAGGGAGCATTGTCGGTGACAGGGGCGGTGTTGTAGGGGTAGCTGCGCGCAAACGCGTAGGGATCGTTGCTGGCGATGAGATCGGAGAATGGATTTTGCCCCGGGTCCGAGGGCAGGTACAGCGGCTCCAGTTGCGGGTAGTTGTCGAGATGCGTGCTCACCGCGTCCTCTTCGGCGGAGGTGAACGGAGTTTTCTTGGCCAGCACCACGACCGGGATGCCGTCTTCATCGAGCGATCCTTGCGAAGCGACAATAAAATTGCCTGCGGGATTTCTAACCCCGAGGCGATGCAGCGCTTCCATCGCCACTGCGACGACCCGCAAGGCTTCGCGCGGATGGCGGAATTCCCAGCGCGTGATGGCGATCATTCCGTCGGGCTTGAGGTGATTGAAATATTCGCGGAAGGCCTCAACGGTATAGAGATTGTTTTCACTGAGGGCGAACGCACCGGCGGCGGTCGATGCCCAGGTGTCGACCAAAGTCATTTGCACGACATCGAACGGCTGCGGAGTGGAACGCAGAAACGACCGGCCGTCAGTGACATGAATATGCACATCGGGCCGCTGGTAGAGATGCTGCGAGTAATCCGCGTACTGCCCGCGCATAATGGTGGTCGCGATGATGGGATTGATCTCGATGCCAGTCACGCTGGGACTGCCGTTCGCGATGGCGCGCAGCACGTCTACCCCACCGCCGGGCCCGATGATGGCGAACTCGCCGTGCGGACGCAACACGTTCGCCAGTGCTGGCGGCGCCGACATGAGGTCGCTTTCCCACTCCGTCTGATGCCAGCGAGACACGTCCGCATTCATGATGTAGGTGGAAGCGTCGGCGTCAATGACCACCACTTTGGCTTGATCTTTGCGGTCGACCTCTACGCGCGAGAGCGCGTTCCAGCGCGCGAACTCCACCTGCGAGGGATCGCGGAACCTGCCCTTTGCGTAGACCACGTCGATCAGACGACCTGAATAATTCGCGCCGATCAGAGCCAGCAATGCCAGCGTGAGCAAGGCCGCGTTCCTCCGCAGTGGACGAAGTTCGGCCCAGATCGTAGCGGCGGCCGCCATCGTGGCTCCGGCGAACAGAACGACATTCGGTCCGCCGATCCAATTGAGCAAAGGCACCACCGCCAGACAGGCCAGCGCCCCGCCGCACAGGTCTGCCCCGTAGAAGCGCGGGATGCGGCGCGTATCACGCGCGAATACGATTGCGAACAGAAGTCCGGTGAAAAAAAACGGCACGGCCGCGGCCAGGTAGAGCGCGGTCAGCCGTCCGAAGTTTCCCCAGGAAACATTCAGAGAGACCGGAACATGCAGGACAACCTCGAGCACCCCGACGACGACGACCGAGTTCATCATGCACAGCCGCGCCGCCAGCGTGCGCGTGTCGATGCCCGCGAGCCTGAGCTTCAGAAAGTATGCGGACACGCCTCCTGCGCCCAGACCCAGCAGAGCAATCGAAATTGCGAGAAAGGCGAAGTGGTAGAAGAGCACGACGGAGAATAGCCGTGTGAGCGCGAGTTCGAGTAGAAGGGCTGCGAAGCTGGTGAGCGCGAGACCAGCCAGCAGAGTCTTTTCCGCGATTTCATTCGCATTCGTCGTTGGGGCAGGAGTGGCGGTGGCGACGGGCATATTCGATTGAGGCGACAGTCTAGCAGATGACAGCCAGCGCATCGGCGGTTGGCGCGATCAGCTTTCGAGAATCACTTGCGCGATGGCCTGCTCCGCGGTGTGTGTAATAGACAGCGCGGTATTTTTCATTCCCAGCTTGGCTGCGAACTCTCCCGCTTTTCCGTGGAATGCGATTGTAGGGCGACCTCCCGGCATGCGGACTACTTCGCAATCGCGCCAGCGTACCCCATGATTCCAGCCGGTGCCCAGGGCCTTCATGGCGGCTTCCTTGGCGGCGAAGCGGGCCGCATAGCGCTCATAGCGATTCATCTTTGAGTCGCAATATCGAATCTCGCCGGTCGTGAAGATGCGCTGCAGGAAACGGTCTCCAAAGCGCTCGATGGACTGGCGAATGCGGGGAACTTCGGCGATGTCGATGCCCGTGCCTACGATCATGTTCAGGAGTGCCTTCAGCCCAGAATCTTACAGCAAACGATCTCCACGATAGATCAATCGCCCGTCGATGATGCGAGCCTCCGCCATCAACTTATGCGGTTTGACCGGACCTTCACCATCGATGTGCAAGACTTCGTGTCCGTGGGCGGCCAGCCAGTCGGAGATTAGCATGCGATGGCAGCGGAAGTACGGGCGCTCGGCACACATGTAGGCTGGCCGCGAATTTTTCGCGAGCGCCAGCAGTTCGCTGATCGCGTGGTCGAATTCTGGCGTCAGCATGTAGTCCGCATAATTGCGGAAGCTCTGGTTGCGCAAGGCGATGTGTGGCGACTCTTCAAGAACCTTCTTGCGGTAGCCCCCCAACGATTGCATCGATACGTAGCGGATTCGCGCGGCCGGCAGGCTTTGTTCCAGCGAATCGCGATTGAACTGCGGCAGCCGCCGCGACATGGGAAAAGCGCGGACATCGACCAGCGTCTGAATCTGATGCGATCGGAGAGCCTTGATCAGCTCCTCCAGCGAGCGAGTGGAATGTCCGATGGTGTACAGAACGGCCAAAGATTTTGGATGCGGAAAGGCTAGGAGACGATTCCATTGAGCGCGGCCGCGACGAGCGGCTCCTGGTCCGCAAACACCGTGCGCAAATCCAGCAGCACTCGTCCTTGTTCGACTCGGGCAATGATGGGCGGATCGGACCCTCGCAGGCGCGCGGCCAACTCGTCGGCGCTAAGACCGTAGGAGCTGAGGGCCAGCAGTCGGGTCGGCAAAACCGAAGAAGGCGCGGCGCCGCCGCCGATGACCGATTCCCCATCTGTGACTTCGGTGTTGAGGATCGAGGACTGGACCTTTGCCGCGAGCGACTCGGCGCGTTTGCCGATTTCGTGTTTCGTCAGGCGCATCATCTTTAGCGTGGGAATGGCCTCGTGGTCGCGCTTTACGTAGGCGAAAAGGGTGGCTTCCAGAGCGGCATAGGTCAGCTTGTCGACGCGGAGGGCACGAAACAGAGAGTTGGCCCGCATCCGGCTGACCAGATCGGCGCGGCCGCTGATCAGCCCTGCTTGGGGCCCGCCCAGCAGTTTGTCGCCGCTGTAGGTCACGATGTCGACTCCGGCACGCAGGCTGTCGAGGACACTGGGCTCGCCGCTGATGCCGAAACTCTGCAAGTCGACGAGCGCGCCACTGCCCAGGTCTTCCATGAAAGGCACGCCGCGCCGGCGCGCGAGTGCGACCAATTCGGCGGTCGACGCCTGTTCGGTGAAGCCGGTGATCTCAAAGTTGGATCGATGCACGCGCAACAGGAGCCGTGTGCGCTCGGTGATCGCTTTTTCGAAATCGCCGACGCGAGTGCGATTGGTCGTGCCCACTTCACGAAGGATTGCGCCCGACTTCGCCATAACATCCGGGATGCGGAAGGAACCGCCGATCTCCACCAGTTCTCCCCGCGAAACGATGACTTCACCGCCCTCGGCCAGCGTGTTGAGCGCCAGCAGGACTGCAGCGGCATTGTTGTTTACGACGATGGTCGAGAGCGAGCGTAGCTTCTCCGACTCGCTGCGCTCCTGCAGGGCAGGTTCAGACTGGACAGCCGAGGCGGCTGTCGCTACGTGTGTCGTGCCTTCGCCGAGCAGGCTGCGAAACAGGCGGTCGACGTGAATGTCGCGTTTGCCGCGAGCGCCAGCCTCCACATCGAACTCGAGATTGGAAAACCGCCCGGCAGTCGTGTGGATGTGCGCTAGCGCGCCCTCCGCCAGCGGAGCGCGGCCGAGGTTGGTATGCAGAATGACGCCAGTCGCATTAATAACCGGACGCAGCGAGGGTTCCATGGTGCGGCGAGAGTGCTGTTCGATGGCGTCGGTGAGTCCGTCAAGGGCAAGTCGCAGGGCAGGCTCGTCGAGGAGTCCTGAAGCAATCTCTTCCCGCAAACGCGCAAGCACGGCGCGGACCGCGTCAGCCACCGCAGCTGTCCCATAGCTCGCCGCGAACGCTGCTACACTGGGCACACGAGTAAGCTCGTCGACTGACGGCAAGGTGCGAAAAAGCTCAGCTTTGGCCGGGCTTTTTGTCCTTGATCTGTTGCCCGATTTCATCCTCGGATTATCCCACGAAAACCGCGCAACTTCGTGGACAAAGGACCGCCTACAAAGTATGCAGATAGGCCAGAAGATCGTGAATGTCCTGTGAATTCAAGGTCTGGCTGTAGCCGGGCATTTCGTTGCGACCAAGGCGGATGATATCGGTGACGCGCTCATCGTTGGCGGGCAATCCGCTTAGAGACAGGTACTTACGTTGGAACATTCCCTTGAGGGCCGGGCCTTTCTTGCCGCGCGTGGAATAGGGCTCATGGCATCGATCGCAATGCGAGTCGTAGATTTTGCGGCCGGCGGACTGCTGCGGATTGAGGCCGAGTTCGGCGTCGGACTTGCGGCGCTCGACATCGCACGCGGAGAGAAACGCGAGCGTCAGAACCGCTGGCGCTGCAAAGAAAAGTTTCATGCGACTTTGTTTTGGAAACCGCCCAGCAAACTTTCTACTTTCAATTGCATCCACCATCCTCGACGTGCGGGCCGTACGCGGCACTGCGAGCCGTTTTACAATGATAGAGCAAAGCGCCGCTTTTGCTGACTCATGGTTGCGATCAAGCGAATTTATGAACCGGCATCGAGCAGCGACGGGGTGCGCGTGCTCGTCGACCGGTTGTGGCCGCGAGGGCTGACCAAAGCCGATGCCGCAATCGACGAATGGCTACGCGAACTGGCGCCTTCCAACGAACTGCGCCGCTGGTATCATGGTCGCCCCGATGAGTGGCAGAGTTTTCGCAAAAAGTATCTGCAAGAATTGTCGCAACCCGAAGCCCAAGATTCACTGCATCA
>Ga0070717_10002289_pt1 | contig 13430 bp, 10 predicted proteins | sample LARL113metaG_FD_71366 | JGI IMG/M metagenome (GOLD analysis project Ga0070717, IMG submission 71366) | Corn, switchgrass and miscanthus rhizosphere microbial communities from Kellogg Biological Station, Michigan, USA - LAR L11-3 metaG | ecosystem: Host-associated > Plants > Roots > Rhizosphere ... | reverse complement strand
GGCGAAGGTTGGTTAGATCTTGAGCATGCCGCCACGGTGGAGGTCACGTCAGAGGATAAAGATTTTCCAATCGAGTCTTCGTTATCGATCGAGCCAAGGCAAGGCTGGCGTGCCGCTGAACCGAGAGCTCAAACAATTCGGTTGCTTTTTGGTGAGCCTCAAGAGCTCAAACGCATTTCGCTGGTTTTCGAGGAAGACGAGATAACGCGTACGCAAGAGTTTGTGTTGCGAGCGTTGTCGAATCCTGGCGGGCCGTTTCGAGAGATTGTGCGTCAGCAATGGAATTTCAGCGAACCTACGTCAACCCGGGAGATCTGCGCTGATCACCGCATCGCCTCGGAGGATACTGTCGTAGAAGCGCGGCTGCCAAACGGATTGCTTTAAGCCCAGCTCGTGACATGAGCGGGTCACCCCTGCTTTGTAAGAGCGAATGATCGTGGATAGAGAGCCCGCAGCTGGTGAAATCCCATTTGGCGAAGGCAGCTTGTTCGGATTCGGCGAGTGACAATAATCACCGTCGATCATTACGATCGCGTGCAAGTGGTTCGGCATCACAACGTGCGAATCGAGTTGCACGTTTTCATAATGTTTGCCGAGTCTTCGCAGATCAGATTCGGCGAGTCGACCAATTCGTGAGAGTTGAACTTCACCGTTGATTATTTCACCGAAAATGTGGGCCTTCTCGTACGTTCAGATTGTGACAAAGTACCAGGCGCGTAAGCGATAGTCCCACTGGCGAAGACGGGTGGATTCGATGCGGAATCTATTTTGATAGAGAGTCATGACTCAGGGCTGTTGAATCGGAGCCCGTATGCTTTGATTATCCTGCTTATCCTGCCCGGTGGGAGACGTTGCAAGCAACGTCTCTACGATTGGTTCCCGTTTTGGATCTCCATTGCCCCGTTTCCTGTTCACATTTAAACTTGTAGTCCTCGTTAGTCTGTAGCATCAGGAGACCCCATGCTGGTTGTCATGCAGGCGCACGCCACGGCGGAGAATGTCCGCGCGGTTTGCGACAAAATCGAATCTCTAGGATACCGCGCCCACGCCATCCCGGGCGCTGAGCGTACCGCCATCGGCATCACCGGAAATAAGGGCGAGGTCGAACCCGGCACGCTCGACGAGATGCGCGGCGTGCAGGAAGTCATCCGCGTCACCAAGCCCTACAAGTTGGTCAGCCGCGACATGAAAGAGGACAACACCGTCGTCTCTTTCCCTGGAACCGACGCGACTTTTGGCGGTCCTGGCCTTGCCATTGTTGCGGGGCCGTGCGCTATTGAGAGCCGCGAACAGGCATTTGCAGTGGCCGAACGAGTGCAGCGTGCTGGAGCGCAGTTCTTCCGAGGCGGAGCTTACAAGCCCCGCACATCGCCATATTCGTTCCAGGGACTCGGCGAAGAGGGACTGCAGATCATGGCCGAGGTCCGCGAAAAGTTCGGTCTGAAGATCGTCACCGAGGCGATTGACAACGAGACGCTGGAATTGGTCGAAGAATATGCAGACGTGATTCAGATCGGCGCCCGCAACATGCAGAACTTTTCGCTGCTGAAACGTGCTGGCCGTGCCCGCAAGCCAGTGCTGCTCAAACGCGGCATGTCGGCCACGCTAGAAGAGTTTCTGATGGCGGCCGAATATGTAATGAGTGAGGGGAATTACAATGTCATCCTCTGCGAGCGCGGCGTTCGCACATTTGCCGACCACACGCGCAACACCCTCGACCTGAGTCTCATTCCCGCAGTCCAGCGCTTGAGCCATTTGCCAATCCTGGTTGACCCCAGCCACGGTACCGGCAAGCGCAACAAAGTCACTCCGCTATCACGCGCGGCAGTCGCCGTGGGCGCGGATGGGCTCCTCATCGAAGTGCACTGCGAACCCGACAAAGCCCTCTCCGATGGCATACAGTCCCTCTATCCCGACCAGTTCGATGAACTGATGGCGCAGGTCAGGCAGATTGCGTCAGTGGTGGGGAGGACGGTGCTGGGGATTGGGGAGCATGCGACGCTAGCCGCCGCCGGCACGCTGAGTAAAAGGCCGCGACGATGAAGACTGCGCACAGAATTCTTTTGTGTGGTGTGTTGGCGGCGACGCTCTGGCAGGCCAGTGCGCAGAATCTTCGCCAAACGGCTTCGACGACCGGCTCGGAAACTTCTCCGGAAAAGGTCGGGCCTGCGAATGATGCCAAATTTATGCGTGGCTTTCCGATTCATGAAGTGAATCCCCAGTATCATGTGAAACCCCGAAAGAAGAAAGCGCAAGGGAAGATCGTCCTGCGTGCAACAATTGCCACGGATGGAAGCGTGAAAGACGTATCGGTAGAGAGTGGCGATCCCTTGCTTGTGCCCGCCGCCGTGGACGCTGTCCGTCAATGGCGTTATCTACCCAACATGCGTAACGGGGAAGCAATTGAGTCGCAGACCAGTGTCACTTTGAATTACGACCTCGGCAACGGCGCATCTCAGCCCGAGGACTCTTCATCAAAAGTTCCCAGAGAGCCGCAGGAAGATCTGATTGAAGAGATTGTCGGAGGTGACCTCTTCCGTGTTGGCGGCGGAGTAACCGCGCCGAGGTCCACTTACGCTGCCGACCCTGACTACTCAGAAGCCGCTAGGAAGGCCAAGCTCCAGGGAATGGTTCTTCTAGGACTGATCGTTGGAGCCGACGGGAACGCACGAGATGTATGGGTAGTCAGAAGTCTGGGCAATGGCCTGGACGAGAAGGCCATAGGTGCTGTAAACGCATGGAAGTTCCAGCCCGCAACCAAAGAAGGCAAGCCGGTCGCAGTGCTTATTAGTGTCGAGGTCGTCTTCCGCCTGTACTAGTGAGTGTGTTCGAGATCAGTTATTGTTTTGCAGGAGTTCAAGCTGTTAATTGGAGGGCACGACTTTCCAGTCGTGCCGTTACGTGGATCCGAATCCATATCGGCACGCCTGAAAGCCGTGCCCTTCCCAGTCTCTTTATTCCGCTCTTCGTCCGCTTGCTGTCGTGGTCGCCACTCCCAACTTGCGCAGCCGGTCTTTCGCCTGCATGGCTTCATTCGACCTGGGATAACGCTGGACCACATGTCGCAAAGCCGCAATGCCGGCATCTTTTTGGCCGGACTCGATTAGAGCGAATCCCTTTTTCAACTCGGCTGACGCAGCCTTGGTCCCATCCGGAAAACTCTGCAGGACCTGATCGTATTTCTTCACCGCCTGCGGGTAATTTCCTGCGCGGAAGTCCAATTCCGCGAGGTAAAAGTAGGCATTGCCAGCCAGGTCCGTGTTTGGGTAATTCTTCACATAATCTGAGAACTCCTGCTTGGCCAGGTCCACGTTACCGCCGTTGTAGTCGCGCAGTCCATTGTTGTAGAGCACGTCCGGAGGCGGCACCGCTAACTGCGCCTGTTGAGCCTGCGTTTGTGCGCTCGTCTGTGCGGCCAGGCTCTGTTGCGCTGCTTGCAAATCCTCGAGCTGCTTGGTCACTTTTCCGAGCCTGGCCTTTAGCTCGTCGAGGCTGTCGTTCAGAGCCTGCAACTGGCCCGAGAGCTGGTCCACATGGTTACTGGTATCGCTCTGTTCTTTCTGCAGGTTGGTTTGGATGTTCGTGATCGCGGACGTGACCTTGTTAATGCTGTCCGTATTCTGGTCCATCAGATTCTTGAGCACGCCCATGCGTTCATCGAGCGACTGCTTCAACGTGGTGACTTGATCGGAGAGTTGCTGTACCTGGGTCTGTAGCTCGACGAGCTCACGGTTGACCGCCCAGGCAGGACTGACTCCGATCGGACCAACGATCAGGCCCGTGGCCAAGACAGCAAGGAAAACGCGGATGCAATGGGTTTTCATGTCAGTTCCTTAAGATGCGGAAAATGGCTTTTCGGTAAGTGCAACAGATGCGAGGCCACAGGTCAAGTTCACGGGCGGGAACGTGGTACTAGTGAGGCGGCTTCCGACTCCGAACCCACTTGGCTGGCCTAAAATGCTTCCTTGTTCACTACGTACGGCATTTTCGTTACATCGCCGCCGTAATTTCCTTCGAGGACGTCAACCAGACCCTGCACACACCGCCCTGCCATGCCCTTATTTGGATCAGTTGAGAGCCGGGTGATCTTGGCGGCGCTGGCAAAGTGGGGAAACAAGCGGCAGCGGTCTTCAATGGCGGGGTCACGTAGGGGAGAATCTGCGGGCAGCGGTTCTTTCTCGTACACATCGAGTGCCGCACCGGCGATCCATTGCTCCCTCAGCGCGCGAGCCAGCGCATTCTCGTCCACCACCGGCCCGCGCGATGTGTTCACAAGAAACGCTGACGGCTTCATCATCTGTAAAGTGCGCTCGTTGAACAGATGGTGAGTCGGCGTGTCGCTTTCACCCTCGCGGAGCAACGGAACGTGCACGCTGACAAAATCCGCCTGTCCCAGCGCCTCTTCGAAAGACAAGTACTTGATCCAGGTCTTCTCTTTCTGGATGCCGCGCGCATGGCGCAAGTCCATCGTTTCCTGAATCGCGTTTACATATTCATGGTTCTGATAAGCCGGGTCGTAACAGAGAATATTCATGTCAAACCCAGCACACTTTTTGATCATCGCCAAGCCAATGCGGCCGGTGCCGATGATTGCCATCGTCTTGCCAGTTACTTCGTCTCCCAGAAAAGGCATATAGGGATGCCAGAAGCCCCACTGGTTTTCGCGGGTCAGGTGTTCGGCTGGCCACAGCTTGCGCGCAACAGATCCCAGCATGAAGAAGGCGAACTCCGCTGTCGCCTCGGTGAGAACGTCGGCAGTATTAGTGAAAGGAACCTTGTAACGGTTCGCATCCGCGCGATTGATGTTGTCAAAACCGACAGCAAATTGCGCGACAACTTTCAGCGTGTTCTTGCCGGCCTCAAAGATTTCTGCGTCAATCTGATCCCGCAGTGTCGTGATCAGGCCGTCGATTCCCGAACGCGCTTTTTCGATGATCACACTCTTCGGTGGGGCCGTGGGATCGGGATAAACTTCGAGCTGATAAGCCCGTTTGCGCAGCAGATCGAGAGCCTCGCCAATGTCACAAGTGACAAAAACGCGAAAATTGTTTGTCATTCGATCACTCAAACACCCAACGCGTCGCGCTGCTCGCAAACGTCTTCTCCCACAAACCGAAAGCCATCTTCGGCCGAAGACAGAATACCGGCTCGTTTAAGGTGAGCAGACCCTCTGCCATATCCGACATGTCCCACTTATACTTTTTCTCATACAGCCGAATGAACTCGCGAATGCGCTCGACATCGGTTTCGGTTTCAACCACGCCCTCAAGAATCACCGCTTCGTCCGCCTGTTGCGAACACATGGTGCAGTACGGGTTCGCGGCGAGATTGCGGGCCTTCCGTGATTTGCTTCCCGTGCTGAAGTAGAGGATTCCATCCATCCACAACGCCCATACGATCATCACATGCGGACAACCGTCTGGCCGCGTGGTGGCGATCCAGTATTGCCGGCTTTTGATCAGTCGGTCTTCAGCCCACTTCCATGGCAGCAGACCTTTCTTCGTCTTCGGCAGGTCATAGCCAGGCATGTGCGGACGTGTCGTTTTCGGGGCTTGTATTTCGCGGCTTAGTTTCGCACGCATACAATCACTCTGTCATTCCGAGCGGATTTATCCGCGAGGGACCTGCTGTTGTCTTTGAATTGTGCGACTCTGTGACCTCTGTGTCTCCGTGGTTAAACAGGGTTGTTGATTACCCACTGTTTAATCTTCTCCAACGCCCGGTCCAAATTCTCCATAGAATTCGCAATACTGAATCGCAAATATCCTTCCCCGAATTCTCCGAACGATGTTCCTGATAAACATGCTATCCCCGCTTCCTCAAGCAACGCTTCGGCCAGCGCCTTGGATTTCCATCCTGTTCCAGTGACATTCGGGAACACATAGAATGCGCCCTTCGGCATGCGACAGGAAAATCCCTTGATCTGGTTCAGCCCAGCTACAAACGCATCTCTGCGACGCTGAAATTCCTCTCGCATGTGCTCCACGGAGCTCTGACCTCCGTGCAACGCTTCGACGCCAGCCACTTGCGTGAAGCTTGCCGTACAAGAGTTCGAATTGGTCATCAGCCGGGCGATCTGCACGGCAAGGTCAGGTCGCATGACGCCGTATCCCATGCGCCATCCAGTCATGGCATAGCTCTTCGAAAATCCGTCGAGCAGGATAGTGCGATCTTTGAAGCTAGGTTCCGCGATGATTGAGTGATGCTTGCCTTCAAAAATCAGCCGGCTGTAAATTTCATCCGATAGTACGAAGATATTGCGATCCCCGATGGCTTCGGCGATCTGATCGAGATCACGCTTGCTCAACACTCCGCCCGTTGGATTGTGCGGCGAATTCAGAATGATAAGCCTGGTGCGATCACTGATCAGATGTGCGAGTTCGTCAAGGTCAAGACTAAAATCCTTCTCTTCTCGCAAACGAATAGGAACCGCCCGGCCGCCGACGTAACGGATCATGGACTCGTAAATCGGGAATCCGGGGTTGGGATAGATGACCTCGTCGCCCTCATCAACGAGCGCGAGAATCGAGAAGAAGATGATGGGCTTGCCTCCGGGTACGACCACAACCTCTTCGGGATTGACTTCAACGCCTCGACTGCGACTCACTTCTTCGGCGATCGCCTGGCGTAGATCGGGCAGTCCGGCAGCGGGGCCGTAGTGCGTCCATCCGGCACGAAGCGCGTCGATTCCGGAGTTGACGATGTTCTGAGGAGTGTCGAAATCGGGTTCGCCGATCTCGAGATGGATGATGTCTTTGCCTTGCCGCTCCAGCGCCCGCGCTCGGTTCAGAACTTCAAACGCGGTTTCCGTCCCCAGCCGCGACATGCGCTCGGCCAACCGCAGCTCGAACTGGAGGGCCCGGGACATAAGGCAAAACGGGTTATTGTACTACCTCCGAAAGAGCATTAACCACAGAGGGCACAGAGGTACACAGAGAAGACGGTGCGGTCTCTGTGTACCTCTGTGGTTAATTCAGGTTCTCAAAAATTCCCGCAGCGCCCATGCCCCCGCCAACGCACATCGTCACCAACCCGTAACGCCCATTTCGTCTCTTGAGTTCACGGATGATCGTTGCGGTTAGCTTCGCGCCAGTGCAGCCCAAGGGATGCCCTAGCGCGACCGCACCGCCGTTCACATTTACACGTTCATGGTCGAGGTGACCTTCTTGAATCACCGCCAGCGCCTGCGCCGCGAAGGCTTCATTCAATTCGATTACATCAATGTCAGAGAGCTTCAGTCCCGCGAGCTTCAATGCCTTGGGAATCGCGAACACCGGGCCGAGCCCCATTTCTTCGGGCTTGTATCCTGCAGTGGCGAAGGAAACATAGCGAGCGAGCGGTTTGATTCCCAATGCCTGCGCCCGCTCCGCTGACATCACGATCGCCGCCGCCGCGCCATCAGACATCTGCGATGCATTGCCCGCGGTAACAGTGCCTTTGACGTGGAAGGCGGGCTTGAGTGAGGCAAGAGCTGCGAGCGAAGTGTCGGCACGCGGGCCTTCGTCGGTTTTGAAGAGAAGTTCTTGCCGCTTCGGTTTCGATCCATTCGGAGTGGTGAAACTCACTGACACCGGTACTGTCTCTTCATCAAACCTTCCTGCCTGAATCGCCGCCAGCGCTTTTTGATGGCTGCGCAACGAGAACTCATCCGCTGCCGCGCGCGTGATGCCGAACCTGGTCGCCAACCGTTCCGCCGTCAGCCCCATAGAAAGATATGAGTCGGGATAATGCTCCACCAACCATGGGTTGGGAGAGATCTTGTTGCCGCCCATCGGGACCATGCTCATGGATTCCGTCCCGCCCGCAACAATCACTTCCGCGCCACCAGACATGATTCGTTCTGCCGCCATCGCGATTGCCTGCAGGCCGGAAGAGCAGAATCGGTTGATGGTGATAGCTGAAGCTTCGATCGGTACTCCGGCTCGCAGAGACGCAGTTCGCGCAACGTTCATCCCTTGCTCGGCCTCGGGCATGGCGCAGCCGAGGATCACATCTTCAATCTCCTTGGGATCAAGCTGCGGCGCCCGCTCCAGCACGCCCTTGATGGCGACGGCAGCAAGATCGTCGGGACGTGTCGCCCGCAATGTGCCTTTGAAGGCGCGGCCGACCGGCGTACGAACTGAAGATACGATCACAGCTTCACGCATAGAAACCCCCAGGCTCAAGATTCAAACTGCTTATCCTTATTGATGCTTGAAGATGATTGCCGATTCGCCTTGTTGCGCTTTGTTCGACAATCCGCATCAAAGATGTCGCGCTTCGGGGTCACAACCAGCGCCCGGTCGCACAGAAACGGCGCTGAGTTCAAGTGATCCAAGCTTTCGAACCACTCGGCTGTCGTTCTAATTATTTCATTCTATTGTCCATTCCCATACGTCGGAATCCCTTCCTGCACCATGTACAACAACCGGCGCGCCCGCGGACCCCAGTCACTCTGGCCGGCCTGGCTAATGGCCTTCTCCGCGACTGCGGCTGCCCGGCCCTTGGCTTCGTCCGACTTTTTCAGTTGTTCTTCAGTCTTATAAATCTCGATCAGCGCCGACCAGCGATACGCGGCTTGAAACAATGCCTCCACCGCTGCAGGAGATTGGGGATATTCGGCTGCGTATTTTTCATAAATCTCCGCCTCTTTCGCTGGACACTTTGACTGTCCCTGCCAATCGCCGCACAGCTTGTTGTCGATGAAATGAAACGCTGCCAGGTAGGCCCATTTGGTGTTCGGAAATTTCTTGATTACTTTCTTGAAATAATCTTCATTCATTCCGTGGCGCAAAAAGGACTCCTGTTCCTTCGCTGAAGGCAGCGACATCACATCGGCTTTCTCAATCTGCCAGCGGATGTCAGCGGAACGGTACATAGCCTCGCCCGCCAACGGTGATTGCGGAAAAATCTCTGCCACTTCTGCGTAGAGTCGCATGGCATCCTGCGCGGCGTAGCGACGTCCGTTGCGTTGACTGGCTTGGTCTTCCGAGTCCACGGCTTCGCCGACCAAAATCTTGTCGCCATCGGGAGTCGTCGGCTGCACCAGGCCTTTGCCTTGCACCCAACCGGAGATGGTGCGCTCTTCCGTCAGGTTCGCTTGCACGTGCACCCAGTCTCCGCTCTTCTCCAAGAAAATAACCTCGCGTCCCCGGTCCAGGTCGGCCAGCTTGGTCGAAGAAGCATCCGGGGAAAGATAAACCCCCGCCACCCGCACAGTGGTAGCCCGCAACCCTTCGGCGCATGCAACCGCCGGAATTAACAGCAGCAATAGCGCGAAGGAGTTTTTCAGTCTCGATTTCCCGAACATCAGCATAGCGCTATCGTACAAGCAGCAAACCCTTCCTATCCACTTTGTAGTCCGCCGCGGTCCGGGGCAAGGTCGTCGCCGCCGCTCTCACAATGTCGAAAACCAGCTCTGGACGCGGAATTGCGCCGCTCTCCACCTTAGACACCTTAAGGTTTCGCCGATGAGCTTCAACTCGCGCCAGAGGACATCGCCCTGAGTTTCTGCTGCATCTTTTATTTCGCAAGATCTCAGGAGTGAGTTGCTTATGAAAACACGTTTTCTTTTAGCCATGGCGGCGTTCTTCGCGTTTGTCGCAGGAGCACTGGCCCAGACATCCACGTCCGTAACCTACAAATACACAAAGATCGATTTCCCGGGAGCGACATCAACTGAAGCAAACAGTATTAACAACGGGAACGTGATCGTTGGCTCGTACATTGATTCTTCGGGATTGAATCATGGTTTCCAATTCGCGAATGGCACTTTTACAACCATCAGTTTTCCTGGAGCCGCGGAAACCGCAGTCCTGGGGATCAACGACCTCGGCGACATGGTGGGTTGGTACAAGGCGTCCATAGTGGTGAACCCACCCCCACACGGTTTTTTGCGTCACAACGGAACCTTCACCACAATCGATGAGCCACAGGCGACATTCGGCACAGCGCTGGTGGGCATCAACAAGTCAGGAGTCATCATCGGCAACTTCGACAATTCTGAAGGCTTTGTTTTCCAGAACGGAACATTCACTCTGTTGAACGCGCCGCAACAGCCGGGTGAGTCAATAGATACTCAGTTGAACGGCATCAACAATTTGGGTGAAGTCGTCGGCCAGGTGTTTAGCGGGGACGACTGGCGCGGCTTTTGGGGACCAATGAATGGCAGCGAGTTCGATTTCCTTGCGCCGCTTTTCTCGCTAGACAATCAGGTGACCGGTGTGAACGGGCGTGGCGACATCGTGGGCTGCCACGATTTGGGCACTCCTTTTATTGCTTTCAATGTCGAAGGAAATGAGGGCAGCGAGAGCACAGAAAAAGTTCCCGGCCAGGAAAGCCTTCCGAATCCTCTGAATGGCACCTCGTGTCCGCGAAGCATTAATTATTCGCGTCTCATCGTCGGTGTGCTTGGGTCTGGTCCCACGGATGGCTATCTTGCGGTGCCCGTGCTGACGCTTAACGTAACCAGCCCAGCAAACCATGCGACCGTCACTAACCCTGTCAACGTTGCCGCAACGGCGTCCGGCGCAAACCCAATCTCACAAATGCAGGTATGGGTGAACTCCAAGGAGATATTCCACGTGAGTGGTGGCACGCTAAGCGCGAACATTAACCTGCCAGTCGGAACAAATGAGCGTTTTGTTGTGCAGGCAGTGGACTCCAAAGGCGTGATCGCGAAGGTGGTGTATACGATCACCGTGCACTGAGCCTGATTCACACAGTAAGCAGTACCTAGCACGGCCTGAGCGAACGCTCAGGGCCGTGCTATTCTGCTGACGACTCAAGCACGAATCTGTTGCAGCAGTCCGGGATCAATATTGCCGCCGCTGATCACCGCGACTGTGAGGTTTGATGGTGGCAACGAGTCGCGGTGGAACAGCCATGCTGCCGTTGCTACCGCGCCGCTAGGCTCCGCCACAGTTTTCGCATTCTGCGCTAGAATGCGCGCCGCTCGCATGATTTCGTCTTCCGAGACCGTGACGATGTCATCGACGTAGCGCCGGATGTGCTCGAATGTCATGGTGCCGATGTACTGCGCTCGCAATCCATCGGCACAGGTTTGCAGGACCTGTTCAGCGGGAAACTTTACGATTTCTCCGGCGCGCAAGCTGGCCTGGGCATCGCCCGCCAGCTCGGGTTCCACTCCAATGACTTTCGTATTGGGCTTGGATAATTTGATCGCAGTCGAAATCCCGCTGATCAAACCACCGCCACCGACAGGAACCAGCACCAAATCGACTTCAGGCAGATCTTCCAGAATTTCCAGGCCGGCAGTTCCTTGCCCGGCGATGATCTTTTCATCGTCATACGGCGGAACGATCACGTATCCATGTTCTGCAGCAAGCTCCTCGGCCTTGATCTGGCGCTCAGGGCCGCTGGGACCGACGAACACGATCTCCGCACCTAGGGCGGCCGTGGCTTCGCGCTTGATCGCTGGTGCATTGCGCGGCATGACGATGACAGCTTTCGTCCCCAGAGCCCGCGCTGCATAAGCGACGCCCTGGGCGTGATTGCCGCTGGAATAGGTGATCACACCTCGCGCCCGTTCTTCATCGCTAAGCGATGCAATCTTGTTGTAAGCCCCGCGCAGCTTGAAGGCGCCGATGGGCTGAAGATTTTCGGGCTTTAGATAGAGAGTGTGGCCTTCGTGCTGGATCGTCAGTAGCGGAGTGCGGACGGTAATGCCGTCGATTCGGGACCGTGCTTCGCGGATGTCAGTGAGAGAAACGATTGCTCAGGCCTCAATTGGGGCAGGTGAGGGCACTGCCCTGCACAATCCATGTAGCCCCAGACGCCCTCGTCTGGGTGGCTCAAATTTCCAATATCACCGGCATAATCAACGGCCGCTTCTGCGTCTGCTTCGAAATATATCGCTTCAAGTCTGCGCGAATCTTTTCCTTGATGACGCCATAGTCTGCCCGCTCTTCGTCGCTCGATTGTGCCAGTGTCTGGACAACAATTCCGCGAACCTCATCCATGAACCCGTTTTCACCGCCCGAAAATCCCCGCGTCACGATCTCGGGCGAGACTTCAACTTTGCCTGTCAGCTTGTTGATAGCGATAATGGGCAGCACAAAGCCGTCTTCGCTCAAGTGGCGGCGGTCTTTGATGACCAGATCTTCGACAACATCGGTACGCGATCCGGAATCAATGCAGATGCGGCCTACGTTAACCCGGCCTGCTTTGCGGGCGCCGAGTTCGTCGAATTCCAAAATGTCGCCGCTTTCAATCAGCATTACATTGCCAACCGATCCATGCATGGAAGCCGCGAGTTCGGCGTGCAGCTTGAGCTGCCGGTACTCACCGTGAATAGGTATAAAGTACTTGGGTTTAACCAGATTAATGATCAGCTTCAGCTCTTCCTGGCTGGCGTGCCCGCTCACGTGCACCGGGGGAGTGGAGCCGTCATCGTAAATAACGTGCGCCTCGCGGCGAAACAGGTGGTCCACCATGCGGTAGATGGCTTTCTCATTCCCCGGAATAATCCGCGACGAGAGCATCACCGTATCGCCCTTCTCGATTTTCGCGTGTTTGTGATTGTCGACCGCGGCGCGCGACAGCGCGGACATCGGCTCGCCCTGGGTCCCGCTGATCAGCACGCAGACTTTTTCCGGCGCGAAATTTTTCACTTCGCCGGGGTTGATCAGCAGCCCGTCGGGAATCTCTATATAACCGAGATCCTCAGCGATCTCCGACGAGTTGTTCATGGACCTGCCGATGAATGCAACTTTTCTTCCGTGCTCGGCGGCAAGCTCCACCGCCAGCTTGATGCGATGAATGGAAGATGCGAAGCAGGAGATGAAGAGCCGCCGTTCGGTCCGCGCAAAGACTTCGTCAAACTTACGACGTACGGCACGTTCGCTCGGGGTGTAGCCTTTGCGCTCCACATTGGTTGAATCTTGTAAGAGCGCCAGCACGCCCTCTTTCCCGTACTCGGCGAAGGCATGCAGATCAAATAGACGGTTGTCTGTGGGCGTGGGATCGACCTTGAAGTCGCCGGTGTGAATCACGACTCCCAGCGGCGTATGAATCGCAAGGGAAACGCAATCCACCAGGCTGTGAGTAACCTGAATAGGATGAATCGTAAACGGGCCGATCTTAAAGCGCTCGCCCGGCCGGATTTCTCTTAACTCAGCGTCATCCAGCAGGCCGTGCTCGTCCAGCTTGTCCTCGACATAAGCCAGAGTGAATTCCGTGCCCCAGACGGGAACATTCAGCTCAGAAAGAATCCAGGGTAGAGCGCCAATGTGGTCCTCATGGCCGTGTGTGAGCACGATCGCTCGCACCTTCTGCCGGTTTTCCATCAAATAGGAAATGTCGGGAACAACGATGTCCACACCCAGCAGTTCGGCCTCGGGAAACATCATGCCGGCGTCAACAACAATGATGTCGTCACCCCAGCGCACGGCCATGCAGTTCATACCGAATTCGCCGAGGCCGCCGAGCGG
>Ga0070717_10002288_pt1 | contig 13430 bp, 13 predicted proteins | sample LARL113metaG_FD_71366 | JGI IMG/M metagenome (GOLD analysis project Ga0070717, IMG submission 71366) | Corn, switchgrass and miscanthus rhizosphere microbial communities from Kellogg Biological Station, Michigan, USA - LAR L11-3 metaG | ecosystem: Host-associated > Plants > Roots > Rhizosphere ... | reverse complement strand
GCAGCGGATCCAAGCTCTGTTGGAGCGCGGACTGCAACGGGAAGTCGACTTTGAGAATCGGTGGCCCGAGGTGCTCGGCACGCTCGTCGAGACGTAGTCACCGTGTGGTGATGCGCAGCCCTCGCCGAGCGGGCAAACTTACTCGCGACGCCCTCCGGCTCTTGGAAACGGGAACTTCTCGGCGCCAAACCAATCGCGGTGTGTTCGTTGCGCCGCCCTCGTGCGCAAAATTGGTTTCCCCCAATAGTCCCACTGGCTAGCTTTTCCTCGGACTCTTCGTTCGCGTTCGTGATTGCAGGACCAGCTAGAGGCACAAACAAGCGGTTGCATAAACGCTCGCCATCTGTTCTGGGCGGATGACGGGCAAGCGGGAAGTAATCCCAAGGTAAGGTTAGCCGACTATCGGGAAACGATCCACGTTGGGGTCCCAGAGGTATTGACCTCGCTCTCTGTCACACCTACGATTCTCGGAAATGGCAACGCCCTCCCAACCCATAGGGCAGACGGTTTCCCATTACCGCATTCTCCGCAGAATCGGCGCCGGAGGCATGGGGGTAGTGTATGAAGCCGAAGACCTGAAGCTTGATCGCCACGTGGCACTAAAATTCCTTCCAGCAGAACTCGCGAACAATGTGCAGTCGCTGGAGCGTTTTCGACGGGAGGCGAGAGCTTCCTCAGCACTGAATCACCCGAACATCTGCACAGTCCACGAAATCGACGAGGCTGACGGGAGGGCATTCATCGTCATGGAATTGCTGGAGGGGCAGACGCTCCAGCGCCAGATCGCGAGCAAGCCGCTGCAGATTGAAACGGTGCTCGAACTGGGAATTCAGATTGCGGATGCGCTCGATGCCGCCCATTCCAAGGGCATCATCCACCGCGACGTAAAGCCTGCGAACATCTTCGTGACCACCCGTGGCCACGCAAAGATTCTGGATTTTGGTGTCGCAAAACTCTACTCCAAATCACTAGACGCGTCCGCAATGAGTGCATCTACGGTGAGCCTGGATCTCACCAGTCCTGGCGCTGCGGTTGGCACCGTCGCCTACATGTCGCCGGAGCAGGCAAAGGGCCAGGAACTAGATGTCCGCACCGATCTGTTCTCGTTCGGTGCAGTGCTGTACGAGATGGCGACAGGGAGATTGCCATTTCGCGGTAACACTTCGGCGCTCATCTTCAAAGGCATTTTGGATGAAGTGCAGACGCCCGCAGCTCGCTTGAATCCTGATGTGCCGGATGGGCTCGAAGACATCATCAACAAAGCCCTGGAGAAAGATAGAGATCTGCGCTATCAGCATGCCTCAGAGATGCGCAGCGATCTGATGCGACTAAAACGGGAAAGCAAGTCGGGCCGAGCCACGGCCCCGGAGGTGGTCGCCCGTCCGGCGCGGCTCAAGCCTTGGTGGCGTCGCAAGTGGGCGGTGCTGGCCGGAATGGCGGCGCTGACCGCAATTCTGATGCTCGCGTTTTGGTTGAAGGTGTTTCGCAGCCAGACAGGAGCCTTCGATTCAGTGGCTGTACTCCCTTTCACCAACCAGGGCAACAATGCCGATACGGAATACCTGAGCGATGGCATGACCGAAGAAATCATCAACAGCCTCTCCCGGCTGCCACAGCTTCGGGTGATGGCGCGCACCACCGTTTACCGCTATAAAGGCCGCGATGACGATCCGCGAAAGATCGGCCGCGACCTCGACGTTGGGGCCGTGCTCGTCGGACGCGTCCTATCGCGCGGCGATTCATACACGATGCAAACCGAACTGGTGGACGTCTCGAACGGAACCCAGCTCTGGGGCAATCAGTACAAGGGTAAACTCGACGACATCCTTGGCGTGCAGGAAGAAATCGCGCAGCAAGTTTCCCAAAACTTACGCTTGCGTTTGAGCGGAGTAGAAAAGAGCGAAATATCGAAGCACACCACTCAAAACCCTGAAGCCTACCAGCTGTATTTGAAAGGGCGCTATTTCTGGAACAAGAGGACCGAAGACGGACTCCTTAGAGCAATCACGTATCTTAACCAGGCCGCTGAAAAGGATCCCCAGTATGCGCTCGCTTATGCCGGTCTCGCTGATTCCTATCTTGTGCAGGGATGGATCGGTCAGCTTTCCCCTAGGGACATCTATCCCAAAGCGCGAGACGCTGCCACCAAGGCTTTGGAACTGGATGATACCCTCGCCGAGGCGCACAACGCTCTCGCTTCGGTCAAAAGGGATTATGACTGGGACTGGTCAGGCGCCGAGCGTGAGTACAAGCGCGCTATCGAGCTGAACCCAAGCTATGCAACTGCCCATCAATGGTATGGCGAACTCTTGGCGGCGCTGGGCCGGAAACAAGAACTAATGGCCCAGATAAACCTTGCGCAACAGCTCGACCCTCTCTCGCCGGTCATTAATGGCGAGAGAGGAAGCATGCTGCTGTGGGCGACAGGGCGAACTGACCTGGCGCTCGAACAGCTGCAAAAGACGCGTGAAATGGATCCAAATTTCGCCCATGTGCACTGGCAAATCGGTCTGGTCCACTTGTGGAATGGAAAGCTTACAGACGCCGCTGCGGAATTTCAGACGGCCGAGACGCTGTCTCCAGGCGTCACCATGTACAAGGGCGGGCTCGGACACGTCTACGCTCGTATGGGGAGGACCGCCGAAGCGCGCAAGTTGCTCGAGGAACTGAACGAACTATCAAAGCAGAGATACATGTCCGGGCTCGATCTTGCTTCCATCTACACAGGGTTGGGAGAAAACGAGCATGCGTTTGCATCTCTGGAGAAGGCCTACCAGGAGCGTGATCCCAGGCTTATCATCTGGCTTAACCGTCACCCAGAGTTCGACGCGCTGCGCTCCGATCCTCGTATGAAAGACTTGCTGCGCCGTATCGGACTGCCGTAGCGGTTGGATGACGGGCAAAACCGGAAGGAACCGCTTTACCTCCCGCTTGCCGACCATCCATCAAGTGGGGAGCCAATTGTGGCGATGTTCGCCAACAGCGAGTTCACCAGCTCAGTGACTTGCATCGAGCCGCAGCCTAGAATCGCCGACCATCGGCCTTCCCCCTGGCGAAATCCACATCCAATCACGACACGGAGCCCACACGGCACACTCCACGGCTACAACCATTCTCGAACCCGTCCGCACCAAAGGACATCTCGCCGCATCGTTGGCGTTGGTTTTGGGATTGCTGTGGGCATTGGAGGCACAATCGGCTCGGGCATCCTGCGCACTCCGGGCGAAGTTGCAGCTCAACTCCGGACTCCGTGGCTGGTCATCGCGGTTTGGGTTTTGGGTGGGGTCTACGCGCTGCTTCTCCAAGGTCGATCTCCTTATCCACTGTGATTGCACCTTAGAGCGCGTTGATCACCGGTAGCTTAACGCCATCCGTGATCGGGGATCGACCTTCCCATCCCATCTATAGAGATTTTTCGGCAATTGAGAGATTGCCCACCAGGTTGTCTCGAATGACTTCCTGTTTGCCGACCATTCTCCCAGAACGATGGTACGGAGAGGTCTGCGAGCGCTTGACCGTTACGGCAAAATGGGGAGAACCAGAGCCGAAGGCCGGGATTTGTCGTGGTAAACGACGTTGGTTGCTTTCACCATGTGCGTCCCCCTCGCTTGATCCTCGCCCGTATTCAAGTTTCGATCAAATCGCGGGAAGTTGCTGCTGGAAACCTCAAGCCGTAGTTTGTGTCCGGGCAGGAGGACATTGCTCGTCGCCCACAGATCCACGCTGATGTGATAAATCTCCCCAGGATTTGCGAGTTCCGGTTTCTCCTGCGAATTGCGGTAGCGCAAGCGCAGAATGCCTTCCGTCAAATTCTGGGCAAATCCGTTCGGCCAGACGTCAACCAATTTCCCGGTAAAGTCTGTATCCACCGCAGAACTGCTGACATAAAGGTCGAGCGCAATCGAACCTGTCACTTCCGTACTCTGGGTAAATGCTGGCGAGGAGAATACGAGCACGTCGCCGCGCGCTTCCGCCGGCCGCTGGTCCTGCGGGCCGACCCCGGTCGGCAGCGCTGAGCAACAAAGCGGTCCGCCAATCGTGGGGATCGCGTCGTTGGGATCGTACACATACTGGTCGGGTTTCTCCTCGGCAGGAATAGCCGTAGTCAGCGCGCCGCCTCCTTCCAGGCCGTTCGCCGGTTTGGCCGAGTGAAGGTAATAGCGCGTTGCCTTGGCGCGCTGCAGCGGCCAGTCATTTTCGTCGCGCCATTCGTTCTTGCCCATGACGAAGATTCTTACCGGCTTCTCCTGATCCGGTCCATTCCCGATCCCTTTCAGCAGGCTGTCGTACCAGCGGAGCACGGCTTCATCCAGATCGAACGGCAACTTGTCCCCAAAATCAACCGCGCCAACCTTTCGAGCGTCCGATCCACCCGCGTGTCCGCCCACGTAGACTTGCAGGCGCTGGCCACGACGCGCTGCCTCCGTCCCCGCCTCTTTCCTCAGCCCTGCATAGTTCTTCAGCGTCCCGCCCAGAAAAATGTCGTACCACGCCCCCAGGCTGAATACGGGAACTTGAATCTGCGCGTAGTGATCTTCGATAGACCAGCGCTTCCAAAAGTCGTCATAGTTCGGGTGCGCCAGCCAGTCGGTGAAATAGGGAGCCAGTCCCGCCACCGAAGCTGGTTCGCGCACGGGATAAGACCATAATGGCAGCTTTTGTGTCCAGCCGAGCGCGTCGCCGCCCGATTGTGCGCGGCGTTCCATGGTGTTTTCCGCCAGTCCCGTCGTCCACGATTCGTCGAACCATTGCTCGAACGCGCCGCCCTGATAGGTCCAGCCGTCGTGATAGTTGGACGCCGTAACGTCGGGGGAAATTCCCGCCAGATGAGGCGGACTGGCGATCGCGGCGAGATACTGCGTCGCGCCGACGTAGGAGCCACCGAACATCCCGACCTTTCCGTTGGAATACGGAAGCGTAGCCACCCACTCCACCGTGTCGTAGCCGTCCTGCGATTCGTTTTTGAACGGATACCATTCGCCCTCCGATGCGTATCTCCCCCGAACGTCCTGCGCGACTACCACGTACCCGCGTGCCGCCCATTTCAGGCAAATATCAGCGTCCCATTTCTTGTCATATGGCGTGCGCGTCAACAGCACCGGAAACTTGCCGTCCGTCTTTGGCCTGCAAACATCTGAGCGCAGCGTGATGCCGTCACGCATCTTCGCCTGTACGTCGCGCTCGATGATCACCTCGTAACGGTCGGCCGCGCGGACTGCGGCCGGCGTCAAGACCGTCAGGGCCACGATGCAACAGGCTCGCAGCGCCCGGGAATGCCGCCTTGCTCGATTTGCTCGCTCGTCCAATACCGCTCTTGTCATTCATTCCACCTGAGTTGGGTCGCTGGGACCGCTTGCCGGTTCGCAGCCTAGGCCACGGAAAGCGCTCCTGTCAAGGCAAGGCCGCGCTTCGTAACAATTGCGGACGGATGACGAGCAATCCTTACCTTACCGATTGGGGAAAGTTGGCCGACCATCCGGGAGCAACGCGGCGGCGCGGAGCGAAATCTTCAACCGCTTATCCCAGGCCAACCCAGAGCTTCAGGTCTCCAGCGACAGTGTGTCCCCCACCCGCACTTCCCCGGGAGTGAGAACCGTCGCATAGACGCCCGCGCGCTGTTTGTGCTGCTGGGCAACGCAGCGAAGAACCGCGGGGCTCGGCTTTGCGCTCGCCGGATCAAGCGTGATAATCATGCAACGTTGGTCGACTTCCGTGATGGCAAGCCGCGCTGCGTCTCCCACGCGAACAATCCGGCCCACCCAGTTCAACTCATCGAAAGCTTCGCCGCCCTCCAGATCGACAAGCAGGTTGGGACGAAAGCGCACAGAATCTTCTTTAGTTTCGCTTTCTTGGGCGATCCGGGTTATCGTCTGGCGGCTGATGAGCGAGACTGGTGCAACGTCGTATGAGCCGCGGTAATCGTAGAGCAAGAAGAGCTCTCGGCCTGAATGGGCCTCAAGCGCTTGTCGGAGTTCATCGCTCTTGATGGGGAACTTCTCCCCAGTCGGAGTAGTGACGGTCACCTCAGCTTCCTGTGGGCCGACTTTCTCTGTGAAAGGGCTATAGCAAAGCAGTTCGGGTAGCTCCCGGGCAGTGAGCCAGGGAAAGGAACTGCGCGAAGCCGTCTGGACGAACGCGTAGCGCCGGTCCGCCGGTATACCTTGCAGAGTCAAGGTAGTGGCGTCCAAGGACTCACCGCGCATGGACTTGACCGGATACCGTCTAAGCTGGCGAATTACTCCTGAAAACTGCATAGCATACCTCCTTACGACCCCTCGTCAATCATGATAGATCGGTTGCGGTGACATTTCTAAAATCAGAATTATGTGCGCCCTTTTTTATTCCAGAACAGCAACGGCTTCAACCGGGAGCAATCGCGATCACTTCCCATAAGCCGATTTCCGGGTGCTAATCCGAACGTTTTCGGCTGTCCATTGCTGGTTCAGGTTTGCGGCACGTAGTTCAGCTGGTTAGAACGCCTGCCTGTCACGCAGGAGGCCGCGGGTTCGAGTCCCGTCGCTCCCGCCATTTCGTTGCCGCGAGCCGGCATCTTCGGGAGTTCGTTAGGGAGAAGGTTGAGCAGCTCTTTCCTATGTGCACGCTGGTACGAGGGAGGCGAAAAGTAAGCGGAGATTTACGCTAGATTGCGAGTGCGATGGAGGAAAAGTCCAGCATCCGCGTGGCGCGAGCCGAGCCGGAAACAATCATTGAAGTCCAGACCGAGGAGTCCTGGGAAGATATCACCACGTGGATTTTGGAAAATGTCTGGAAGCGGGTATGCAGCTTGGTGAGGTTCATTGATAGACGAGACGCCAAAATATTTATACGCACTTCATGAACATGATAGGCGAGGCGAGGAAGATCGAACTCCCCGGATTCAGCGCCGGGCTCGACATTGAACGCTTACGCGACAAGTTGAGTCCGCAGCCAGCGTGACTCCGCCACTTCACCAGCAAATTCTCAGACAGCGGCACCCTGATTTCGCCAATTATCCCCAACCACCCCTAGGATCTGGCCCAGTTTCGCCCCAGTGCAGGAAAGTTATTCGCGAAGCACTTTTAGTGAGCGCTAGTCCTTCACCCGCTTTTTCGGCATGTGGCGCAGGCTACGACCCTCTATCAACCGAAACAGCTCTTCCGCCATGTTGGTGGCATGATCTCCGGCCCGTTCCAATGCTTGTGCCATCAAGAGCAGATCCGCCTTATGTTGCGTTTTCGTGGGGCGGTCGCTCTTCAGCTGTCGGCGAAATAATGACCGGTAAACTCGATCAATTTCGCGGTCGGCCCGTAGCACGTAGCTCGCCGGATCCAGCTCGCGCTGGCTGAAGCCTTCCCGGACCTGCTGCAGCATCTTTTCCAAAATATCGGTGATTTCAATGAGTTGTTGAGAGTCCGGTTTCGGCAGCCGGATTTGCAAACTCTGGGCGCGCTGCGCTACCCACCACAGCAGGTCTCCGATCCGTTCGAGCTCGTTACTGAATCTGAGGCATGCAAGAAGTTCGCGCGCTTCCAGTTCAGTGACCTGCGTTATCGCCGCGGGGATCTGCTCATCTATCTCCTGCTCGATGCGATCAAGCTCCTTTTCGCAGTCCCTCACGGCCAGAAACGCCATCTGAGAGGAATTGGTCAGGAATTCCCGGATGTTGAACGCGGCATCACTGGCAACCAGACATGCGTGCAGGGCCAACTCCGTCAGCCCATGTGTCTCGCGAGGTTGCGAATTCTCAAGTTTTCTGCGTAGCAATTTGCCAGAGCTCCGGTTTAAAAATTAAGCCGCCTGGGCTTGATTCTCTGTGTCGAATGGCAAAATACAAATGGAGCGGTGACAGGCAAGTTCCAGCAGATGCCGCGCTGCGGCCAGATGTTCAGCCAGAGAAGTATATTCAGTATATCCCTCAGCCCGGATGGTAAGCACAGGATCCAAACCCTCTACTTCAACGCGCGGTATTTGACCGTCGTGTTCCCGGTCGCAGGCGCAAGCCAGCCGTAAAATGCCGCCCAGGAATTCGACCAGCCAGCGCTTGGATGGCGAGAGCGCCGCAAACCTCCGTTGTGTTTCCCTGGGAAGGGCGCCACGATGGTACCGCGCCACCAGCGCGGCGATGCGAATTTCCTCAGCAGTCCAGCCCGAGGGCGGACTCAAATTCCGAATCAGCCGGGCCGAGGCCTTGTGGTGACCCTTAGTTCTTGAGTCGCCGACCTCATGCATTAAAACTGCCGCTTGCAGAATGTCGCGGTAGGTTTCCCGCATGGGACCACCGAGGATTTCACCGACCGACAAGCCATCGTAAAGTCGCAGCGCTAGGCGTGCAACGTGCTTGGAATGCGCAACGCTGGGGTCGAGGAAGGATGCCCAAATCTGAAGTCGTTCCAGGCCCAAGGACCGGAGTTCCTCCGGCTGTGGCAATCCGGCTCGCCAAGCCTTCCACAAGGAGTTGCTGCCGAGCATTCTCGCCCGGTAGGCTTCCACGCGCTGGCCGCGCTCGTGCTCGATACGAGACCGCCATCGGAGTCGCGACTCGGCATCAGGAAATGCTTTGAAGTGGATGGCCGTCTGCCAGAGAATGTCGAGGTCGTGCACTTCACCCAAAACATCCTGCAGCTCTTTGAGATCGTTGCTCCACGATCCATGCAGGCGCGGCAAGAAATTCTCCACGATATATCGAAAACGTTTTATTCCGATGCGCAACTCATGAAATGAGATTTTGGTGCGGTTGCGCAACGCCTGGCGATGAAGAGCGTGAGCTTGGTGCCATCTTTCCAGCGCGAGGTGAGCGAACACCGGGCCCTCGACTGGAACGCGCGCGGCACGACTGGGTAGTTCGTCTGACCAGTCTTTCCATTGTTTGCGATCAAACTGCTCAAGCGTCCTGGCGGCGGTCTTCTTTAGCTGCTGTTCCCGGTCGAACACGACGTCAGCGAGAATATTGCCAGCTGTGTCGCCTTCGGGTGCGAGCTGCTCAACCCAATTCCTCATCACCTGTGCGTCGCGCAGGCCACCAAGGCTGCTAAAGAGCTGCTTGCCCGCCTTTTTCATCTTCTTCCACGCCGGATCGGGGTCGAAAACCATTATCCCGTCTGTCATTGACCGGCAGCGCCGCAGGGCAGTGCGGAGATCATGGACCGGACCAGAGCGAAAGTCTCCCGCTGCTTTGTCGCACTGATTCAGCACCTCCTGCATCCAGTAGGCGAGTCCCACACGTTTTTGCACCGCTGCGGTCTCAGTCATACTATGCACGCTGTCATTCGACCCAGGAACGAAAACCGTTGCTGATTGCGCGAATTGAAGAATTCCCAAATAAAGATCTGCTTGAACTCGCCTCCATCAGAACTCCAGGTATCCTCCCGCGCTCGTTCGGCTAGGGCTCCCGTCGGTCCCGGTGGCTGGCAGCAAGCCAGTAATCTCTTGCAGGGCCTCCCAGGCCGCCACGTTAAGTGCGGGATCAGAGCTGACAAGGTCGCGGATCATCTGCCATGCAGCAAGATTGAGGGCACCATCCGGCGGAGGCCCCATAGCCAGGGAGACTGAGCATTGAGGGCAGAAGCAGATCCGCTGTGCCGGTGATTTCTGGCGCGGCCGTATTCCCACAGTCTGCGCGAACATATACACAGCAACGGATTTTTGTCCCGACTCGAGCTCACGATTGCAGCGAAGACAATACAAATTTTCCAAGGGTCCTTCCCCGGCAGCGAGTTGCGACAGAAAAGAAAATAATCTGTCTCGTCCCGACTGGACGCAAGTATGCAGAAAGATTCGCGCGTACTGGGAACATGAATCGGAGAATCAAGCTGTGCTCTACCCAGAGGCCAGCGGCCTCATGCACTCTGTTGTTGTGGGTGCTGGAGAATCACTATTGACGATCGGTCGTTCCCGGGATCGTACGCATGAGCGGCCAGGCAAATCCCGTTCCCCGTCGCAACTTGGGACGCAGCGATGTGAACAGGTTGCCGCGGTTTGCTACCGGGTCCGCAGCGCTGGTATCGAATTCCTGTTGGTTAGGACCCGTAGGGCACGCTGGACCTTTCCTAAAGGTGGCGTCGAGCCGCGGTTGACGCGCGCCCAAGCAGCCGCCCTGGAGGCTTTCGAAGAAGCCGGAGTTCACGGACGGATAGAAGAGGCGTCGTTTGCCAGGTACAGTCGTAAGCGCGGCAACATGGGTGGACGTATAGTTGTCCATGCGTACCTTTGTGAAGTATTGGGGCTTGACGCACCACAAGAGGGCAACCGAAACCGTACGTGGTTTTCCCCTGACAAGGCGAGGAGGTGTTTACGGGAAGATCGCACTCCTTACAACGGGGCAGAACTTGCTCTCGTGGTTGACCGCGCTGTGGCACGCATCCAGCGATTGCGCAGCCGGACTACAGCCGCGGCCGACGGGCTGCAAAAAGTGCAATTTGAGGCCCGCGAACGAGTCGGCGCTCTTGGCCGAACGGAAGATACCGCCTTTATCCAGTACATTCGTCGCGAACGCGGTCAGACGAGGGATTCCGCCCCGATCGAGTTTACCGTCAATGCTTATCTGCGTGAGGTCTTGCGACTCAATGAAAACACGGCGCGGTTAACTCTGGAGAAGGCCAGGCGGCGCTTAAATACCAGACACGCGCCCCATTACGCAGCCGGGACCCCCCGCGTGGTCGAAGGCACTAGTTCAGAGCCAGGTACGGTACAGCATCACCGCGTCATCGAAATTAGCAGGGCGCGGAAAACCACGGGGGAAGCTAGAGTTCCGCGAAGTGGCAGAAAAAATCGAAACGGCTCATCCGAATAGGCAGTTTTCGATTGTGTGTACAACGCAACTAGAATTCTCCCGGGATTCTCCTCAAACGAAGCCTTCCGCTTGATATCCAGTGCCGCCTGCCCCGACCGGCAAAGTTAATCTCTCCTGGCTACGAGCTCTCGATTTGAAGATCTAATGGTCCTACACGATTCGAGAGACCAGCACTACACCCGCGGTGCTGAAGCGAAAATGTTGACGCAGAGATTTACCGCATCGAGACAGGCCGCACCTGGGTGTTTATACTGCGCCCAACCTGCCCTGGGGGTATAGCTTTCGTTCGCATTCGGGTTGCTGAGCATATTGCGCATTGACAGAAGTCGGCTGAGGCTTCCCAGACCGGCGTTGCATCGAGTTTGTAACCGATTCCGCGAATGGTTTTGAGAAATGTGGGTGCGGACGAGTCCGGCTCGATCTGTTTGTGGACACTCGTCACGGGTACCTCGGAGATTGAATACTTCTGAACCTATGCTGAGAATCGAAGGCGGATTCCACAGGACACGCCCGCAACAGGAGTATTAAATGAACGTCTCGCCTCTCAACTCAAAACCTGTGCATAAGTTAGGTAACAATAGCCCCGTACATCATTGTGTGTATGTCCCCTAGCACACCTTGCCCCGTGGAGAGGGTTTGGCAAAATTCATGGTGCATGCCAACGTGTTTGCGTTTTGTGCAAGTCACAGTTTGAATCCGTGCGCCCCATAAAATAGGTTGCGGTACGTCCTTTGATGAAATCCGCAGCGTCTCATTCGCCCCAACCTCGGGGAGCAGCTTCAAAGTTGCATCCACATCTTTTTCACCGATGCCGAAACCCAACAGCACTCTTCGGGCTTCCTCGACCGAGGGGTGACAGGCACATGGGCAGTGGCCTTTTTCTAGGGTTCTCCAGACAACCTCGGCAAGTCCAACATGGGCTAGATCAATGGGATCAAACGGTCCACAGAGGTCCGACAGGTGGGACGGTGATCGACATTCGTCCGAGTGTGCGAAATAAAGTACTCTTGCTCGCATCGTGCTGTTCACACGTGCGACGAAACTTCCGGCACTGGACTGAGCCGCCCCTCACCCACGATTTTCTCTGCCTAAACTACTGCCCATCGGGTGGACACAGGACCAAACAGAACCGCACAGAACGCCACGCAGGAAAATGGCAAGCACTTGTAACTAAAGAATTGCGGGCATTTAGAAAAATGAATCTCGGCGGGTGTATCGTATGCGGTGCGTTCCTTCACTTATGGCTAAACGCATTCTCTCTATATCCTATGATGTTTCCTTGCTTTTGACGCGCAAGTTGCTCCTCGAACAGATGGGTTTCGAGGTAGTGTCAGCTGAAGGATTCGAGGTAGCGTGCGACGCCTGCGAAGCGGAGAACGAGAAATTTGATTTGGTTGTCTTGGGACACTCAATCCCGCGTCGGGACAAAGAAAGAATCATCACTGGCGTAAGACGAAAGTGTCGCTCCCCAATTCTAGCTCGGCTAATGGCGCACGCGAGTCCTCGGTAAGGGGTGCTGATCGGTCTGTTGACGCCGACCCGAATGTGTTTCTGGCCACGGTTCGGGAGATGCTTGGATCAGCCTGAATTGCCGTTGTGCTCAAGCTGCTTTCTTAGTTTTCGACTTCCTGAAGTGTCTGCTGCTCTCTAGTGAGATTGGCAGATCGCCATGATCCACCGACATTGGAGAAGAGCGTTCAACTTCGGAACGCAGTCCCGAACTCCGAAAGGCTGAGATGGATGTGCTGGTGGAGGAAATAGAACAAAAGAGGAAAAGTCTGGCTGAACTTACGAAGAAATTGAGGAGTGTTAGACCCATCTCGCTGCATACTCCGGCACCGCATCGATTTCGGACGCATTGTCTAGGACCTCACCGCCAAGGTGGTCATCTGCGAAGCGTTCGTCGAGGGCAATATCAGAAAGGCTCTCGGCCACATGACCAAGCGCAAAAGTAATGTGGCTCAAGATTTCAGGAGCGCAAAGGTGCAGAACCTTGCACAAACAATGGTTGCCCTCTCTGTTGCAACTCTCACCTTTTCCACGTCTTATACGCAGTCACATTTGGCAGCAAAACTGCAGGTTGAGTACTTCGACAGAAAGCGCATACGCGCCTACTTACCTCCTCCGCCAATAACTAACGGAGGAGCCATGTGTGCACTTCGGCTATTGATTGCTGACGATCACGAAATCGTGCGCTGTGGCCTACGCGCACTGCTGAAATCGCATCCCGAGTGGGAAGTGTGCGCCGAAGCCGTCGACGGTCAGGAAGCTGTCGATATGGCACGCCAACTCAAGCCCGACATCGTCATCCTGGACATGGGAATGCCAAACATGAATGGGTTGATCGCGGCGCGCCAAATTCGGCAGACCCAGCCCAATCAGAAGATTTTGGTTCTTTCCGTGACCGACGAAGAGCAACTTGTTCAGGAAGTACTAGCAGTTGGCGCGCGTGGGTTCGTTCTTAAGTCGGATGCCGCAAGAGATTTGATAGCAGCCGTGGAAGCACTGCAAGCAGGGACGACGTTCTTCACCTCGCATATTGAAGAAAGGGTTTTGCGAGGATACCTGAATAAGCGGCAAGATGATGCCGACGGAGTACCACATTTATCAAGCCTATCAAGCCTTACCTTGCGCGAGCGGGAGATCGTGCAACTTGTAGCAG
>Ga0070717_10002287_pt1 | contig 13435 bp, 16 predicted proteins | sample LARL113metaG_FD_71366 | JGI IMG/M metagenome (GOLD analysis project Ga0070717, IMG submission 71366) | Corn, switchgrass and miscanthus rhizosphere microbial communities from Kellogg Biological Station, Michigan, USA - LAR L11-3 metaG | ecosystem: Host-associated > Plants > Roots > Rhizosphere ... | reverse complement strand
TTGTTTTCGTCTCCGGAATCGCGGCCGACCTGCTCGAGAGCGGGCATAAGAATCTGGTCACAGCGTGCGTTTGGGGATTATTGGTCGCGAATGCGGCGTGGAACGTTTGGGAATTGGCGAGGGCGGGAACGGGATGAGGCGGGTTACGCGGAGTTTCTGACTGCTCGCATCGTGTGTGAGCGAAGCATTTCCCTGCTTACATCGAGGAGAATGAGTTGGCGGTTTGACAATCGTAAGCGCCGGTTTCTGTTTCGTGACACCATGCTCAAACTGATCGCCTCCGACAATCTGGAATACAAAGAACTCACGAAGGCTGCCTAGCCGTCACGGTGATATGCCCGTTTACTAGCGCAATACCTATTGCCAGCGGGCCTAGCCGTAAGTTGCCGTCTCGATCTCTCAGCCGTATTTCTACCGTGATAGGCAGTCCAGTGAGCGCAAAGGTTCTGTCAGATATGGAATCCTCATTTAGCCCGGTCTGCCTTCTCTCTTTCCACGGTATAGTCCATTTGCCGTTGTTAGCGAGAATAAGAACGCAGGCACTCTCATCTGGTTTCAGGTCTATCAAATCAGTTGTCTCATCCAGCCAACACCCTCCAGGGATGCCTCTTCCAATCTCGCTGCCTTGGGAGTCCATAAGCCGGAGATTAGCCCTTAACCCATACGCAGTTGCAGACTGGGCTGGATCATGGCGAAAACATGCAACGGCACCGTAGACGTCACCATGCTGGCCCTGTGTATCTCGGAAAATCAGAAGACGGCTATCGTGATCTTGATCTTGTCTTAGCCACGTTGTGTCAGCACGCAGAAACACAATGTGTGGTCCCCGCTCTTGAAGTTGATTAGGAAAGGATTGTTTGGTCGTCTCCCGTACCTCTGAGTTGGTTTTGAGAGCTTAAACATCTCCAACGCGCATTCCCGTCCGGCACGAATTGTGAACTTCTCCGAATATGACTCTTGATTCTCGCCGCCAAAAATGACGATCTCCACATCGTATTCGGGCAATGGCGCTACCTGTCCAATTGCCCATTGGCTCTGTACTGGTTCAGGAGAGCCGACAATCTCAATCCACTCAATATCTCTCAGGGGGCGATCCTGGCCAGCACGAGCCACGTAAAGACTGCAAGTTTCGCCACGATGGATTTCAAGCTCCCGGCCCTTTCGAACCCACCCGAGGTCAAGCGTCAGTAGACGCTGTGGATTCGGATGGTTGCGACGAGCAAGAACACGGCATTGCGCATGGAAGGTTTGTTTTTCGCCAAGGTTTCTGCCTCTCATCGTCTCCAAACAGGGCCTTCCATATAGGGTGCGATTTGGCTCTGATGTGAAGTTCCGATGCGACTAAAAAGACGCACGTGAGAACGATGGCAGATCGAACTGGATAGTTCGTTACCAAATACATAAAGCGGGTGTATAAGTCCCAGTGATGCGACAGTTTCGCTTCCTTCACTCATGAAACAGCGTAATCCTCTAACAGCAAACTTCCGATCCAAAACAGAAACATCAAAATTAGCAGTACCGCCAAAGCTGCAATCAAGTGGAATCGTTTCGCCACGGCTTTCGTGTGCTTCCAAAACCTTCCAATGATCCCCATACCGCAACCTCCGCATCTTGCATGATCTCCGATTATGTAGCAGGCAAGTTCGGGAAATTCATACTGAAGCTGTAACTGTTCACTTGTCAGCACGTCCGATTGGGTGCGATTTCCCCTAGCTTCAACGACTTACGACCGCTCTGATCGCACGGGCGGGACGCCCGCGCCTACATCGATTCTTCGCTCGAGCCCTTAAACTCGCGAATAAAGGCGCAACTAAGTCGCCCCCACGATGTTCTAATTAGTAGAGGTAGTCTGCCCCGGGAGGGCCGGCGCCATGGATACGGAATTAGAGCATTCTTCTTTTGTTGGGCGGCTGATTTTAGCTGCCGCGATTCTTGTTTTACCGGCCTTCATCTTTTTGCCCGCAGCTTCAGCGCAGATCAACGGAGTTCCAGCGTCGGTAACATCAATCGGGTTCGGCGGGAATTTTGACCGTGCGCCGGGCGTGCCCGCCTCGGTGACATCACTTGGGTTTGGCGGGCAGTTCGGCCGCACTTTTGGACCGCCGGCCAGCGTCACATCTCTGGGACCTGACGGGCTTCGGGGGGGGCAGTTTTTCACTACACCGGATTGCTGCATTAATCCGCTATTTCCGAGCGCCGCTAACCCGCCGCGGCTTTTCCGCCATCGGCATCATCACGACAACAACGCATTCTTTCCAGTCGCCGTTTATCCGGTTCTATACCCGGTCGCGGTCGAGCCCGCCGCGGATGATTCCATGGACGAAGAAGATTACCGCGGTGGGCCGACGATTTTCGACCGTCGCGGATCGGGGGAATTGGCGCGCCGCCCGCGGCAAGGTTATGCTGACCGTTCGCGGCAGGATGAGGAACCGAGAGAGGCGGCGGCAACGGAACCAGTCGAAACTCCCTCCGACCAGCCGCAAACCGTGCTTGTTTTCAGGGATGGCCATCAGGCTGAGATTCAGAATTACGCGGTAGTGGGCCAGACGCTGTATGACCTATCCCCCGGCCACTATCGTAAAATCGCGCTCGCCGAGCTTGACCTGAAGGCGACGGCGAAGGAGAATGATGACCGGGGCATCAGCTTCCAGCTGCCTCCGGACGCGCAGAGCAACTAATTATGAACAGCCGGATCGCCATCGCGATGCTTGCAGCGGCGGTTTTGGTTTCGCCCTCGCTGGCACAAATGCGTGGCGCCGGAGTGTCGCGTGGCGTTGTCGGCGGAGTTCAGGGGCGCGGTTTCCGGGTGGACTTTGGCCACGGCAGAGTGGAACACCGCTTCCCGCGCCAGCCCATTTTCATCGGCGATCCATTCTGGTATTCCGATTACGACTCGCGGCCAGTTTATGAGGCCGCAGCGCCAGAGGTTGTCGTAGTTCAGCCGCCAGCAGCGCCGGCGCAGGCCACCCCGAGCGTTCCGCCGGAGCCGGTCGTCATCGAGTGGCAGGGGGATCACTTCGTCAGGATGACGCTGACAGAAGCTTCATCGCGACAGCGTGGATCGGCAGATTACTCTGAAAAGTCTGATGCAAAGCCGGGGCGCAAGTTGCAAGCCGAGTCTCCGCAGGAACTTCCACCCGCCGTACTCGTCTTCCGCGATGGGCACAAAGAAGAAGTGAGCAGCTACACGATCATGGGCCAAACCATGTTCGCGAAATCCGACTACTGGACCAGCGGTGAATGGAGCAAAAAAATTCACATTGCCGATCTGGATGTTCCCTCCACGCTTAAGCTGAATCAGGAGCGCGGTGTAAGGTTTAGGCTTCCGACCTCGCCGAATGAAGTGGTCATCCGCCCCTAGCAGTCGTGCTCTAAAGCTTCTCGCAAACATTCCCGACCATGTCATCCTGATCGGCCGTCAGGGCGAGAAGGATCTATGTATTTGATTTGCAATGCATGGATCCTTCCCCGTTCGCTGCGCTCAGATCAGGATGACAGTCCACCCGGAATTATGCAGCCACGATCCCTGACAGCCACATCTCCGGATCAAACTAGCAACGAAACACATCCAATCGTGAGGGAGTGTTTCCTTGAGACTTATGTTTCTGCTTCGTGTGGGCATTTTTCTTGGATTCATCGCGTTGATCTATCTCACCCAGCGCTTTTGGTTCGTGGGCGCCTGGCATTGGATTGGATCGATTCAGCGGAGTAACTTAAAAAGCGGCCTCCAGATTTTGTGGTACGTAGCGCTGCTCACGATGCTTGCCGGCTTTCTCGATCCCATGCTCGGCCACGCGCTTTCCAAAATTGCCGGTGGAAAGTGGATCACCGCTGCTACGCGGATTTGGCTTGTGGCCTCGTTCTTCGGATTCTTCGCCGTCAAGTTAGTGGGAATCATAGGCTGGATTTCCGGCGTGGGCGCAACGCTCCTCTCCTCGAAACAGACTGCATTCGATCCGGCGCGGCGCAACTTTTTTCGTTATGCAGCGTATCTCGCCGGCAGCTTGCCATTTGTCGCTGCCACCTACGGCTTTGCAACCGGCCGTTTGAAGTACAAAGTCGAACGTGTGGATGTGCCGATTGAAGGTCTGCCCAAAGCGCTGGACGGAATGAAAATTGCGCAGCTTAGCGACATTCACATCGGCGACTTCATGCCGCGAGAAGAAGTGCGGCGGGCGGTGCAGATGGCGAATGACTTGCGCCCTGATCTCGCAGTCGTGACCGGCGATTTCATCAGCAGCGAGTACGATCCGCTGGAGGACTGCATCAGCGAACTAAGCCGGCTTCGCGCGCCGCTGGGCACATGGGGATGCAATGGCAATCACGAAATCTATGCTGATGCGGAAGACTCCGCACAGGAACTCTTTCAGCGGCACGGCATGAGGCTGCTGCGCCAGGAGAACGTGGCCTTGGAACACCGGGGCGCCGAGTTCAATCTGATCGGCGTGGATTATCAGCGCGACCACATGACACGCGGCTCGCGCGGGCCGATGCTGCAGAATATCGAGCACCTGGTCAGCCGCGACATGCCCAATATTTTGCTGTCACATAATCCCAATTCCTTCCACCGCGCCGCCGAATTTGGCGTCGAACTCAGTCTGGCGGGCCACACGCATGGCGGCCAGGTAAAAGTGGAAATTGTGGACCATTCGATCAACCCGGCTCGCCTGATTACGGATTTTGTCGCCGGACTGTATCACCTGCCGATGGGGAACGGCAGTTCAACGAATGGAAACGGGAAAAAGTCTTTTCTGTACGTAAACCGGGGGCTGGGAACTTTTGGTATGCCGGTTCGGATTGGGGTTCCGCCCGAGATCACATTGCTGACGCTGCGAGCGGCCTAAGCCATATTTCTCACCTTTGTGTACCGGAATTGTCTTGAACGGCACTATGGTGCCTAAATAACGGGCTTTTTTGCCTTTCTGAGCTGATAATATCGGCTCGGGGAGGATGTATGCAAAGCAAAACGCGGTTTGTGTCTCTGCTTTTGATCGCGCTAGTCGTATCCTTCGCGACTTATTCGGCGCAGGCGTCTCAGGCGGAAGACAAATCTGCTCAGGACCAGAGCAAGGCTGAGGCTAAAGCGGCCTCAGATATAAAATCTGCTCCTTCCGATGAAGGTCAGCTTGCCACAGTAAACAACGCCAAAATACCCGCCTACGCCAAAGTTTATGTCGCTCCTATGCCGGGCGGCTTCGAGAACTACATCATCGCCGGATTGCGCAATAAGAAAGTGCCGCTAACGGTAATGGTTGATCGAAGCAAGGCGGAATACGAAATCAGTGGTGTTTCGGAAAGCGAAAAAGCAGGATGGGCCAAGATGCTGTTCATCGGCTCGCAGCAGTCCAACGAGCAAGCGAGCATCAAAGTATCCAATCTGAAGACAGGGGCGATTATATTTGGCTACTCGGTGCACAAGGGGAACTCCGTGCGGGGACGGCAAAGCGCAGGAGAGGCGTGTGCCAAACATCTCAAACAAGTTGTGATCGATTGATGAGTGATCGATCGCAAGGACAGTTGAAAGGGAGGGTGATTCATGTCTTACCGCAGAAGCGCAGTGGGGATTGTGATCATTCTGATGATCAGTGCTGTTTTCGGAGCACAAGCGAAGGACGCTAAGAACGCCCCACCGTCTGAAAAGATTCCGAGCGGGGCCAAGGTATTTGTGGCGCCGATCGCGGACGGCTTTGACACATTCGTGAAAGATGCAATCGCCAAGAAAAAAGTTCCAGTGGAACTTGTGGCCACTCGTGATCAGGCAGATTACGAAATAACCGGTGCTGCCGAATCCCAGAAGGCCGGGGCAGCGAAAAAAATCATCTTTGGCAACTGGCATTCGCGGGAAGAGGCCAGTATCACGGTCAGTAATATCAAAAGCGGAGAAGTGGTCTGGGCGTACTCAGTCCACGAGGAAGCCTCCACGCACGGCAAGCGCAGTTCCGCGGAGGCCTGCGCCAAGCATCTGAAGGAAGCGATCGAGAGCAAGTAAAACGGCGTCGCAAAGAGAGCTGTCTAACCGGAGGACGCGCGATTATCCGATTCGCCTGATTACTTCGATTCGGCTTCCAATTGCGCGTCGATTTTTACGTGCCCGCTGGACACGGCGAGTTTCTTTTCCCACGGCTTGAAACCGCTCTTCTTCACCACAAGATCATGCTCCCCCGGGGTGAGTCCCACTGAAGAAGGCGTGCTGCCGACAAACTTGCCATCAATTTCAATGTCGGCGGCATCGGGAGTTGAAGAGACCTCCAACTGCGCCCCTGCGCTTTGTTCTTGCGGCGCGGCGGGCGCCGCAGTTGAGCTTGGCGCTGCCGCAGGAGCTTGTGCCTGGGCGGCTTCGAATTTGGCTCGGTCGAGCTGCACATCACCGTTTACGTAAGCGGTAATTTCGGTGCCCTTAGGAATTGTGATGTCTTTGCCGTGCATGAACAAGAAAAACGGGGCGGCAGGGAAAAATACAATGCTCGTGGCGACGATTCCACCGGTCATTACACCAGTGTGACCGCCCCCTTTGACTTCTTTAACGGCACGCAGAGCTGCCTTGTCGTGGGTGACGAGCCGTACTGAATCAATATTGACGTTAAGCTTGCCGCCGCGCGCCATTCGGCGCTTTGATTGCGCCTCGGTTACGGTGGCGAACGCGATTCCACCTTTTGGGATGACCAGCAGTCCATTAACTCGCACATCCTCGAGAACCTCAAAATCCAGAGTATCTCCGACGTGAGCGTCAGCAGATGATATGCCCCGGCCAGTCTTCAGCCGCACCGGGGTTCCGTCCTCGAGTACGAAGCCCTTTGGATTTTTTGGTGTTGTCTGTGTCTGGGCTGGCGCGACGGGCGCTGCTGCGGGTTGCGGCGAAGTGTTGGTAGCAGGAGCCTGCTGCTCCGCAGCGTTTTGTGCTGCGGGAGCATTTGTCGCATCTGTCTGTGAAAACAGAACGGAATGCGCAAAAAACAATAAAACCAAGGAAAAGAGCAGCGTTCTGATCATGACTACTCTCCTTGAAAATATTTTGGGCCGGCCGTGGGGAAGGGGGCTAAGTATTGCGGAAATTCGTGAAGGAAGCAAGCGTAAAGATAGCCCGGATCGCAGAACGCCATGGACTTGAACGCCTTCCGCCCGGCGCAGACGATCTCTGCGTCTACTGCTGGCTCTTGGCCACGGCGGGGCTAGCCGCCTCAGACTTTGTTGGCGCGTTGCTGGCCTTAATCAACTGCTTTGGCCAATCCTCGGCGATGGCAGCGCAGGCGTCTTTGACGGCGTTCCCCAAAATACGAGTTGAGCGGCTCATGATCGAATCGCCGTCTTTATTGAAGACGACGACCTTATTGTCGCGAGAAATCAGCTCTTTGCCGCCTTCGTGATCGAGCAGCACGACGTAGTCAGCCTTTTCCTGCTTGTTATTGACGATCACCGCCGGGCAGCGCTCGCCAAAGGTCTTGATGATTTCGGCGGTCTGCGGGCGGGCTCCGCCCTTGCTGGCGCCTCCGAAGCCGTCCTGAGTGCCGCCGACGCCGCCGGAAATCTCCCAGGACTTGCTGTCGGTAATGAAGACGCGCGGTTTTTCTGCAGCCACGCCGCAAATGGTCCAACCCAGCACAATGGAGACTGCCAATAAGGGTCTCATCGGTCACCTCGTCGTGCGCTGCAGGCAATCGCTGCAGGCGATCAAGGAAGTACATTCCTAATCAGCTTGGAACCAAGGCGAATGAGGAAGGTTGTCCGAAAGTTGGTGAGGTCTGCGAGCTGTGCTCACACGGACAGCCGAGGCCGGCTGTCCCTACGTGGCCTGTGCCCGTTCAGTACTTAGGCATTTTGGGGTCCACCCGATCTGCCCAGGCCAGAATCCCTCCGGCGAGATTGTGAACTTTCTTGAACCCCGCCTGTCGCAGGAAGTCCACCGCCTTCGCGCTGCGGGCGCCGGAGCGGCAATGGGCCACGATCTCGCGGCTGGAGTCGAGCTCGTGCACGCGCTTGGGTAAGTCACCGAGCGGGATGAGATAACCGTTTATGTTGCAGATCTGGTATTCGTGTGGCTCGCGGACATCGAGGACGAAGACATCCTCGCCCGAATCCAAACGGCGCTTTAGTTCTTCCACTTGAATTTCCGGGACCCCTACTTCCATCGGCTTCTCCTCGCCGCGAATTCCGCAAAATTCATTGTAGTCGATCAGCTTCGTGATGCTTGGATGCTTGCCGCACACCGGGCAGTCGGGGTTTTTCCGCAGCTTGAGTTCGCGGAACTTCATGCCCAGCGCGTCAACGAGGAGCAGGCGACCAATGAGGGAGTCCCCCTGGCCGAGGATTAGCTTGATCGCCTCCGTTGCCTGAATCACACCGACGAGGCCGGGCAAAATGCCCAGCACTCCGCCCTCGGCGCAAGAAGGAACCAGTCCCGGCGGTGGGGGCTCAGGATACAAGCAGCGATAGCACGGGCCTTCTTCGGTGGCAAACACGCTCGCCTGGCCCTCAAAACGGAAAATCGATCCGTAGACATTTGGTTTGCCGGTGAGAACGCATGCGTCGTTTACGAGGTAGCGGGTGGGGAAGTTGTCGGTGCCGTCGGCAATGATATCGAAGTCACGAAAAAGCTCCAGGGCGTTGTCGCTGCTCAGCCGGGTTTCGAATTTGCGAATATTTAAGAATGGATTGATGGCTTTCAACTTCTCGGCCGCAGAGTCAAGTTTTTTACGCCCTACGTCTGCGGTGGAGTGAATGATCTGGCGTTGCAGGTTGGTGTAATCCACTACGTCGAAGTCAACAATCCCCAGCGTGCCTACACCTGCCGCCGCCAGATACAAAGCCAGTGGCGATCCCAAGCCGCCCGCGCCGATGCACAGCACGCGCGCAGCCTTCAGCTTCTGCTGACCTTCCATGCCGACCTCCGGCATGATCAGGTGGCGCGAATAGCGCAGGATTTCCTCGTTGGTTAGGGTCGCGGCGGGTTGGACTTCGGTTAGTGTGGCCATAGTTGAATTTGGTAATTTTGTAATTTGGTAATTGAAAAACTCGACGCCTTCTCCGCGTCCTTTGCGAACTTTGCGGTTAAGATCTTTTTTCCCGAGCTCTTAACCGAAAAGATCGCGAAGGATTCGCAAAGTATTTAAATTAACCCAATTACCAAATTTCCGAATTACTTAATCTTCCTTACCTCCCGCGATCGAAGGCACTATCGAAATGCTATCACTATCTTTTACTGCAGTGGCTTCCTTCTGCAAATAGCGAACGTCTTCGTCGTTGAGATAAACGTTTACAAACGCCCGCAGTTTGCCATCGTTGGTATAAAGATGCCGGCGCAAGTCAGGATGCTGAGACACGAGTCCGCTCAGAGCTTCTCCGATGGTTGAGCCTTTTACTTCAACTGCCGGCTGCTTCCCGGCGTACTGGCGCAGCGGGGTGGGAATGTGGACCTTGGGCATGGATAGATGATGCCATAAAGAGGGCCAGGGATTCAGCCGCAGGTCAGTGCGGCGCGGGCGCCCTCACCCGCGAAAACTCAATAGTCCGACTCCCCAAAAAGCATGTCGTAATATTGCTACCAGCAATCCACTATGAACTCAGCAAATTCCATCATAGCCAACGCCGCAAAGCTGCGCGATCTCAACGAGGCCGTCAAGTCCACGTTCAGAGTGCGTCACGAGGGTGCTTCCCAAATGGAGGTCTGGCGCGAGGCCTGTCGTCAGTTCCACTTGTCCTACGACCAACTCGCTTTTCCGGGTGGCCTTGGCGAATCCATGCGGCGACTCACCGAGAGAGATCCAGTCGCGATTGAGTCCGCAGTCCAGTTTCTTGAGGCAGACCCAATGTTCTTCCGCTCGGGGTATACAAAGAAGAGCTCCTGGAACATCTCAGCCGGGGAATTCCGCTGAATGACGATCAAGCGGCTGCAGCAGGTTATTCTCTTGCGCGGCCGGGATAGAAGGACGAGGCGCGAATTCCGCCGGTATTGCCGACTAGCGCCTGCTGTTAGCAACCCTCATTTGAACAGATTGCAAAACTGGCGGGACCTTCTGGTGTAATACCAACGCACGCTCAGTGGGTTCTGGCGCGGCTCAAGCAATCCTCTCCAAGAAGCGGGTGACTCTATCAGAAACTGGTGTACGCGGGCGAGGGGTGCCGCCCGCGCCGAATAACAAAAGCCTCTCTTGCGAGAGGCCTTTGCTGAGGACTAGACGAGAGCTACTGGACTGTTCCGACGGTCTTCACATCTGCCGTATTTGTCGGCGCGATCGGACGGACGACGAAGAAATCGTGGTCGTAAAGATTACGATAAAGGTGTCCGGCAATCTCTGCGGCTTTGGGGCCGTACGTCGGGCGGCCACCTTGCAAGAAGACCACGGTCACGATTCGTCCGACATCAGTTTTGGCGTAAGACGCGAACCAGCCATAACGCGTGCCCGCTTTGGAGCAAGTTCCGGTTTTGCCCAGAATCTCTTCTTCGTTGAAGTTGAGACGCACGCTGCGAGCAGTGCCGTAAGTGACGGCTCCAGCCATGCCGTCTGAAATTTCCGGAATGAGCGCGGCGATGTCGAGATGGCGTTTTACCCGCGGCTGGAAGTTGGCGACGTCATCAGCCGTGGTCGGATGCTGCAGGTAATATAGCGTGCCGCCATTGGCGATCGCCGAAACCAGTGCCCCCAGTTGGAGCGGAGTCATAGAGACGCCCTCACCGAACGAGCACATCTTGCCCACGCCGCCGAGCTTGGAAGGAATCTCCTCGTCAGGATAGCTCCCGAGTTGCTCACCGGGAATGTTGTAGCCGGCAAGCTCTCCAAGACCGAACTGATGGGCGTAGTAGCTGACTTTCTCGAACCCAAGCTGGCGACCGAGAGCCTCGAAGTACGCGTTGTTAGAATGCGCTAAGGCTTCCGTCAGATTCATGCGACGGCGACGACCCAGCCTGATTTCTGTGTCTTTTGTAATCAAATCTTCACTCAAAGCGGCGAGCGCGACCGAGAGCTTGATGGTTGAGCAGGGCTGAGCGCCACTAGAGAGTGCCAATTTCTGGTTAACCATCGCCAAAATCCGGCCACTGGTCGGCTCAATCGCCAAAACAGTGCCGTTCATGTTGCCGAGCGCGTCCGCCGCGGCCTGGCGCACAACGGGATCTTCACCTGCGGTCGCGTCGCCAGTGGTCTCATCCGAATCAATAAATGAGCTCGCAGTAAAGTGTTCGTAATAACGATGCCGGCGGCGATGGCCGGTGTACAGCATGCGCCCGCGTGCGCGGCCACGCGCTAACCTCTTCATCCGCCTGCGCGTACGCGCGGTCTCGCTGACTTTCTGATCCTTGGAAGACTTCGAATGCAGCGTATGAGTGCTGACGCTGGCGGCGATCCCGGATTGGGAAAGCAGCAGAAGCAAGGCAATAGCTATGCCAACGAGGGTGAAATTCTTGTCTCTCACTTGTGCCCGTCCCCGGAGCTTACACGTACTCACGATGCACGAGACTTGCCACTGGTCCATAGCCCGCAGCCAAAATCCGGCAACTCTGAGATGGTAAGAGACTTAGCAGCAGTTCGCAACAGAAAAGTGAGTTTCTGGTGAATTTCTTCACCCACATGTACTCTGAACAAGGGAAAAGAGTTAACTAGTACCTCGGAGGGGTGGCGGACCTTTGGTAATTAAGTCATCGTTACTTGGATAAGGGATTTTTCATGGAAGATTTTTTCCCTTCTTTGCAGAACCCCGCAGACACGGTTTTCATTTCGGATCCGATCTGCCGTACCGGCGGCACGCGAGGGCTACGATCGGCGGTCCAAGCCCGCACCTACCGTTCGAACTGAGCAACGAGTATATTAACCGTGCGCTTCACCAGCGCTCGGGCCCAGTGTTGTCTGAGGACTGCAAAATCTTAAGACTGGACCTCGCATGAAAGATTGTCTTTTCTGCCGTATTGTTAGTGGAGAAATTCCCGCAAAAAAAGTCTATGAAGACGAGCACACGTTTGCATTTGAGGACATCAATCCGCAGGCGCCGACGCATGTGCTGGTCGTTCCCAAAAAACACATTCGCGGGTTGAAAGAAGCTTCGAGCGAAGATGCCGACGCAATCGGCCGATGCCATCTGACCGCCGCGCACATTGCCCGCCAGCGCAGCATCGAAGATGGCTATCGCACTGTGATCAACGTTGGCGAGCGAGCAGGCCAATCCGTCTTCCATCTACACGTACATTTGATCGGAGGGCGGAATCTACGCTGGCCACCGGGGTAGAAGGCACTCGTGGTCGCCACCGAGGCTCGCAGAAAAAAGCGTTCCTCTGCGACTGAGTGCCTCCTGCGGCGAGGGAAACTAGGTCACGCTTTCCTCTTCTGGAGCACCGTGGCGGCGCAAGAGCTGTGGCAGGTTCTGCGAGAACGCCGAGCGTGGCAGCACCATGTCGCAGCCCACCTCGTGCGCCTTCTGCTTCAAATCGCCCTGTACGTGGGAGAGAAATCCGATAATCGACGTGCCCTTTTTTAACTTGGATTTCAGCTTCGGAATCAAGACGAGGGGCTTCGCGTTAGCGTTGTTCAGATCGAAGATGATGAGCGACGGCTTCTCCTCGCCGTTCTGATTCATGTGATCGAGCAAATCCTTCTCGGTCTTGACGAATTCGACCTTTACGTTCAACTTGCGTGCCGTCTCTTGAATCTTTGCCAGAAAAAAGAGATCGTCCACAAAAGCGAAGATGCGCGAATTGGCGTCTTCACGCTGCGGTAATGGCTCGGGTTCCGCCGGCGCGTACGAAGGTGCGAAGCCGGGGCGCTGGCGTCCTGGCCGGGGTCCATTGCCGCCAAATGCCGCGCGGTAACTGTGATCCATGGGGGCGGTATAGATGCCGCCATGCTGTTGGCGATCACGGCCGTGCCCGCCGCGGTTGGGCGGACGACGACCACGCCGCCGCCTATTTCTCCCTCCTCCACCAGAGGGTCGTCCGGGTCCTGCATTCATATTTTTCTCGTGTGTACTCTGCATTCAGCCCGCCCGAAAGGCGGACGCGAATTCGATCTTATTACATGCCGCTCTCTGGATGGTGCCTTGTGCCACGCACAATCAACTTGCGCGGAAACCCCAATTCAAGTGGAATTCTCGCTTGAAGATCTTTGTCCGTTAGGCGCCAGGAGCCAGTGGGCGCGGAGGGCCAGCTAGGGAGCATGGCCGCTGGGAACAAGAAGATGGTACCCCTCACCCTGCAAGGAGCGCAAGTGCAAAGTAATTGTAATTTTGCACAGAAGTAACTGGAGGGCGGGGCGGTTTCCCAGGTCAACCGTAGCGGACCGGGATATAAAGCGGCGTTCTACTCCGCGTTCACCTGCCGCGCCCACTGCATGGCCTGCCAGTATACTTCTGCCACTTCACTTTCGCTGAGACGCATAGTTCGGGTCAGGTGGGTCGTGTCCTTAGCTAGTGTAATGTCCGCGAAATAACTAGACATCTTTATTGCTCTTCTTTC
>Ga0070717_10002286_pt1 | contig 13437 bp, 8 predicted proteins | sample LARL113metaG_FD_71366 | JGI IMG/M metagenome (GOLD analysis project Ga0070717, IMG submission 71366) | Corn, switchgrass and miscanthus rhizosphere microbial communities from Kellogg Biological Station, Michigan, USA - LAR L11-3 metaG | ecosystem: Host-associated > Plants > Roots > Rhizosphere ... | reverse complement strand
GCCTGCTCCATCGGTGCCAGCGCCTCGAGGTTCTCGGCCAGCTCCATCAGGTCAACACGGATACGGTCATCCCCCATGAGCTGCTCCATAAGACCTTGCAACTCCTGGCGCTGCTCTGGCGAGAGGTTGTCCATGATCCCCTGCATCGCCGCCATTTGCTGCTGCATCTGCTCGAGCAGGTCATCAAGCGAGTTGACGCCGGGGAAGTATTCCCCATGCTTCTGCATAAACGAGTCGAAGTCTGGCTCCAGGCCCTGCTGGCGGTCGCGCAGCATTTTGTTGAGGTCACGAATCATCTCCCGCAATTTGGCGATGTCTTCGGGCGTCATATTCTGCAACGACTGCTGCATACCCTGGAAAAACTGCTGCATCATCTGCTGCTGCAGGCTGTCCAGCAGCTCCTTGAACTTCTCACGAGCCTGGTCATCCATGAAGTCGTAGTCCGAAAGTCCCTTGATCTGACCGGGAATATCCTCTGGCAGTTTATCAAGATAGTCTCGCTTCCTATTGGCAATCATCTCCAGCATCTTCTGCTTTTGCTCAGGCGTAAGCTCGTCGCCGCTTTGCCCTTGTTGATTGCCACTCTCCCCAGGCTTTCCTTCTTGCTCTCTCCCACTTTCAGACTGGTTCGCTTTTTGCTGCTGGCCAGGCGACTGCTGCTGATCCGATGGCTGCGGCGATTGCGCAGCGCTCTCATCCAGGCGACGCTGAATGCCTTCGCGTTCCATGCCCTTGATCTCCTCGAGCTTTTCGCGCAGGTCATCCATCACGCCAGAGGCCATATTATAACGGTTGAGCTGCTGGTTACGCATGTTGCGCATGCGTTCCATCAACTCCCGCAGGCCCATCGTTCGACGACCATCGTCGGTGCGAATACCCTCCTGCATCAGGCGTTTAAGCGCCTGCTGTAAGCTGCCATCCTCCAGGTAATCATCAGAGAGGGCATCCAGTATGTCATCGGCATCCAACCCCTCGATGCGCTGCGTACCGTCCCAGCGCGAGTACCCATAGCGATTCTTCGAAAAGCGTTTAAACATGATGAGTGTTCCCTCTATCGCCGGTAGCGAACTTTGCCGTTGACCTCATCCTTATTAAGCCGCCGGTTCAAATGCAGGCCCTCGAGTATAAACTCGACGGCTGATGCAATGTTAGCCGGGCTACCACGGCCATTGAGCCTATCAACAGCCTTGCTCAGCCCACCAACTTTCGAAAGCTGGGTAACGTATTCCATCGAGGGAAGATCATCACCCACCTGCACATTCAGGCCGCGCTCGAAACCCGCCAGAAGCTGGTCAAATTCACGCACTTCAAAGTAGTCACCAAAGGTTTCCATAATAGCACTATTGATCAGCTTTTGTACAATACGCTCTTCCTTGATATCGCCTACAGTATCAAGCTCAATCTTGCCACAGGTCGAGGCTATGATGGCAGAAAGGTCGCTGACACGCGGAGCCACCTGCCGCTCTTTGAGGCGCAGCGCACGCCGGCTGGCGTTGCTCAGCACATTCTCAAAGTTTGAGATCGATACGCGCACGCTCACGCCCGAACGCTGGCTGATATCGTTGCTGCTCCGCGCCAGTTGGGTGATTTCAGCAATCACTTCTTTCATGAACTGCGGGAAGACGATATCCATTCCCTCGGTAATGAAGTGGTTGCTCTCAGATTCCATGATCTGCATCTCATGCTCAAGAGTCCGCGGATAATGAGTACGAATCTCAGAACCAACACGGTCTTTGAGCGGCGTGATGATGCGTCCACGGTTGGTATAATCTTCAGGGTTGGCGCTGGCGACAACGTATACATCCAAGGGCAAACGAATCTTATACCCCCGAATCTGCACATCACGCTCTTCCATAATATTCAGCAGACCTACCTGAATACGCTCTGCCAGGTCTGGCAGCTCGTTAATACAGAAGATGCCGCGATTAGTGCGAGGAATCAAACCGTAGTGGATGGTCAGCTCATCTGAGAGATAACGGCCCTCGGCAACACGCACAGGGTCTACCTCTCCCACCAGGTCAGAGATGGTAATATCAGGCGTCGCCAGTTTTTCACCGTAGCGCCGGTCGCGTGGCAACCACGCGATTTCTACCCCATCGCCCAGCTCTTCTACCTTATCACGGCAGGCTTTGCAAATGGGTTCGTAAGGGTGATCATTAATTTCGCATCCGGCAATTACCGGAATAAAGTCATCAAGTAAGTTGATCAGGCCACGTGCCATACGTGTTTTTGCCTGGCCTCGCTCACCCAAAAAGATGATGTCCTGGCCAGAGAGAATGGCATTTTCGACTTGCGGGATTACCGTGTCTTCGTAGCCTACAATCCCTGGGAATATTTCTTCTCCCCTGCGGATCTTCTGAATCAGATTTTTCCGCATCTCCTCTCTGACAGAGAGTGCTTGATAGCCACTCTCACGCAACTCGCCAACAGTGCGAGGTCGGGTAACTATGGTCATTCCGCTTTTCTGCTACCTTTCTTGGGGGCTGGCTCGTGTGATGCATGCCTGGGATAGAGGACAACTAACCAATCCTACATGATCCCACTTCACCAAAACAGGTGGAACCATCCTTATTCTACCGTCTAATAGAAGAAAGCGCAAGTAGGAGCGCAATTCATTGCGCTGGCTATTTCCTGGGCCTGTTCCTCAAGTGTTGCGGAACACTCGTCACCACGATCCCCGGGCGGAAGAGCAGGGCAGCTTTTAGGCGGAAAGCCGTCTGGTTATGCAAGAAATTTTCCCACCAGTGCGCGACCACAAATTCCGGCAGGATGATCGTCAGTGTATCGTCGGGGAAAAGCTCATGCACCGTATCGATATAAGCCAGCAAGGGCCGTGAAAGCGAACGATAGGGTGACTCGATGATGATGAGATGGGTCTCCTCCTCCTCATTCAGCTGCTTTTGCCAGCTTTCCCAGGCTTCACGTACCTTATTTGCGTCGTCCATATCGATTGCAACATGCACCGCCGTCACATGTTTTGTGATCGAGCGAGCATAAGCCAGGCTCTGTATCGCAGCGCTGTCAAGTCCGGCGATAGGTACAATCAGGCGGTGATGGATATCTTTTGGATGCACAGGAATGTCGGTGATCCGCTCACGCTCAACCCGGCTGTAGTGATGATTGATACTAAGGAACATCAGCACGAGCAGTGGGATCAGCAGCACCACAATCCATGCCCCCTCGAGGAATTTCGTAGAGGCGATCACCAGGCTAACGATGAACGTCGTCAATGCCCCCAGGCCATTGATCAGCATGCTGCGCAGCCATCCCTTGTGTGTAGCGCGCAGCCGCCACCAGTGAAGCACCATGCCGGCCTGCGAGAGCGTAAACGACATGAACACACCCACAGCGTAGAGGTTGATCAAACTCGTGGTGACCCCATCGAACACAATCAGCAGGAGGATGGCAAGCAAAGCTAAGAACACAATACCGGTTGAAAATGCCAGGCGATCACCTCTGAAGGCGAACTGATGCGGTAGAAAACCATCACGTGCCAGCAGCGAGGCTAAGCGTGGAAAGTCTGAATAGCTGGTGTTTGCGGCCAGGGTCAGGATAGCCAGCGTTGCTAGCTGGAAGACTGGATACATAAAGTACAGTGGTCCAGTAAACACTCGCTGCGCTATCTGACCGATAACAGTCGGATTGCTTGCCGGATTGGCTTCGAAACCATAGGATGTTGCAAGTAGCGTGATGCCAAGGAAAAGCGTTCCAAGAATAACGGCCATCCACGTGAGCGTGATACGTGCATTGCGCGCTTCTGGCCTCTTAAAGGCGGGCACGCCGTTAGAAATGGCTTCTATGCCCGTCATAGCAGAACAGCCAGCGGCAAAAGATCTAAGGACCAGAAAGATCGTCAGCGCTTCGTTAGCTTTCGCAAGCGGGAAATTGCCGATGATCGGGTCATGTTGCAGAAAAAAGGATTTGATACTGCCTACGATAATCAGCAGGAGCGCACTGCCAATGAAAATGTAAGTCGGGATGGCAAAGATCGAGCCTGACTCGCGCACACCACGCAGATTAACGAGCGTGATAAAAATGACCAGTCCAACATTAATGGGAACGACGTAGGGTGCTAGCGCAGGAAAGAGTGTCACAAGGGCCAGGACACCTGCGGAAACGCTCACCGCGACAGTGAGCACATAATCGATCATGAGCGAAGCAGCAGCTACAAGACCCGGCAGCGTCCCCAGGTTATCTTTCGCCACAATGTATGACCCCCCGCCATTAGGATACGCCGGGATCGTCTGGCGATAGGAGATGGCGACGATAGCGAGCAGGGCGACAATAGCAAAGCTGATTGGCAGCGTAAGGCCAAGGTTTCCTGAACCGGCAGCAACGAGAGTGATTAGAATTGCTTCAGTCGCGTATGCAACCGAAGAGATAGCATCGGATGAAAGAACAGCCAGGGCTTTGAACTTCGTAAGCCGCTCGGTCTCGGCCTGGGCGCTGGCAAGCGGTGCACCAATGAGCAAACGCTTGACATTGTAAATCACCCTGGCCATGCCGCCGCGTGGAGCTTGCGTTAGCTCCGTGGCCTCCAGCAAGCCGGTGCTTACCCGCTTGAACGCGCGCTGGCTGGGAAGTACCACGCGTACGCGTTCATTCCCCAGAAAACTACCCTTGCGTACCTCGGTGCGCGACAATAAGGTAGGATCCTCTTCGATCAGCTCTGGATTTTCTCTACCGGTGCCCTCACTCCCCTCGCCTTCCGTCCTCTGATCCTCTCGATTTTCCATCGCTACCCCTCCCTACAGTGGATGCATATATAACCTGCCCGTTCTATCGTGCTAGCAATCACTTTAAGCTTCGCGTATACCAGGCTAAACATCTCCCCAGTATTGTACGTGAGAGCACTGCACTTTAACAAGTGGAGCGGAGAAGTCCCAGTGGCTCCTGCTCAGTGCAAGCGCTGCTCTTCCAGGTCCAGCTCCCGCTCGACCAGGCGCAGCGTCTCATCATCAATGCGGCCCTGGTCGCGTAACCCGATGACTGCGGCACGTTCGGCTGTAAGTACCTCTTGCCGGAGCTGCTGCTGGACCGGAGCATGCCCGTCAAAGTGTTCGTCGCCCGCGCCATCGATGGCTTTGCTCAGGGTCTCCAGTTTCTGAGCATAGTGGGCACGCAGGTAGGCGAGGGTATCCTGGGGAACCCACGCCTCGGTCGCCAGTTCATCCAACCGGGAGAGGGCCGCACGCGACGCCACGAGATGCGCCTGTGCGTGTTCTCGTTCCAGGGAACTGTCCCGCTCGAGGCCGAGCAGCCGGACGATGGGCCCCAGGCTCAACCCCTGTCCGACCAGGGTGACCAGGATGACCCCGAAGGTGAAGAAGATGACGAGATCGCGCTGCGGGAACGGCACGCCGCCGGTGAGCGTGAGGGGGAGCGCCAGCGCGGCGGCCAGCGAGAGCCCCCCGCGCATGCCAACCCAGGCGACGATCGCCACCTGGCGCCATCCTGGATACGGGTCGCGGGCGCGCAAGCGAGCGCTGACCAGGCGCGGCAGAGAGGCGGCGGGAAAGACCCAGGCGATGCGCACGGCGATGACGGCCAGGCCGATGAGCAGCGCTTGCCAGATGAGCGTAAGCAGCGAGGGGCCCGCGATGCTGGCCACGATGCCACGCAGTTGCAACCCGATCAGTAGAAAGAGCAGGCCATTGAGCAGGAAGACCAGCACGTTCCAGACCGCGTTGGCTTGCAAGCGCGTATTAGCGGAGAAGAAGCGCGACGACTGGTGGCTCAAGTAGAGTCCTGCCGAGAGGACCGCCAGAACCCCTGATACCTGCAGGGCATCGGCCAGCAGGTAGGCGGCGTAGGGGGTGAGCAGCGTGATGGTGATTTCGATGGGCGCATCGTCCAGGTGGCGGTGCAGCCAGGCCACCGGCCAGGCGATGACCAGTCCGATCAGCAGCCCGCCCAGGCTGACGACCACAAACTGGAGACCGGCCTGCCCCAGGGAGAAGCTTCCGGTGACCACCGCCGCCACGGCGAAGCGGTAGGCTACAAGCCCGGTCGCGTCATTGACCATGCTCTCGCCCTCGATTATGGTCACGATGCGGCGAGGCAGGCCGAGCTGTTTGGCGGTCGCACTGGCCGCCACGGCGTCTGTGGGCGAGACCACGGCCCCCAGGACAAAGGCGACCGGCCAGGACAAGCCGGCGATAGCATGAGCCACGACGGCAATGACGAGCGTGGTCACCAGCACCAGGCCGAGAGACAGCTGCAAGATGGGGCGCAAGCTCGCGCGGAATTCGCGCCAGGAGGTGAGCCAGGCTGATGAGTAGATCAGCGGCGGCAGAAAGAGCACCAGGATGAGCTCAGGATTGAGCGTAATCGTGGGAAGGCCTGGGACAAAGCCGAGCAGCAGGCCTCCGAGGACGAGCAAAACCGCATAGGGGAGGCGCAACCGTGTCGCCAGAGTGGCCAGGGCGACAATCGCCAAAAGCCCACCAAAGAGCTGCAATATGGTAGCTGACATAAGCAGAAAGCCTCCTTTCGCAAGGCACGTGCTGTTCCCTAGTGGCCCGGTCGATCGCGTAGATGCTGCGGCACGTCAGTCACGACGATACCTGGTCGGAACAGCAAAGCCGCCTTCAGTTGGAAAGCCGTCTGGTTGTGCAAGAGATATTCCCACCAGTGGGCGACCACAAATTCAGGCAGGATCACGGTCAGCGTGTCGCCGGGGTGACGTTCGTGCAAGGTATCGATATAGGCCAGCAGGGGAGGGCGCAGCGATCGATACGGCGACTCGATCACGAGCAGGTGGGTTTCGTCTGCTTCCTTCAGATGCTTCTGCCACTCGTCCCAGTCAGCCCGCACGCGATTGGCCTCGTCCGCGTCAACCGCCACGTGCACGGCGGTCACATGCGGGGAGAGCGAGCGGGCATACGCTAAACTCTGGATGGCCGCGCGGTCCAGCCCGGCAATCGGTACCACGAAGCGGTGGTGGATCTGCTCCGGCTGTATGGGGATATCGGAGACGCGTTCTCGCTCCACACGTTGATAGTGACGATGAATGCCGGAGAACATCAGTACCAGCAAGGGGATCAGCAGCACGACAATCCACGCCCCCTCCAGAAATTTGAAAGTGGAGATGATCAGGGCCACCAGAAGCGTAGTCACAGCCCCGGTCCCGTTGATGATCATGCTGCGACGCCACCCCTTGTCTGTAGCGCGCAGGCGCCACCAGTGGAGCACCATCCCACCCTGCGAGAGGGTGAAGGACATGAAGACGCCGACGGCAAACAGGTTGATGAGCGCGTTGGTATTTCCACCAAACACGATGAGCAGTAAGCTGGCCAGGACTGACAGGAACACGATGCCCACCGAAAACGCCAGGCGGTCTCCCCGGAAGCCGAAGAAGTGGGGCAGGAAACTATCGCGGGCCAGCAGCGACGCCAGGCGAGGAAAATCCGCGTAGCTGGTCTCGGCTGACAGGGTCAGAATCCCCAGGGTAGCGAGCTGGAAGACCGGAAACATGAAGACCAGCGGCCCCGTAAAGACCAGCTTAGCTATTTGGGCAATCACGGTGGGGTGCCCTGCCGCGTTGGCTTCCACGTGGTAGGTCGTGGCCAGGAGCGTGATGCCGAGGAAGAGGGTGCCAAGAATTACGGCCATCCAGGTGAGCGTGATACGTGCATTGCGCGTCTCAGGCTTCTGAAAGGCCGGGACGCCGTTGGAAATAGCCTCCACACCCGTCATCGCGGAGCAGCCGGTGGCAAACGCTCTGAGGATCAGGAAGAGCGAGAGGGGTTCAAGCGCTTTGACGGGCGCGTATTGACCGATGACCGGCTGGTGGTGCAAGACGAAGGCGTTCGTGAGCCCGACGACAATCAGCAGGAGCGCACTGACAATAAAAAAGTAGGTGGGCAGAGCGAAGATCGAACCCGATTCGCGCACCCCACGCAGGTTGAGGATCATCATCAGGGCAACCAGCGCGATGTCGATAGGAACCACGTAGTGCTCCAGTGCGCTGAAGAGGGAAGCCAGATTCTGCACCCCGGCAGCAATACTGACCGCGACGTTGAGCACATAGTCGATCAGCAGGGCAGCGGCGGCCACCAGGCCTGCCAGTGTGCCCAGGTTTTCCTTCGCCACGATGTATGACCCGCCTCCATTGGGGTAAGCGGGAATCGTCTGGCGGTAAGAGATCGCAACGATGCACAGCAGGCCGATGATCACCAGGCTAATGGGCAGCGTCAGCCCCAGGTGCTGCGACCCACCCGCAACCAGGTTGATCAGGATGGCTTCCGTCGCGTAGGCCACGGAGGAGATGGCGTCAGAAGAAAGCACGGCCAGCGCCTTGAATTTGGTCAGCCGTTCGTGTTCTGCCCCCGTCGTGGAGATGGGCACACCGATCAGGATGCGCTTGAGCAAGGCGGCCGACTGTCCCAGGCGAGTGTGAGGCGTGTAGGCGGCTTCAGTGGCCTCCACCACGCCGCTTTTGACGCGCCGGAATTCTGGATGGCTCGGAAGCACGATGCGCACGCGCGCATCCCCTGGCCGGCTGCCCCGGAGTTCCTCAGGGTGGCCAGGTAAGAGGAAGTCAATGTCACTCTCATCGAGAGGTGGTGGGTGACCGCTGGGCGCACCCTGATCAGGATCGTTTTTCAGCAACGGCTTGTCTGTTGCATCTCTGGCTTCTGCCTGCTTCTCTTCCATGCGCATATATTACTACATTAGCAAGCTATTTTCGATAGTTGCTAAAAATATGGACAAGTATTGCCTGTCCCTATTTCTCGCGTTCAGCTACGCCTGTTTACGAAACAACCGACTAGGCGGCAGGTTACACTACGGGCAACCTATCCCATAGCACCAGGATACACCTGTCAAAGGGAAACACGCGAAGGCGAGTGAACCCCTCGTCTCCGGCGTCTCACCGGACTGGTGTACTCTGAGGCATGCTGCTGTTTCCATGCCTCATGACGCTGCATGAGCACGGCTTTGATGGCTGTTCGGTCACGGCACGCGCGCAATTGGGCGTCCCCCACGCGACGACTCAGGTTGATCGCTGCGTTGTGGTCAGCGTGAGCCTGGAAGCCGCACACCTTGCAACAAAACGTTTGTTGGTTCGGTCGATTGCCGCGGTCGGTATAGTGACACGCACTGCACTCCTGGGAACTGTACGCACTGATGACCAGGGTTGCCACAACCCCACGTTTCTGGCTATTCCATCGGATTTGCGCGGGAATCTGTCCTAAATTGGACGCCCTCAGATAGGCATTTTGTGCCCGCGCCTTGAACCGCATCGAAGCCACCGATAACTGTTCATAGGCAAACTGGACGCCTTCGTGTGCTGGATCAATGAAACACTGGCGAACGGCACGATTGATCTCTTGCTTGACATGCCGAAGAAGTTTCTGCCCCGTGCGGCTGCTGGTGGATGGCAGGGTCGCTGCGCCTTTTTTCTGCAAACACGCCCGCAGTTTGGCCTTTCTGCGACGCTTGGCACGATCCCGCTTGTGCCTGGCACGCAGGTTCTTGTGGAATGCGCCGTAGTGCTTGCCCGTGCTGGTGGTGACGAAGTTGGCAATGCCCACATCAATGCCGACCACCGGCGCATCTGGTCGTGTCTGAATAATTACCTCCTCGTCATAAGAGAGGGTGAGCCACCACACCCCAGCACGCTTATTGAGCTGCACACTGCTGTTCAATTTCTTCGCTTGCCGGGTTTTGGGGTCTGTGAGTTGCTCTTTGTGATACTCCGCCAGCTTAACGGGGACCTGCATGGGCCGACCTTTCTCCAGGGTGCTGATGGTCAGCCAGTAATCATAGGTCGAATCGCGGGACTTCTCCAGCTTCACCACATTGGCATTGGCCTGAATACATGGCTGTCTCAACACAGGCACGTTCCATTCGCGCCATTGCGGCTCCTGTGCGGATGCCGTTAAGGTTCCCTCTGCTTGTTGTTGCTGGTACCGCAAGAGATCATCCTGGTACTGCTGATAGGCAGCAGTCCGATTACTACGCCAGGACTGCGCAATGCCTGCCGCTTGTTGGATGGCGACCCGGTGCCAGCGTTCGGAAAGAGACGTGGGAAAGAGCGGAGCGCGCAGCTTGTTAGGTCGCTCTTCCATACAAAAGAGTGTGACGTACTGCTGGCAGAGTGCCAGATACACTGGGGCAAGCGCGTCGAGGGCAGCCTGCTTGCCTGGATTGGCCTCAGTCAAGCGAATATGGGTCACGGCTTTGGTGATGGTATGCGGCTGGGCGGCTTTCCTCTCGCGCTGGCGCTTCTGCTGCATGTTCATGGCTCTTTCTGCTCGTTCCTCTCTGTCTATCTCTTCTTTTACGCCTCTTGCAAAGCGGTCATGGGCAAGGGTTCGGTTTTGTGCTCAGCAGAAGCTTGCTCGCGCTTTATCTGTCTCTATCGCAGATTTGATTGAAGAAGTCAATGAAACTGAGAAGTAGCTGGACCTTTTATTATGTGTGTGATTTTACCCAACACTTAGACAACGTCTCTGAAGCATATCCTGGTTCTCCCGCAGGCCCGCTGATAGGACAAGGGGTCTGTCTTAGGCCCCTCATATGTCTTCAGGCATATAAAACACCCTTCTCTTCTCATCCTCTGCTTGAAATGATCTTTTCCACCCATGCCGGTATCTGTTGCATGAGGATATCAATCTGTGGAGAACGAGCGATAGCTCCCGTAGGATAGCGACTCAGATATTCTATGATACTCCAGACCTTGGCTACGACAATCTCCTGGGTAAAAAACGGCATCTCTTGAGTAATGAGCGATGAAGAGCGACTTTCCAATCCCAGATAGGTTGTGGCTACCGCCTGGAAAACTGCCCTATCACCCAGGCCCGGAACGGTAATCGCCAGATCTATTGCTGGCGTTGCTTTCCCAAAACGCTCCCAATCGTACAAGACAAGTGTCCCATCATCTCGCAGTCCCCAATTGGTGGGATTCGGGTCTCCAGAGATCCAGCACCGAGGGGTAAAGAGCATTTGGTGACTCAGTTGGAGATCCTGAAGGATGGGAGCCAGACGACGAGCCTGTGCAGAAGGGAAGCAGGCAAGAGCCTCATTGGTCATGGCATCAGACCAGCTTGGTTCAAAGGGAGAGAATGCCAGGTTGAGAGGAAGCCTTTGGTGGAGGCGTTGGAGTACGGTCAGCATCTCTTGATCAGCGCTCCAGCGAACGCGTGGCAAAGGAGTCGGGATATCTTCAAGGACAAGCCAGAAGGTCTCAGCATCCCTGCCAGACCATTCGAGACGAGGGATTGGAACATCCAGTGCCACAAGGGTGGGAGCAATTTTCGCATAGAAGAGACCCTCGCGTGGCTGTGTGCACCGTTTGACAACCACGCTTTGCTTTGAAGACTGCACACGCCAGACGGCGTGGCTTAGTCCTCCTGCCAGAAGCGCGATGTGCAAGGGCACACCATAGCTCTCCAAGAGAACAGTGCGAAGACGTTCGGGCCAGGACTCAGGAAACGACATGTTTCTTCCTTCAAAGGGAACGCCATTTTACGGCCTCAAAAGCATGATCATAAGTTCGAATCGCATCAGGGATGATATCTTGCTGGAAGACTTTGTTTGGCTCTTTAGTCTACCATATTTCGCACCAGCGAACCTGCGGGCTTATAAAACACGCCCATCCATCGGTCGGCTGGCTGTTAGATTGTAACAATAATTCATTTTCGCTCATCCATAGCCTGCATCAAAATCGCTGCTGCTCAATGTGATATACTGAGTAATGAGAGAAAAGGGATAAAGATATGCAGGCTATCGAGCGCATTCCAACACTTGAACCCAGAAAGCCGATCGATTTGTCGCGCGTTCTGCTAGAGACTGTCATCGCTATTGTCGGCGCTTTGCTGGTGACAGGGATCATTTACTTTTTCCATCTCTATCCACTCATTCCAAATATCTCGTTCCTGTATCTACTGGTAGTGCTGGGATTGGCAAGTAGCTTCGGCCTCTATGCCGCCATTGTCGCATCTCTCACTGCCTTTCTCTCCTTCGACTACTTCCTGGTGCCACCTCTCTACGTGTTTACCATTAACCGCTGGGAAGAATGGGTTGCCCTCTTTATCTTCCTGCTGACGGCTCTCCTGACCAGTCAATTAACGGTCGTCCTTCGTGAGCGCACCGCCCTTGCCCGACGTCGTGAGCGCGAGTCGAAGATTTTGTATGAACTGATCCGTCTTGCCAACTCGCAAGAACTCTTCGAGGAGCAGCTGGGCATCGTGGTCGAGTCCATCGTACGCGTATTCGCAGCCTGGGGGGTGTGCGACTGTGCCTTGCTCCTGCCCGGTCCAGATGAAACCCTCACGCTGCCCGCCCAAGCCACTATCGGCAGCAGAGAGCTTGTCCTATCCCAGGAGGAGCAGGCCATGGCAGTATCAGCTCTAACTCAGGGACGCATGATGGAGAAGCGCACTACTCCTCCCCCTGACTATCGCGATAGCGTCACCCATATCAGTCAATACAGTAACATAGGGCCTGTCACAACCCTCCGCTTCATTCCCTTGAAGACCGCAGATCAGGTGCTTGGCGTACTCGCACTGCACATTCAACATCCTGTACCCTGGTTTACCACCATTGAACGTATGCAACAGGAGCAGGCGCGCTCCAATTCTCGCATCGACTTCTTCTGGACCTTCCTTGAGCAGGCCACATCTATCCTTGAGCGTGCGCGCCTTCGCTCGTCAGTGGCATCCAGAAACGAGTAGAGTTTATTTTCATGAGGTATTTTTTCTGGTGGATTTTCCAGCCTTTTTTCGACTCTTCAACACCAATTTCCCCAAATCCGTCAAACAAACTGCGGAATGTGGGGTACATCCAGATTTGTCTGTATTTTTGCTATATTTCCTAAAACCAGCTATAGGTTGCGCGCGCGACTGCTTCCCACCGGAGCCCTTCTTCTCGCACATGTCCTGGTCCGCTATGGAATGGATGAGGCGCATGTCAAACCAAATGGCATTCGGGGCGGCCTGGCTGTAAGCTTTGCGCGATATGGAGACGATTGGAGAAAAAATCTTCCTTAGTTATGTCAAGGTCAGGTTCGTTTGATCTGCCCCCGGTCACTGGCTCGATGGCGGATCCAGCGGCGGAAAGCGACCAGTGCCCATACTCCCTCTACCACGCCAAATGGCCAGGTCCCGGCTAGCCACCCATACACCGACGAGGCCGCACACGCCAGCGCAAAGGCGAGCACCCACCAGGGAGAACGCTCTTCAAGCGTATAGAAGAGGAGCATGAACGCTACTGCGCCCGCGCCAAAAAGTGTCAGCATTCATCACCTCCTTGATGCTGTGGTTTGTCTCTCTCCATCTTACTCGAAATCTTTCTGCCTGTATTGTCGTCGTCTCGCTGCTGATACCCTGCTCTGGGCTCAGCGGACGAAAGAATGCATAACCTGGGCGAAGAAGCCGAAAGCGATGATGACCAAGCAGACGACCAGCACGATGAGTGCGATGCGGATCGCTT
>Ga0070717_10002285_pt1 | contig 13440 bp, 10 predicted proteins | sample LARL113metaG_FD_71366 | JGI IMG/M metagenome (GOLD analysis project Ga0070717, IMG submission 71366) | Corn, switchgrass and miscanthus rhizosphere microbial communities from Kellogg Biological Station, Michigan, USA - LAR L11-3 metaG | ecosystem: Host-associated > Plants > Roots > Rhizosphere ... | reverse complement strand
TTTGTGGAACGTCAAGCGGATTCGCCCGCAGACCCTCGAGCCGGTGGACTACACGAAAGAAAACTACACGCGGGCGTTGTGGTTCAGTGAAGGCGTCACCAGCACCGCGGAGGGAACCATTCAGTTGCGTGCCGGCCTGCTGGACGAGCGGCAATACCTTTACCGGCTCGGCGAACAGATTACGGACCTGGAGCGGCGTCCGGCGCACCTCACGCAGTCGGCTGAAGAGTCGAGTCTCGACGCCTGGCTTGAGGGCTACGGCTATTATCACCGACCCGATCGCAGCGTATCCTACTACAACAAAGGGGAACTGCTCGGCGTCATGCTTGACCTTGCGGTGCGCGAAGCCAGCCGTGGGCGAGCGTCGCTACGCGAAGTCATGCAATGGATGAATGAGAACTACGCCAAGAAGGGTCGGTTCTTCAACGATTCCGAAGGAGTTCGCGAGGCCGCAGAGGCCGTCGGCCACGCCGATTTGAGTTCGTTCTTCGCGAAGTACGTGGTCGGGACCGAGGAAATTCCCTGGGATAATTTTTTTCGCTCGGTCGGTTTGCGGGTGGAGGCAATTCCGAACACCGTGACGGATGCGGGTTTCACGGCATCACGCAACTTCGAGGGTCCCATGACCGTGGCAGACGTAACGGCGGGTAGCGAGGCCGAGCATGCAGGATTGCGGGTGGGCGATGTCATTGCTGAATTGCAAGGCAGAGCTGTTGGCCAGGAGTCTCGGGAGGAGTTAGCGCGGCTGAATCCTGGCGACACGTTGACGGTAAAGATTCGTTCCCGGCGAGGCAGCGATCGCGAACTGAAGTGGAGAGTCGGCAGCCGGCAGGAAATTTCGTACCAGGTAACGAACCTCGACGAAGTCACGCCCGCGCAACGGGCGCGCCGCTTAGCATGGCTACGAGGCGAAGCGCAGCGGACTGCGGTCGGAATGTCGGGGGCTGGACGAGCGGAAAAAGGAAAATGATCCGCACCATCATCATGCTGATCTTCTGGGTGTTGGCCGCGCCGTTGGCTGCGATCATCGGATTTACCGCGAGCTTCATCATGGGAGATGTCCGCGTCCTTTACCGACTGTTTATGTGGGGCGCGTGGGCGGGCGTGTGGATCACGGGCGTACGGGTGGAAACCGTCGGACTCGATCAGTTCGACCACTCGCGCAGTTATATTTTCATGACCAATCACGTTTCGAATCTCGATCCCCCGATTCAGGTTCCGCTGATTCCCAGGCGCACGTCGGTTCTTGTGAAAAAAGAATTGTTCAAAGTTCCAATTCTGGGTCGCGCCATGCGTATGGGGTCGCTGGTGCCCGTCGACCGCGGAAATCGTGACGCCGGGATCGAAGCCGTCCGCGCGGCGAAGGCGGTCCTCGCGGAGCAGAGAGTCAACATGACCATCTACGTGGAAGGCAAGCGCTCATTCGACGGCAAGCTGCTCCCCTTCAAGAAAGGGCCGTTTTATCTGGCCATGGAGTGTGGTGTTCCAGTAATTCCCATCACCATCGTTGGCACGCACTACACCATGCCGAAAGCGAGATTCTCGATCCGGCCGGGACGGGTGAAGGTGATTTTTCATCCGCCGGTTGAGCCGAAAGATTTTGTCAGTCGTGAATACCTGATGGAGAAGGTGCGGGCTGCGATCGAAAGCGGTTTGCCGGAACAGTATCGTCAACCGGCGTCGTCTCCTGCGGAAGACATTGAACCGGAGGGAGGAACCGCATACGCCTGAGGATTCTTCCGGGCCCCCCGTTATTCTTTCGGTGTTTTGGCCCGCACCGCGCGCGCAATTTCCGGAAGCCTGGGCAAGATCGCAGAATATTTCAGCCACAGTTTGTGATCGACGGCGGGAGCGCCGCTGACCAATGCGCCGGCCGCAATGTCATGAGCCACACCGCTTTGGGGCGTGACGATGGCCGATTCGCCAACCTTGCAGTGCCCGACCACGCCAACCTGTCCCGTGAGAATGGCCTTGTTCCCAATTTCGGTTGAGCCAGCGAGTCCGACCTGCGCGCAGAGGAGCACGTCTTCGCCGACATGCGAGCCGTGGCCCACTTGCACCAGGTTATCCACCTTCACGCCGCGTGCGATGCGGGTTTCGCCGACGCTGGCGCGGTCGATGCACGAGTTGGCTTGCACTTCCACGTCGTCTTCGATGAGCACCGGTGCAGGCTGCGGAATTTTGTGCCAGCGGCCCTCCGCCGTTTTCGCGAAGCCGAAGCCGTCGGCGCCAATCACCACGCCGTTTTGCAGAAGCACGTTGCTGCCGATGCGGCAGTTCTCGCGCACAACGGCGTGCGCATGCGCGAAAAAATTGTTGCCGATCTTCGCGCAACGATAGATGACGACATGCGCCAGCAGCACGGCATTCGCCCCGATCACGACATCTTCGTCGATGACAACATACGGCCCGATGTGGGCGTTCGCTCCAATTCGCGCGCTGGGGTGCACGACCGCGGTAGCGTGTCGACCCGACTCATAGCGCGGAGGCTGATGAAAGAGCTCGAGCGCACGGGCGAAGGTCAGATATGGATTCCTCGCGCGCAACATGGCGGTGGCAATCGCAGGAAAGTCTTCGCCGACGATCACTGCGGAAGCCTTGGTGGAGCGCGCCGCGGCGGCGTACTTGGGGTTCGATATGAATGTGAGTTCCCCGGGCCCAGCGTATTCAATGCCGTTGAGGCCGGTGATTTCCGTGTCGGGGGAACCGTTTTCGAGGCGTGCGTCGAGAGCTGAAGCGATGTGAGAGAGTTTCATGGCTATGGATTGAGGATGAAGGTAAATCGTACACCACCGGGAGGTTTGGCTGGATGCTGCGCAATTGTCGAGCGGCATCCAGCCTGCAAAGCCGAGCGTGCCTTACTGCGCTCGATGCTATTTCACAATTAGATTGAAAGTAGCCGCGTGCGTGAGCGCGGTGCTTCCGGATCCGCTGGTTGCTGTCACGGTCACTGTGTATGTCCCGGCAGGAGTGCCCGGGTCGGTTGGCCCACTGCCGCTCCCGCTGGAGCCTCCACCGCAACCCAGGCCAATGAATAGAACTCCCAGCACGAGACCTAGAGCAAGCGTGCGCCAGGTGTGGCAGCGACGGGTTCCAATCAGAAGCACCGCCGCGAACGGCATAATGAGAGCCGACAGCAATAATCTGCCGCCCGGGTCACCCGCGAGGGCTGCGCTCGAGTGTGGCGCTGCCGTGCTCACCGAAAGATTCGTCCATCCAACTCCAAGCACGGTCGCAGGACTGAAGCCACAGATACTCTCGCTCGGCAATCCGGAACATGAAGCAGAAGAGAATGTAATGCTTCCAGCATAACTGGATTGCCCTTGCACATACATCGCCAGCTGGCCTAAGCCACCGTGCGCCACCGTAAGAGAAGACTGACTGGGGACCAACGCGAAGTCTGAGCCCGTAACGGTAATATCCACCGCCACACCGCTCGCTGCTGGGTAGTTTGAATCTCCGGCATAGTTGGCGGCAACGCTTACACTCGCTGCTGGCATAAAGCTGAGCGAGGCTTGCAGGGCTACGTTGCCATTCGAGTCCGTGACTGTGGAGTAAGTCTCGGTCCCGCTGATCTGGGTCATTGATCCCCAGTTGATGAAAGGAACCGCACCTGTGGGCACCGGGACATTCTTTAGTGCGGTGTCGAGCAGGGCTGTTACGGTCACGCTCGTGCCCGGCGGAACGGTCAACGTCGAAGGGCTCAGGGTTAGATACGGCATCGGGTACTTCACATTGATGCTGTAGCTTGGAGAAGTCGAACCTCCGTAATTTCCGTCACCGCCATAGGAAGCGGTGATCGTATAGGTTCCTACACTCGCGAATACGGAAGGAGAACTGTTGAAAGTTGCCGTCAATGTTGCAACCGGATTAGAAAAGTTGCCAGCGGATCCGAAGTAGGACATTGTGCCGGTGACTGGGTTTCCGTTTACGAAAAATGTGACCGTGCCCGTCGGGGCGGCGCCAGAGCTCGTGCCCTTGACACTAACGCTTGCACTGAAACCTGAACCGACGGACCCGCCTGAGACGGAAAGAGCGCCCATCGTTGTCGAGGCTGGCGTGATATTGAAGACTGTGCCGACGGGGGAGGCGGATGGGGAAAAGCTGCTGTCGCCGCTGTACTGCGCGGTGATCGAGTGTGTCCCGCCTGCGAGTTGAACAATCTGATCTTCGACATAGCCGTAGCTGTTCAAAGTGTAGGTGCCGGCGTCGAGAGGATTTCCGTTGTCGGTCAGCGTGACTTGGCCCGTCGGACATCCAGTCGCAGAAGAAGCGTTGATTGGGGAACAGAGACGTCCCGCGGAATTGTCCACGTTTACTCGCAGGAGGTATGGCGACCCGTAGATCGCGGACGTGGTGTTGCTGCTGATGAGATTTCCATTGAAATCGAACGTTGCTAGAAAAGCTTGTAACTGGCTGCTCTCTTTGTTCACGGTGACGCTGACCGGTGCGGAGTCGCTGGGAGCGTAGGTCGAATCGCCGGGATAGTGGGCGATCAAAGAATAAGCTCCGCCGGGCAACGAACTCGTGCTCCCCGAGACAGTGCCATTGGACAAGCTGAAGCCGGCGATTCCTTGCCTGCTGTTTGTGGCGCTGCCTTCCAGCGACACCAACCCGGTGGGCGCGGATCCCGTGACTGACGCAGAGGCAACTGTGATGCTGAAAGTTACCGACTGGCCGTGAGTGATGGTGGTCGGCGTGACGTTGCTCAATACAGTTTTGGAAGCCGTCAAAGAATGCGAAAACAAATTCCACTGCGTGACCAGATTGTTGGCATTCACCGAACCCAAGCCGGTGGCCAAGTCGTAGCCCGTGCCCGCGCTGTAGCCACTGAGAATTCCATAGGCATCTCCGGCAGTGGTCGCGGTACAGTTCGTACTGCCTCTGGCGCAGGGCATAGCGATGGTCCCCGAGGTCACGTCGTTGAAGATGCAAGTGCCGGCGGGGCCTGTGCTGGAGTTGCAGTTCGACGCTGGAGTTTGCGCTGCCAACTTGTAAAAAACATAGTTGGCATTGCCCTGGCGCTCTCCGGTTTGCTGGTTAACCAGCGCCATAATTCCGGCGAATGCTGGCGACGAGACCGAGGTTCCGCCGAATCCAGCAAAAAACAAACTAGAACTTGTATTGCAGGTGTTATAGGGATTCGAGTCGGACTGGCAGATGACGTAGAAATTTCCCATGAAGCCATTGCTGGCGAATAGCGAGACGTCGGGGATATCACGCTTGCCGTCCGCGGCAACACCAGTTCCCGATTGCCACGACGGCTTGGCATATCCGCCGGTGCAATTTGCCGGGGTATTTCCGGTCGGGCTGATGCAATTGCTCGCGCCTCCACTTCCACCGACGGTCCAAACTATGTTGGAAAACCGGGTGTTGTTACAGTTCGTCTCGGCGTTCGAACTAAACCCGAGAGTTGCCAGAACGCCGTTCGTGCAGGAATCGTTCCATGTCGTCTCAGGAATGTAACCCAGAGCCGTCCCCTGGGTCGTGGGGTCCGCCGGGGTTGTGCTCCAATAAGTTGTGGGATTCTGCAGGTCGTTGAAATCGGTTCCGCCGACGGCCACGTTGTAGGGAGTAGACGCGTAGCCGCTTACCGCGAGTCCAAACTGCGCGGGTTGTGGAGTGCTGCCCTGGTTGAAGTCGCAACCTGCCGAACCACTGTCTCCCGACGATATGAAGACGGTGATGCCCTGCGCAGCTGCCTGCTGCCAGAGATTGTTGAAGAACTGATTGCCGCTGGCGCCCAGCCCCAGTTCGCAAAAGCCGTAGCTTTCGCTCATCACCGGAGCCAGATTGTTTTCGACGATGTAGACCGCGGACAAATCAATTCCGGCGGTGCTCTCAGTTGACTCAGAAACTACAAAGTCTATGGTCGCGTTGGGCGCGACGGCTCCCGACCACTGAGTGTCGATATCGGCTTCGGACTCGTCCGGTTGGAGGCCGGGATCGGGGCCGTTGATGATCGTAGTCACGTTGTTTGCGGGGAAACCCTTGGCGGCCAATCCGAACATGTTGCGAAAATCAGTGACGTCCTGGGGTTTGATATTGCTCTCACCGACAATCGCGATGGTCTGGCCTTGGCCGCTCGTGCCTGTGCTCCAAAGCGGAAGCAGGTTGTAGATCGTGGCGAAGTCGTAAGGCGCGAGCGCATAACAGTTGCCGTCGCGATCGCACTGGCCCGCAAACGTGAACAGTGGATTCCCCGTGAGCTTGCCGGTCGACTTGTCCCGGACAAACTGTCCGAAAGGCCGGTTCATGGCTTTGCGCGGAAAGTTATTGAGGGACGCCAAGCCGGCTACTGCGGGCGCGAGAGCTGCGGGAATCTGAGGGTCGCTCGCATTGGCCCAGTGCTGCTCGCCATTGACGAGATAGTTGTGAATCGTCGTGTGGAACGCTTCTTGGACCTGGCTGGCTGAGCCGGAGAACTCCAATACGGTTCGTCCCTTGGTCGAGCCGACTTCGAATCCGTGGGATTGCAACCACCCGGTAATCGTCTGCAGATCGGTATCGCTTGGTCCATACTGCTGGCCGAACAGTTCTGGCGTGAGCCAGTGGTGATAGTTAGGCGAGGTCTGGTTCTGCTGGTCGTCGAGCAACTTTTCGAGCGCGGACTCTTGTTCAGGGCTGCGCTTCAGCACGAGCAGCATGCGCTTTATCGGCAGGGTTTCCGCTGCGGTCCCAAGATCGAACTCCGGGCGCGCCAGCGGATGCGTGTTGCCCGACAGCGTCGTGAGTTGCGATTCGTCAACGCTCTGAGTGATCACGGGACGCGGAGCCGCTACGCCTTGCTGCGCGGGGTCCTGGGCAAAGATGGTTGGGCACAGCATGAGAGGGCAGATGAGTGCTGGGAGAAGAGTTGAAGCCAGAGCAGAAAACAAACGATTGAGACGCGATACCGAAATCGCTCGCATTGCGAAGACACCTGGGGATCAAATTGGTAAGACCTCCACCGGAAGCCGAGAGGTCGGAGGAAGGAAGGACCCGATCGTCTCTTTAGCAGGCGCAGAGCCTGTGTGGAGTTCACACGGTACATCAAAGGCTGGCTGGATTTCAACGAGGTTTGCGGGGCTTAAAGCCTTGTGGGGATTTTCGAAACGTGCAATGGGTTCAGGGTGAGACCAGCTTCCTGTGGGCGAGGCGCCCGCAGGACAGCCGCCGGGACGAGCGGTGCGGGGATGTTGCTGCTTTTACTCTTCGAACATCGGCACTTGCCGCTGATCCTGCGCGCCGCGCCGCTGCCGACGTGTCGCTCCAATCACCGCCAGCACGGTCAACGACTCCAAGGCCGTGCGTGGCACGAAGATGCGCTGTGTGTTCGAGCGCTGGTCGGGAGGATTGACTAGAAATCCCTCGGGTGTCGTCTGGGTCAGGTCGGCGGGCATCAGACCTTCCAGAGTTTCGCTGTCTTTAAAGCGGAGTCGCACCCACAGACCTTCGGATCGCGGACGGGAGGTAAACGTCTTGCGCGTCAGCGACTCGGAGTCTCCGAACTCACGCACAAAATAGACGCCCTTGATCTCGCGCAGGTCCATCGAGATCACCGTGCCCGAGGTATTCAAAAGTTCCAGTTTGCCCTCATGGACGAATTGCTCGGGCGAAACATAGCCCGAAACGGTGTCCCGGTCCATTTTGCGGACAATCACTTTTTTGTGCGTTGAGGGCATAAAGGGCTTCCGGCTTCCGGACTTCGCCACCGCCGAAGAGATCGATTCCGATAACGTGTTTTAAATCCAGATGCTGAAATCCAGACGCCGAAAGCCGGTTAAGCCGCTTCATTCTCGCACTTTTTCGCTGAAAAGGACCGGAATCTGCCTTGGCAGTAGCCAAAATATAAATGGTGTGTTATTTTCTTTAGCTTGCCGCGAAATTTCAATTTTATATAAGTACTTTGTATTTAGCCACTTGCATGCGGGTGGCCGAGGGGCCAAAGGGTGTGGCTGCCGTGGCTGTGGAAATCTTGTGGAAAGTTCTGGCGGGTCCGGCCCTCTCCCGGTCGCGATTGTAGCTTGAATCGCGCTCGAATTGGGGTCAGACCGCCGCCTAAAGCGAATGGCTGACTACATTTACACGATGGAGATCCGGTTGACGCCGGACCAGTTGAAGGGCGTCGGCCTGGTGCAAGACGTAGCCCGCGCCGCGGGCATGAATCTTTACCTGACGGGCGGCGCCATCCGCGACATCATCAGCGGCTTTACCATCCGCGATCTGGATTTCACCGTTCAGGGAAATCCGCTCAAACTGCAAAAAGAACTGGAGAAAGCCGGCGCGAAGATCACCGCAGTCGAAGAGGACATGCGGACCATCTTCATCTCGCTGCCCGGCAACGCCCGCGCTGAAATCAGCATGGCGCGTACCGAGCGCTTCGAGAAGACGGGCAAGCCGCCGATCGTCACGCCCGCGACCATCCACGAGGATCTGCGTCGCCGTGACTTTACCGTCAACGCCATGGCGCTTTCGCTGAACGAAGGATCGCGCGGCTTGCTGCTCGATCCCTTCAACGGAGTGGCCGATATCGAAGGCAAGGTCATCCGCATCCTGCATAATTATTCGTTTCTGGAAGATCCTTCGCGCCTGATCCGCGCGACGCGCTTCGCCGCGCGCTTCCATTGGCCTCTCGAGGAACGTACCCAGGCGCGTTACGACTCCGCGAAGGAAGGCAAGTACATCGACCACATCCTGCGCTCGTCGATCGGCCATGAAATCGCCGCGCTGGCGCATGAAGACGATCCGCTGCACGTGGTGAAGATGCTGGAGAAAGAGGGCTGGCTAAAGGTTTTGCACGATCACTGGACGGCCGCCAAGGTCGACACCAACGGCATTACGCAGTTGATGAAGACGCGGCAGCAGATGGTCGACCTGGGATATACGCCCGACGCTGGTCCCGCGGTCATGTATTTTCTGACCTCGCACTTCTCCGAGAAAGATATTTCGGATATTCAACGGCTGATTCCGCGGAAGGATTTGGTCGAGGCCTGGCGCGATATTGAAGATCATGCGAAACAACTCGCCAAGCGCCTGATGGGCAAAGAGGCGGCTACGCCGTCGCGCACGTGGCAGTTGCTGTCTTCGGCGCGGCCGGAGATGGTTTTGTTCCTTGCGGTGACTGCCAAGCAGCAGTCGGTGGAGCAGAAGATCAAGAATTACCTGACCAAATGGCGACAGGTGCAGCAGAAGCTGCCATTACCGGAGATGACGGAGTTGCTCATCACTCCGCAGTTGCCCGAATATCCCAAACTCGCGCAGGAAGTATTCATGCTGCTTCTGGACGGAAAGTTGCGGTCGCGCACCGAGACGCTAAAGTTCTTGAAGCCGTTTGCGCCGCCTCCGCCTCCGCCTCCGCCCGCGCCCAGACGAGGACGTGCCGCCAAGGCCGCCGGTGAATCGCCCGCCGCGGCTACAGCGGGGAAGCCGGGGCCAAAAGCAGGGAAGAAAGCGAAGGCCGCAGTTGCGGTTCCGGCTACGCCAGCTGCAGCGCCACCCCCAAAGCCGCAAGCGAAAGCGCCCGAGAAATCCAAGCCCGCTAAACCCGTCCCCAAGCCGTCGAAACCCGCGGCGAAACTGGCAAAGAAGCCGGCGCCGAAGTCCTCATCGAAGCCCGCCAAAGGAAAGAAAAAACGATAGAACTGTCGTCGTTCGAACAGATTTTTTCCTAGGCGGAACTGTTCCGCATTCCTGCGGTTCTATTGGTCTGAGGTTTCGGAGGCTTTCTGGTAGTTGAAGTAGGTAACATCTTCTTCACCGTTCTTGGGAATCAGCTTCAAGACTTTAGCGCGAGACCGCATGGAAAAGTGTTTCGCCAGCCAGATGCCCGGGGCGACGGGAATTTTTTCCAGTTCGAAATAAGTGCCGGGTTCCACCTGCGCAAGGAATCCCTTGATCGATACAGGATGCGTAGCTTCGGCTACCACCTTCACCCATTGAAAAGTTTTCTTGTCGATCCAGAGTTTTCCTTGCATCCCGGTTAACGCTTCAGTCTCCATATTCGGCGGATGATATCCAGGGCGCGGAGATGCCTGAAGAAAATACACCGCATCACGGCCCAGTTTGGTTTCGCCTAGCAGCTTGAAGTCGAACCCCTTCACCATCTCTTCCATCATTGAATGGTCACGTTTGCGCTCGTCTTCGTATTTCGCAATGCGTTCGGCTCTCATCTGCGGCGACTCGTTTTTTCTTTCGGAAATTGTATTTTCCAGCTTTCGTTTTTCTTCGGCAGCCTGCGCAGGCGTCAACGGTTTGCCATTCACGGCTATCGGCCGCTGATACGGTGATCCTAAAATCATCGTGTCTTCGTAGGTTTTCGTGCCGTCATGCGTGCGATCGAGTTCCGAACAGTCAAATTTGGGGGCGGCGTCCCAGTCGCGTTTGTTGGCCTCGACGGACCGTTGAATGATGGTATTGGCATCGTTCTGGCCCATCGCCGAACCGCCCAATGCCGAAGCACACAATCCAAGAATGAATACAAATCGAAGATTCATGATTCCTCTCATCGTACGAAAAGGCCCGATAAGAAAGGCTTTCGGAACGGGCACGTTCGTAAAAACGCTTCGGGAAAGCCTCGGCTTGATCCTTACCGCTAGACATCGCAACAGAGGTGGCTTTTAGCCTGATGAAGTTGTGTGCGGCATAACTATTGATCTGTGCGGACGCGGCCGCTATGATGTGGCGCGCGAATCGTGCCGTGGCGTTCAACACAAAGAGGAAAATGAAGGAGCCTGCAAAAGTTCTGCTCATCAGCCTGGTCACGATTTGCGTCCTTCTGGTCGTAGCCATCACGTTCACTGTCGGTTGGCGGCCGTTCTTGGGACCAAGGAAGCGCGCTGTGACCGATCGCCAGTTCGAGCGCACCCCGGAGCGGGTGGCTCGCGGTCGATATCTCACGCAAGCGCTGTTGGGTTGCGAAACCTGCCACTCGCCCAAAGACTGGTCGCAGCACGGCGCTCCCATGTTGCCTGGCGCGGAACTTGTGGGACAGACCTTGCCCATTCCAGGTTTTCCCGGCACCATCGTCGCGCCCAATCTAACGTCCGACGCCGAGACCGGAAGCGCCCGCTGGACCGACGATCAGATCGCCACGCCATCCGCCAAGGAATTAAGCACGCCGACAGCATCCTTTTTCCCATGATGCCCTACTCCCAATACAAAGAACTCTCAGATGAAGACATGGCTTCCGTCGCGGTCTACCTGCGGTCGTTGACGCCGGTTCGAAATCCGCTGCCGTCATCGCGCATCAACTTTCCCGTCAACTAGCTGGTTCGCAGCGCCGCAGAGCCTGTTCTCGAACCCGTGCGTGGTCCCACTGCATCGGACGCGCTCGCGCGTGGAAAATATATGGCGCGCCTGGGCTGTGGCTGCCACACTGTCGACGACAAGCTGGGCTATGCCGGCGGAGATCGTCTGGCCGGGCCATGGGGCGACGTTGCCAGCGCCAACATTACACCGGATCCCTCCGGCATCGGATATTACAGCGAGGCGACTTTTGTTACCGCCCTTCGTACCGGCTACGTCGGCGCGCGCAAACTCAACTCCATCATGCCGTTCGGCGAATTCAAAGACCCGACCGATGATGATCTCAAGGCCATGTTTGCCTATCTGCGGACTCTAGCGCCAGTGAAGCATCAAGTCGACAATACTTTGCCGCCAACCTATTGCAAGCTGTGCAAACAGAGGCACGGAGCCGGTGATCAGAACTGAAGGCAAGAGCAAAGCAGAAGCAAATTTGACAATTAAGACGTTAAGGGTCGGGCGTATAATTTTGCTATGCGCCGCCTGATGGCGATTACGGCGTTTGCGCTCTTCCTGGCCGTGCCCGTGTGGGCGCAGCGCGGCGGCAATGGTCACGTTGGATTCGCTGGCGGCCACGGCGGTGGCTTTGTCGGGCACTCTGGATTCAGCGGTCGCGCTGCCGTCGGCGGCAGTCATTTCTCAGGTGGGATGCGACCGGGCGCCGGCTTTTCTCGCGGCCCGATTCATGTCTCGCACTTCGGTACGTCTCGCGGGCCGTTTCTGCACGACGGGTTTCGCGGCGACCGCTTCCGTGGTCGAGAGTTCCGTGACCATGATCGCGGGTTCCGCCACAATTGCTTCGGGTCTGGATGCTGGGGCTACGGCTATCCCTGGATCTTCGGATATTACGATCCCTTCTGGTGGGGAGATTCGCGCTCTTCGTATGACGAGGATTACGAGCGCAATCTAGCCATCGCAAACGAGATGAACAAGCAGAGCCTCGAGGAGCAGCGGATGCGCCAGGAAGAGGCCGATCGTGATCGCGATCTCTATGCGCGCTCGGATCCGGCGCCGCGCACGGCTTCTGGCAGCGAACGGCAGGGAACCGCGATCATGCCCGCCACGGTTTTGGTCTTTCGCGATCAGCATCAGAAGGAGATTCAGAACTATGCCATCGTAGGCCAGACGCTGTGGAATTTTGCTCCGGGGCACACGGAAAAGATCCCGCTGTCGGATCTTGACCTGGCCGCTACCACTAAAGCCAACGACGACCGGGGCCTGACCTTCCGGGTTCCCACCAACAACGAAGCCCAATGAGGCTTGCGGTTTAAGTCCTCCTTGCGCCCACTCACCGCACGCTTTCGCCTTTCGCTGCGTCCCACGGCGCATTCAAATCAACGACATTCCCTTTTGGCGGCAGAACTAGTACAGTGAAATCAAGCGTTTAGGTCATGTCCGACGGATGTGGGGAACCTGCAGCAATACGGGGCTAAACCCGGGGCGAACCCTGTCCGAATGCTAAAATAAACGAATACCCACTATGCCTTTAAAAACACTTTTTCTCAATCCTCCTTCGTTTGAAAACTTCGACGGAGGCGCGGGGTCCCGTTGGCCCGCGACCCGTGAAATCGAAAGTTACTGGTACCCGGTCTGGCTGGCTTATCCGGCAGGGATGCTGGAAGGGGCGCGGTTGCTGGATGCGCCGCCGCATCACGTTTCAGGCCAGGAGACGATTGAGATTGCCAAGGACTACGAGTTCCTTGTGCTTTTTACTTCCACGCCGGGATTTCCGGGCGACATTCTTCTGGCGCGAGCGATCAAGCAGGCGAATCCGAAGGTCAAGATTGCTTTTGTGGGGCCGCACGTAACCGTGTTGCCGGAAAAGTCGCTGCGGGATTGCCCGGAAATTGATTTTGTCTGCCGCAAGGAATTTGACTATTCGGTCGTGGATTACGCGAAAGGCAAGCCGCTGGCCGATATTCCAGGAGTGTCGTTCCTGAAAGACGGGCAGATCGTGCACAATCCTGACGCGCCGCAGATTCAGGATCTGGACGCGCTCCCGCATGTCACCGAAATCTATAAGCGCGACCTCGACGTCACGCGCTGTAACGTGCCTTTTCTGCTGAACCCGTTCGTGTCACTCTACACCACCCGCGGCTGCCCGGCCCAATGCACGTTCTGTCTGTGGCCGCAGACCTTGAGCGGACATCCGTGGCG
>Ga0070717_10002283_pt1 | contig 13442 bp, 11 predicted proteins | sample LARL113metaG_FD_71366 | JGI IMG/M metagenome (GOLD analysis project Ga0070717, IMG submission 71366) | Corn, switchgrass and miscanthus rhizosphere microbial communities from Kellogg Biological Station, Michigan, USA - LAR L11-3 metaG | ecosystem: Host-associated > Plants > Roots > Rhizosphere ... | reverse complement strand
GTGCGCGGCCTGTTGAAGATCATCCCTATCGGCGCGGCCATTTTCGGCGCCGGCCTTATCGCGTTTGGCCTGTCGCACACTCTGTGGCTCTCGATGGTCATGATGTTCGTCACCGGCTTCGGCATGATGCAGGGCGTCACCACCAGCAACACCATCCTGCAAACCCTCGTGGACGAGAAGATGCGCGGCCGGGTGATGAGCTACTACACCATGGCGTTCGTGGGCATGGCGCCGTTCGGCAGCTTGCTGGCGGGCGCGCTGGCGCATTCCATCAGTGCGCCGCGCACGGTCATGATCAGCGGCATCGCCTGCATCATCGGCGCGCTATGGTTCTGGACCCGCATGGCTGCGATCCGCAACGAGATGCGGCCCATTTACCAGCGGCTAGGCATCGTACCCGCGCCCGAGATCCCGGTGGAAGAAGCGGCGGAAGGATAGCACCCTTTGGGGCAATGTTGGGTCCACTTACGCGGTTCCCAGTCCTGGCTTTGCTAGGGCGGGATCTTGCGCCACCCTGACACCCGGCCCGATCACTTAGGATTGCTTTCGGAGAGGTGGAGTCAATGGGAGCCAGCGAAGACCTGGAACGGATCACGAAACAAGAACGCGAATTGCAATTGCCGCGCCTGGATGCACAAACAGCCTGGGAGCTTGGCTCGCGCCTGAGGGCGATGGCCGCCGAGCGCGGACTTCCCGTCGTCATTGATATACGCCGCTTCGGGCAGCCGCTCTTCTATGCCGCCATGGACGGCACCACCCCAGACAACGTCGACTGGGTACGCCGCAAAAGCAATGTCGTCGCGCGATTTCATTCCAGCTCCTACGTAGCCGGCCTCAAAGAGAAGCTGAAGAATGAGTCGCTGATCGAAAACCAGGGCCTGTCCGTTGCCGATTACGCCACGCATGGCGGATCGTTTCCGCTGGCCGTCGCAGGAGCAGGCGTTGTAGGCAGCGTAACCGTCTCGGGCCTGCCCCAGCGCGCCGACCACGAACTGGTGATCGAGGCATTATGCGCGATGCTGCGCCGCGACTATGCGGAGTTGAAACTGCCACCGGCGTAGGAGCACTACTATTGGCGTATCGCCCCTTTGATGATGCTGACCCGTTCCGCCACACTTCCCGGTTCAATTGAAACCAGTTCGAAGCCGAAGTCCCGGTACGTCTCTTCATGAATCTTTTCAAACCGCACCGTTTCCTCAAAGCTGATTCGGCGCGCTTCGGTAGGCGTGACGAAACCAAGATTGCGGATGAAGAACACCCGCGTTTGGTAGACCGCCTCTTTTTTGACGCGCTCCAGTTCGCCGGCCAGAAAATCGGAGAAACCGTACCCGAGATATACCGCCAGGGCCGCAGTGCACACTACGCAACGGTCGTGAAACTGAACCTCATCGGGTTGATAAGACGCTCGAATCTGGCGCTCCCTTTGCAGGCGAGCGATGGCGTCGATGAACGAGGGATGCGTCCACGGCTGAGCCGTTCCCTGCGCTTGTTCGGCAGCGATAACGTCCGTAGCTGCCTCTTCCACAACACTGAATCCGTCCAGTTCCAGATGGCGGATCATCGCTGTTTTCCCTGCACCCGGCGCGCCCGTGATGATGAACCTTCTCATGGATTTCCTTCTTCAGGGATCTGCAGGCCCTCACTCAATGCATTCTGATTCAGAACTCGAAAGCTTCTCCATCATCGCGATGAAGAATCCGTCCGTTCCCACTGCGCCCGGCAGCAGGCGGAGGAATCCTTCCGGAGTAAGGCAGCTGCGAAGCCTTTCCGCGCCGTCCGCGGTGAGAACGCCGCATTCGCGCAGCGCATCGAGCGTCGAGCCCATCGGAATCACGCGCACGTTCTCACTCTTCGCGACGGCGGCGCCAATCACGTCCTCATTCTCTTCAGGTTCCAGCGAGCAGGTGGAATAAACGATCCGTCCGCCCACACGAGCCGCGCGCACGGCAGAAGACAGAATCGCGCGCTGGCGCTCCGCCTGCCGCAATAAGTCTTCGGGCCGCAGATGATGCCGAATTTCCGGATTTCGGCTCAGGGTGCCGGTACCGCTGCACGGCACGTCAGCCAATACCACGTCGAATGCAGAACCCATCTCCAGCGCCGTCGCATCGGCCAACCGGCACTCGATCCGCTCGCCCAAAAAGCCCAGCCGATCGCGAAGTTGATTCAGCCGTGCCCGGCTCGCCTCGCAGGCAACGATGCGCGCCGACGGATTGCGCTCGGCGAGAATGAGCGTCTTGCCGCCCGGCGCCGCGCAGCAATCGAGAATGTTTGCGGCCTCCGCAGGAACCGCCGACGCCGCGATCTCGGCCACCAGCTGCGACCCTTCATCCTGCATCCGCACGCGCCCTTCGCGAAATGCTGCAGTCGCGACCACATCTCCCGCAACCACCACGCGAGCTGCGTTCAGCAATTGACCCCGACCAATCGTGACGCCGGCATCCGCAAGCTCCATCTCAACCTCGGGCGCGGCCAGTCGGATTGCCGGCGGTGGTGGGCTCTGGTCATAAACGCAGAGGTCGCATGCGCGATCCTCTCCAAACATTTGCATCCAGCGCTCGACCATCCATAATGGATGGGCAGCTACGGCGGCGTCACAGAAGTCGTGCCCTGCTACAAACCCCGCGTCGGACGCAATCCCTTCGTGAGCGAGCTTGCGCAGCACCGCATTCACCAGCCCCGCGGCCGAGCGGAACCCCGACCGCTTGGTCAGTTCCACACTTTCGTCAATGGCCGCGTGGGCAGGAATGCGATCCAGATGCATCAACTGGAATGCCCCCATCCGCAGAGCCACCAGAACAGCCGGATCCAGTTTCGCGTTTGGCTTGGCCAGGAGTCTACGCACCACCTGATCGAGTTGAATCTGCCAGCGCAGCACGCCCAACACCAGGGCCGTGGTGAGATGGCGATCCACCGCCGACATCTTTCCCATCGATTTGTCTTCGCGCAGCAGATCGTCGGAATGGGCTTCGCCACGTTCCACCGCCAGTAACATGGCGTGCGCAGCGCGGCGAGCGGCGGAAATTTCAGCCATGCTTCAACCCAGCCGCATGCCGTTGGCGAGATGCGTGCCATGCAGGAACTCCGCGGCCGCAAGACGCTTCTTGCCTTCGAGTTGCAGTTCCGCCAATTCCAGCCACGTGTTGCCCGCGCACGCCACGAATATGCGCTCACCACGAACAACGACGTGCCCGGGTTGGAGAGTCCCCAGAATCTCGATCTCCGCGCCATCCGCGACTTCCATTTTGTGGACGATCAGCTTTTTGCCCTCGAACGCGGTAAACGCGCCGGGCCACGGCTGAAACCCGCGCCAGCGATTTTTGATCGTTGTCCCTGTGTGCAGGGCGAAGTTCATTCGCCCATCTTCGCGTTGCAGCAGCGGAGCCAGCGTGGCCCGCGAGTGGACCTGGGGCCTGGGCGCGACAGTTCCGTCCGCCAGCCCGGCCAGCGTTTCCACCACCAGCGGCGCGCCCCCGATCGCCATCTCCGCGAACAGATCGATCGCCGTCTGCTCGGGACGAATGTACAACGCCTGCTGCTTCAGGATAGGGCCAGTGTCCAGGCCTTCTTCCAGCAGCATGGTGGTGTTCCCGGTAAATTCTTCGCCCATCGCGATGGCCCACTGAATGGGCGCAGCGCCGCGATATTTGGGCAGCAGCGACGCATGCAGATTGATGCAGCCCAGCCGCGGCAGCCCCAGCATCCAGGGCGGAATGATGCGCCCGTACGCAACCACGACGATTGCGTCGGGGGCAATCGACTCCAGCTGCGCGCGGAATTCGGCGTTGTTGCGGATTTTTTCGGGCTGGGTGACTGTAATCCCCGCCGCCTGCGCCGTTTGCTTCACCGGCGGCGCAACCAACTCCTGGCTGCGGCCCACCGGCCGGTCGGGCTGCGTGACCACCAGGGGGACTGCATGACCTGCGCCGAGTAGCGCCTTGAGAGTAGGCACCGCGAATTGCGGAGTGCCGCAGAAGACGAGGTTCACTCGCCTACCACGTGCCTTCGCGCTGCATCTTGCGGATCTTGCGCAGCGCCAGGTCGCGCTTCAGCGCGCTCATCCGGAAGATAAACAGCATTCCATCCAGGTGGTCGATCTCGTGTTGGAAAGCGCGCGCCAGCAGTTCGTCGCCGTCCATTTCGAACCACTTGCCGTTTTCGTCCTGGGCGCGGATCGTCACCTTGGCGGCGCGGACCACCTTCTCGCGGATCTCCGGGAAACTCAGGCAGCCCTCCTCCTCGTACTGCCTGCCTTCCTGGAAGATGATTTCGGGGTTAATGAGCACCAGTTTCTGCGCGGGGTCCTTACCCATGCTCAGGTCGATGACCGTCACGCGCTTGGAAACGGCTACCTGCGGCGCGGCCAGGCCGATGCCCTGGGACGCATACATGGTCTCGAACATGTCGGCAACAAACTTGCGCAACTCTTCATTGAATTCGGTCACCGGCTCGCCGGGCTGCGAAAGCACCGGCTCCGGATACTTAACGATCGTGAGGTTCACTTTGGACTAAAAGCTCCTGATTTGTTCGATGTAACCATCATAATTTCGTTTCATCTCGGCCAGCGAGTCGCCGCCGAACTTCTCGTGGGCCAGGCCGGCCAGGGTGAGGGCGACCATGGCCTCCGCCGCTACACCCGCCGCCGGCACCACGCAAATGTCGGAGCGTTCGTAGCTGGCCGCAGTTGGCTCGCGCGTATCGAAGCGTACCGATTCGAGCGGACGGCGCAGCGTGGAGATCGGCTTCAGGTATCCGCGCACCACCACATCCTCCCCATTCGACACGCCGCCCTCAATGCCGCCGGCGTTATTCTGCGGACGAGTAAAGCGGGTGGGCTTGCCGGTGTCGTTTGCGTCGTAATGAATCGGGTCGTGCACCTTGGAGCCGAACGATTCAGCGGCCGTCACTCCCCGCCCGATTTCGACCGCCTTCACCGCCTGCAGGCTCATCACCGTCCAGGCCAGCAGGCCATCCAGGCGCTCATCCCAGTTGGCATAGGTGCCCAGTCCGGCGGGAACTCCGTGGGCAACCACTTCGAAAACGCCATTGACGGTGTCGCCGGTGCGGGCAGCCTCTTCGACTTCCTCTTTCATGCGCGCTTCGGTCCCGGGATCCACGCAGGCCAGGACCACCTCTTCGCGGGCGGCCAGCGCGGCGATCTCATCCCAGGCCGCAGCGCGTTCCAGTTCCACCCGCCCCACGCGGATCACATGACTGGCGACCTCGATTCCCAGGCAGCGCAGCATCAGCTTGGCGAAGGCGCCCGCCGCCACCCGTGCCGTCGACTCCCGCGCCGACGCACGCTCCAGCACGTACCGGGCATCGGGAAAGTTATGCTTCAGCGCTCCAGCCAGGTCGGCGTGCCCCGGGCGCGGAGAAGCCACCGCCTGGTGCTTCCCGGGGTCGCCGGCTGCCACGGGCAGCTTCTCCTCCCAGTTCTTCCAGTCTCGATTGACGATTTCGATGGCAATCGGCGAGCCGATGGTCTTGCCGTGCCGCACCCCCGAGAGCACGTGCGCCTTGTCGGTCTCGATCTTCATGCGCCCGCCGCGCCCGTACCCCTGCTGGCGGCGCCACAATTCCCGGTTCACGAATTCCAGATCGATGGGCACACCAGCGGGAATCCCGGAGACCAGGGCAATCAGGGCCTCCCCATGCGACTCCCCGGCGGTGGAAAAACGGATCATGTCCTTTCGATTGTAAAGGCAGGGGTCAGGGAACAAGGGTCAGGGATCAGCCATTTGGCTAAGGCTCGCGCGTAACTCGCAACGATAGACTGTTCCCTGATCCCTGTTCCCTCGCTTAGGATGTTCGGCATGTACTACCTTTTTAAGACCGAACCCGACGCCTACTCGTTCGACGACTTCCTGCGCGACAAGGAAACCGTGTGGGATGGCGTGACCAATCCGACCGCTGTCAAGAATCTGCGCGAAATGCCGAAGGGCACGAAGTGGATCTTCTACCACACCGCCGATGAGCGCACCGCCGTCGGCACCGGCACAGTGACCAGCGTGGATGCGAGCGACCCGAAGGTGCCGGTGGTCCGCGTCAGAGTCGGCAAGCGCCTGAAGACGCCCAAGACCCTCGATGCCATCAAGGCCGACCCGCTGTTTAAGGACTCCCCGCTGGTCAAGATCGGCCGGCTCTCCGTGGTTCCACTGACCGAGCAGCAATGGGAATGGTTCCTGAGATGATGAACATTACTGCCCGAACTGCCGCAAATGATGATCCACGTGCAGATACCCCCACCGCATCCACTGACCTTCTGACATCTTTTTGAACATGGGATGGGGCCGGAACTGAAAATCCCGTGACCTGCGGCTGAATCTCTCCATTGAATCGAGCAGCCTGCGCACGTCCGCTTCGAACTGCGCCGGCGGAGTCCCCCCTCCTCCCTGCTGTTCGAATTCCGGCCGCGTCCGCACGCCGGCCGGCCACTTCATGGGCGCGTAGAGCGCGAAGTATTTCATCATCGGCCAGACGGAGAATCCGCCCGGAATCTCCATCGGCTTGTCCCCCATGATGCCCAGAAACGAGTCGCTCACATGGCAGATCATCTGCGGGGCCGTCATTTTGCCCCACAGCCGCGCTGTGTCCGGGCGGACCCGCCCGATGCGGGCAACCAGTTCCTGCCTGCAGCCATTGTCGACGAGGGATTTCATCAGTCCAGCCTCCGAGTAGAAGTGCAAACCATCCGCCAAGGCCCCATCCTTTGGACTTTTTTCTGTCGATAGGGTGGGAGACCACAAATGGAAATGGTCCGAAACCATTCGAGTTACGAGGGTGTTTCAACATCCACGAGCGCCGGCACGTGTGCGCCCTCATCCGCCAGCCAGCGCTTTGTATTCAGCAACTGCCGCTGGTCCAGCGCCCACACTCGTCCCGACAATTCATCGCCCGGCTTGCCTTCCCGCGCGCACCGGTCGAACTCCATCTGCATGGCCATCATCTTGGCGTCCATGTCATCCAGGAAGCTCAGCATCAACGACTCCGGAATCATGGGCAGCTTGGGCGAGCCGAACTCCAGTTTGCCATGGTGCGACAGGATCATGTGCAGCACCAGCATCTTCAGCCGTGGCGGAAAATCGGGCAGGCTGTCGATGGTCCGTTCGGCCAGCGCCGCGCCAATCTGGATGTGCCCCAGCAGCACGCCTTCCACCGTGTACTCGAAGCCGATCTCCCATGACAGCTCGCGAACCTTGCCGATATCGTGCAGGATCACGCCGGTCAGCAGCAGGTCGCGGTGCAGGATGGGGTAATGCGGCGCCACGCGATCGGCCAGCCGAAGCAGGCTCACGACGTGCTCCAGCAGCCCACCCAGCCAGGCATGGTGCAGTTGCTTGGCCGCCGGGGCCTCGCGATACGCCGCCGCAAGCTGCGGGTCGGCCAGCACGGTCGTCACCAGCCGCTTGAGATGCGCATCAGCGAACGACTCCACAAAGCCCAGCAACTCCTGCCACAGCGCCTCCACGTCATAGGTGGTGGCGGGCATGTAATCAGCCTTGTCCACCTCGTGCGGGTAGGCCTTCCGCAGCTGATCCACCTTCATCTGCAGGCGGTCGTTGAAGCGCTGGATGCAGCCCCGCACCTTCACCACGTCGCCGCGCTCGAAGTCCTTGGCAATTCGCGGGTCGGCGGGCTCCCACGCCCGCGCTTCCAGCTGTCCGGTCTTGTCGCAGAAGATCAGGTTGAGATAGGGCTTGTTCGATTGCGTCGTCCGCAACTGCCGGGCCAATACCAGGAGAAAACTATCGAACAGCTTGCCTTCTTCAAAGGCAGCCAGGTCCGAAACAAAAATATCTTTCATTCTGGGGGAAGATTATCGTAAAGCGGCTTCCGCCGCCACCCTCGTCATCCGGGTGCCCCAGGTCTCGATTTTGAGACCTGGGACTGCACGAACTCCGAATTACTGCTGGGGCTGGGGCTGCGGAGCAGGCGCCTCGGCCGGGGCAGGCGCGCCCTGAACCGCCGGAATCGGCGTGGGCGTGGGACGCGGCGGTGCCGGCTGCTTGTTTTCTTCCTTATTCTTATCGCTTAGGCGGGTCTTTTCCTCGGTCGTGGTACTCTTCTTCTTTTTCTTGCTGGCGGTGTCGCCGGCCAGACCCAGCGGCGCGGACTGCGTCTGCCGGTCAGCCACTTCGGCCGCATCAGGCGCCGCCGGTACAGGCGAATTCTTCTTCGCGGCGGATCCCTCCGCCTTGGCCTGCTTAGGAGTCTTGGCCCGGTCGGAGTAGCGGGTCTTCTTCTCCGGCGCCGGAGCGGGTTCCAGCGGATTGGCTGGCTCCGTGCTCTGTGCCACCGCGCCCGCATCCTCGGTCGGGGTCTCCGGCCCATTCGGCAGCGTCTTGGTCGGCGCCTGGCCGTAGCGGATCTTCTCCTTCTTGCCCGGCTTCATGGTCGCCACATCGGCCGGTTTCTGCTTGCTCGCGTTCTTCTCGCCGGCCGCAGAGGGAGATGGAGCCTCTGCCGCCGTAGCCGCGCTGGGCGGGGCCGCTGCCTGCGGCGACTTGTTGCGGAACGTATGCGTCGTTTCGCGGAACCGGGTCCGCTCAACCTTCTTCTTTTTCTTGGGAGAAGGCGGCGTGTAGGAAGCATAGGTGATCGGCAGCACGCGCTGATTTCCGCTGGCGCCCGTGTCCGTATAGCCGGGCTTGATCTCGACGTACGCGTCTTCGCGCAGCTTCGTAAGGTATTCGCGGATGGCCGGCATCATCTTGCTGTCCCAGTAGTCCTGCTCCACCTGCTGTTGCACATCCGCGTACTTGGGAACGCCACCGTGCACATGTTGTTCCACCTTCAGGATCACGTAGCCCTGCTTGGTGCGGATGGGCGCAGAGTACTGGCCGGATTCCAGGCTGAAGGTTGCGTCTTCCAGCACTTTGGCCAGCGCACCGCGACGAAACTGCCCCAGATCTCCACCGCTGGCCGCAGTCGGCCCCTCGCTCACGGTACGCGCCAACTGGCCAAAATCGGCGCCCGCCTTTAGCTTGGCTTCCACGTCCTCGGCCTTGGCCTTGGCAGCCTCCACCTTGGCCGGATCGTCCTGGGTGCCTCCCTCCGGTGTCGGGGCGGGCGTGCCGGTCGATATCAGAATCTCGCTCAACCGCACGCTTTCCGGCTGCGTGTAGTCCTGTTTGTGGGTTTCGAAGTAGCGCTCCACCTCGCCGGGAGTGATGTTCATGTGCCGGCCCACTTCCTGCCGCATCACTTCCTGGGTGATGATCTGGTTGCGGATATTGGCCTTGAAGTCCTCGTACGAGACACCCTGCTCCTGAGCCGCCTTTTCCAGGTCTTCCATGCTCGACAGGTTGTACTGCTTGCGGATCTCGTTCAGCCGGTTCACCAGCTCCGTCTCGCCGTTGACTCCCAGTTCCTTGCCCTTCGAGAGCCACAGCTGCTGGTCGATCAGGTTGCGCAGCAGATCTTTGTGCTCCTCTGAAAGCTGCTGCATGCTCAGCCCGCGCTGGCGCCCTTCGGCGTCCAGTTCCTTCAGCGCCCGGTCGTAGTCGGACCGCGTGATGATCTGGTCGTTCACGCGGGCGATAATGTCTTCCACCACCGACCCGCCATACGGGCTTTCGGGCTGGGCAGGACGAGTTTGGGCCACAACCGGCGCGGCAAAAAGAAGCGTGCCCACGAGGGTCAACGAGGAAATCCAACGGAAATCAAAGGTCATAGGTCAATACACCGGAAAGATAGGAACCAGGGGACCCAGGGAACGAGGGTCGGTGGCCTTCTTTCATAGACGTCATTGTAAATGGCGGGGAAGCGGAAAGGCAGGGATTAGGCATCAGGGATCAGGCATTAGAAATCAGACCGAGCGCAGCCGGAAGTGATCCAGCGGAGCCGGAAGGTTCCTCTGCCCACCGGTAGCGCCGGCACCTCGGGCCGTCCGCTCTCATCCCTAATGACTAATCCCTAATCCCCGCTTCTCCACCCCTTTGCTCTGCATCAAACTGCCAGCGCTGGTTACCAGAGGACCGTAGCCCTAGTCAAATAAACCAATGCTATACTCAGGAGCAAGGCTGCCCCGCGAGGCCCGGTCCCGGCGCCCGTCGCACCTGCTGTACGGAGGTACCTTCCGCCCATGACACCCCGCGCCCGTCGGGCTCTATTCACCCTTGTCCTCTTTTTCGTCACCTGCGCCGTCGCCGGCACCGTTCTGCAGAAGAAGGTCGGCGCCCAGTCCTCAGAGGATGAAAGCCAGATCCGCGACAGCCTGAAGTCCTTCACCAATGTCTACGCTCTGGTGGAGCAGAACTATGCCGAGCCGATTACCGGCGAAAAGGCCGATATCGCCATCTACGATGGCGCCATCCCGGGGATGCTGCGTACCCTCGACCCGCACTCCAATTTCTACGATCCCAAGGCCTACGCTAAGATGCGCGAAGACCAGCGCGGCCACTATTACGGCGTCGGCATGGTCATCCAACAGCAGCGCGACAAGGACGGCAAGGATCACGTCTACGTCATCACGCCGTATGAGGGCACGCCCTCGTTCCGCGCCGGCATCCGGCCGGGCGACGTCATTTCGTCAGTGGACGGCAAAACGGCCGACGGCATGACCTCCGACGCCGTGGCAAAGGCTCTGAAGGGCCCCAAGGGCACCCACGTCCAGGTCAGCATGACCCGCGAAGGCCAGGCCAAGCCGCTTACCTTCGACCTGGTGCGCGACGAAATCCCGCACCCCTCGGTCGACCTGAAATATGAGATCAAGCCCGGGATCGGCTACATCCACCTGACCCAGTTCCAGGAAACCACCGCCCAGGAAGTCAATGACGCCATCGACAGCTTCCCCAACATGAAGGGCCTGGTGTTCGACTTGCGCAACAACCCCGGCGGCCTGCTCAGCCAGGCAGTCGAGGTGTGCGACCACCTGCTCAGCAAGGGCCAGTCCATCGTTTCGCAGCGCGGCCGCGCCTATCCTGACCAGAACTACACAGCCACCCATGGCAACGACGGCAAGACCTTCCCCATCGTGGTGCTGGTGAACAAGAACACCGCCTCGGCCGCCGAGATCGTCTCCGGCGCCCTCCAGGATCACGACCGCGCCCTGATCGTGGGCGAAACCACCTTCGGCAAAGGCCTGGTGCAGACGGTCTATAACCTCAGCGAAAACACCGGCCTGGCGCTGACCACCTACCACTACTACACGCCATCCGGCCGCCTCATCCAGCGCAACTACTCCGGCGTGTCGCTCTACGACTACTACTACAACCACGCCGGCGCCCAGCCTGCCGACCAGACCAACCGCGAAGTCAAGATGACCGACTCCGGCCGCACGGTGTATGGCGGTGGCGGCATCACACCCGACGAGAAGGTCGATTCGCTCAAGGGGAACCGCTTTCAGGAAGACCTGCAGATCCACTCGGCGTTCTTCCGCTTTGCCCCACACTATCTGGCGAACCGCACCGTCGACCACAACTTCCAGGTGGACGACGCGGTGCTGGCCGACTTCAAGAAGTTCCTCACCGACCAGGAAGTCGGCTGGACCGAGAAGGACATCGCCGACAATCTCGATTGGCTGAAGGTGAACATCAAGGAAAAGATCATCACCATCCAGTTCGGGCAACTCCAGGGACTGCGGTCCCTAGCGGACTGGGATCCCGAGATCCAGAAAGCCATTTCCTTCCTGCCCGAAGCCCAGGCTCTCGAAGACAACGCCCACAAGGTGCTGGCTCAGAAGGCCCAGGCCCGCACTGGCTCCGCAAACCCGCAGGGAGTCGCCGCGCAGCCGTAAGCATCGTATCGAGTTCAGAAATCAAAACGGACAGGCCCGCGCCTGTCCGTTTTGCTTCTAACCAGAATCAGAACTACGGTGCCCCATCCAAGCTCTGCTTGGGTGGGTTTCATCGAATCGCGGTCAAATTCTTCGGTGTTCGACCAAAGAGAACTCGTGCTGTTGTGCATCTCTCAACAGACGAATACCGAGCGCGAGCAAGCGATCGGCCGTGTCGACGGTCATCCCACTAGCTGCAAGCCTTTGTCCTATCCGACCACCTCCCAAAAACGGTGTCCCGGTTGCGTCCGGAGGGACGAATCGAAAATAGCCCCGGCTTCATCCTGGGGCGCTTCAACTTGCCCGGGGGGAAGTTCTGGCGCCAGCCCTAATGTGCTGAAGGCCGGCGCTACCTCTCACCGGCGCTACCTCTCAGCTGTCCGTTAGCTTCTCGCCCTCATCGGTATCCAATACAAGCGGTTGGATGGAATACGAAAGTTGATCCAAGACCGACCATTTCCTTACCTTCGATCACATCGTTTCCGGGCTTGGCCCCGCCATGATGGGCAGCCCTTCTCGTTATTGCTCTTCGTTGAATTCGAACTCCTCACCCGGGAGCGCGGGTGGCATTGCGAGCCGCTTGAGTATCTGCTGAAACTCCTCCAGGAGCAGGGGCGATTTGGCCATCTCTTGCGAGAGTTCGGTTGCGCGACGCGCCAGAATGCCCACCTCGTCAGGATTTTGGGTGGCCAAATTGTTCTTTTCCGACGGGTCATCCGCGAGGTTATAGAGTTCCGTGGAAGGCGGCAGCGGTGTCTTCCAGATCAGCTTCCAGTCGCCCTGACGAATACCAGCACGAAACGCCTCGACGTTGTACACCACCTCGGTGCGCGGAGACGGCTTGCCCTGGCTGATCGTCGGCCACATGTCCATGCCGTCGAGCGGTTTTGCCTTGGCAACTGATGCACCGGCCAGGCCCGCCAGGGTCGGGTACATGTCGACGACGTGCATCATCCCTTCGACGGATCCTCCGGCGGGAATGTGCCCGGGCCAGTTCGCAATTGCCACGACGCGCGTTCCGCCCTCGTAGAGTGATCCCTTGCCGTCGCGCCAGGGCCCGTTGTCGCAGGGAATGGTGATCTTGGACATATCGCCCTCGCCCGCGAACATCTTGTTGCGCGTGCCCCCGTTATCACTGTGAAACACGATCAACGTGTTGTCCCGCATCTTCATCTCGTCGAGTGCCTGAAGAACGCGGCCGATCTGGTCGTCCATGGCGGTGATCTGCGCCGCATAGGCTCGCCGGCTTGGATCAGAGATGTCCTTATAACGATCCAGGTACTCCTGCGGCGCCTGGTATGGCGTGTGCGGAGCGTTGAAGGCGAGGTAAAGGTAGAGGGGAACAGAGGTGTCGTGCGACTTGATCAGCTTTGTCGCCTCGTTGCCGAACAAGATGGTTGAGTACCCTTCCTCGTTTACAACCTTGTTATTCCGATACCAATCCACAACGTGATGCTGCTCGTGGGTGAAGTAATCGATCTCCCCGATCAAGGGACCGTATTGGTAATCGAATCCGCGCTGCCGAGGCCAGTACTTCGGATCCGCATGGCCCAGGTGCCACTTTCCAACGATTGCGGTGTAGTAACCCGCATCCTTCAGCGCCTGGGGCAGCAGAAACTCGTCGGTCGGAAGGCCGTACTTGTGCGCCGACGGAATGACCGCC
>Ga0070717_10002282_pt1 | contig 13448 bp, 10 predicted proteins | sample LARL113metaG_FD_71366 | JGI IMG/M metagenome (GOLD analysis project Ga0070717, IMG submission 71366) | Corn, switchgrass and miscanthus rhizosphere microbial communities from Kellogg Biological Station, Michigan, USA - LAR L11-3 metaG | ecosystem: Host-associated > Plants > Roots > Rhizosphere ... | reverse complement strand
GCCAATACCATGTGGCCTTCCGGACTATGTCGAGAGGAGACGAAACCGTTTCCGCAAGTCTGCCCCCGATTGGAGGTTGACGGATTACACTCCATTCACTGCTCGACATAGTCTTGCGATGCTACCGACCAGTTGAAGCCGCCGAAAGGCACATTGTTGGGAGCATCCCTGTTCGCTCAATTGTTGGGCGAACTCGTCGATATGCGCTCCTAAAGGACCTTGACGTTTTTATCGGAGGGTGTGGGGATCTTTGAAATCGTTCCGTGCGGTTCCCCTTGCCCACTGCTTTGTCGCAGTGGGAGAACCAAGGCTATGCCGAGAAAACCTTCATCGAACGGCTTGTTTACCGGATTACGGAACTGCAACTCGACATAGTTCGGAAGGCCACATGGTATTGGGCCGGACGTGCATCAAGCAACGATCTCGGTGGCGGTAATGGATGCCACCGGCAAGGTGGTCATGGAATCCATCCTGGAGACGAAAGCAGCAACCATTCTTGAGTTCTTTGCGGGACTGCGCGGAACCTTGTCGGTGACCTTCGAAGAAGGAACCTGGTCCGTCTGGCTGTACGACCTGCTCAATCCTCGTGTCGATAAAGGCGCAAGCCGCACCAAAAGAGATAACCTCATTCCCGTCCCAAATCGGCCTATCATCCCCTAAGAACAATCAGTAGGAGTTATCCATATGGCTGCGAATCAAGTAGTCCTTTACTTCGACCGCCAGGAGGACGCCGTGCGTTTCACCCTGGCTGCCAGTTCTGTCATGTCAGCCGATATGTCAGGCGAAGCGCCGGTCCACAACAGCAACGCAGCCGTCAAGGTTGCGAAGGAGATCAGCAAAGCCAGTCGCATCACGACTGAGGGTGTTCTGAACATCACGTGAAGGGCGGCACAACCAGATGATTCGAAAAATTACTCTGCGAATCGGAGTCCCGGCGCTACTCGCATTCATGGCATGGAATGCCTATCTCGCCGTCACTCACTTAAACCGCATGCAGGAAATTGCCGCGCTCACGCTGGAGAGCTCCTCAATGCAGGCAGACCTCTCCGGTGTCTTGAAAGACCTGACCGACATGGAAACAGGTCAGCGCGGATACCTGCTAACCGCCAACCCTGCGTACTTGCAGCCCTACAATGACGCGCAGGGCAGGCTCGGAACAGATTTTGCCAGCCTTCGCGCAGCGCTCGCTAGTCGGGCGGAGAGCGAACAATCACTGGAGCCGCAGCTGGAGTCTTTGGCGAAATCGAAGCAGGCTGAGATGGAGCGCTCCATCAGTTTGCGCCAACAGGGTTATCGCCATCGCGCATTCAAGTTAGTGGATACAAACGAAGGCGAAGGCTACATGGATGAAATTCGCCGCATCGTCTCTTCGCTATCGGCAACGGAGCGCGGCAATTTCGCGAAATTCGACAGCGAGAGGATTGCCGCACGCAAAAGCGCATTATCGGAAACCATTCTTTCGAATTCTGGCATGCTTGTACTGGCAGCATGTCTGTTCGCGCTGTTTCGCCGCCACGCGCGACTGCTTGCAGAAGAAGCCGCCCAGAGCAGACAAGAGCTGGCTATGCGGGATTTGCAACTGGAAAAACTAACGTCCGCTCTTTCCGGCCAGGCGCGTTCCAACATCACTGCCATCAATACGAACTCCCGCCTGCTGCTGGAAAATTACGGAGGTTTTCTCCCGCGGCAGGGACACGAATACGCCGAGCAGATGAAGGAAGCCGCCGCACAAATGGAGCAACTCCGCCAAGATTTGGTTGGTAGCCCAGCCTCCCAGAGTGATGTGCAGGCTGCTTAGCACATTTGCATGATCCTACCGGCGATCTTCCTCTTCCAATGCCGATGATCGTCCGTTCATCGGTACGAACGTGCGAACTACTGCTTTAAGACTTCCGGCACCATCGTCGCTGGCGGCGTATTTCGGCTTCTCTGCGCGCTGACCACGCCATCAATAATCACCATCCCAATCCCCGGCAAATCCCCGCGCTGAATACTCTCCAGCACAGTCTTCCCCGGAGAATGCTGTGCCCTGTCGATCATCACAAAGGTCGCCGCACGGCCGGGCTCAATCATTCCACAATCAAGATTGCGAATGCGCGCCGTATTCCCCGTGGCAAAGCAAACCGCAACCTCAGCCGGCACATCCGCAAGAGCCGACAACAACGAAATCATGCGGAGGATGCCAAGCGGCTGCACTCCTGACCCGGCCGGCGAATCCGTCCCCAGAATCACGCGGTCCTGCCTCTTCAACTCTCTCGCAGTTCGCAAAGTGAGCAGCGCCGCTTTCTCGTTTCCGTTGTGAACAATCTCCAGCGCCCGAGGCGATTGCTCGCACAGCACCAAAATCTGATCATCAGGCAAAGCAGTATGTCCGCCGTTAATGTGCCCGATCACATCCGCATCAGCCGCCAGCACAATATCTTTGTCGATCAAACTGGACCCAGGAATCGACGGCCCGCCAGTATGAATCGTGCTCTGAATCCCATACTTCCGCGCCCACCCAACCATCTGTTTCGCCGTCGCTCCGTCTTTCACGCTGCCCAACCCAACCTCGCCCAGCATGGTGACACCGGCGGCGGACAAGTCCTTGAAATCTTCCTCGACCATTCCATGCTCAATCACCGGAGCCCCAGCATGAATTCTCACGCCGCCGGGACGAAACGCGGAAAAGGCCCGCTGCGCGAAGATCGCCATCGCCTTCAATCCCACCACATCTTTCGGACGCCCCGGCGTATGCACCTCGCCCGCGGAGATCATCGTAGTAACTCCGCCATGCAGATAGCTGTCGATCCACCCAATCTGATTCTGCCGCGGCGTCCAGTCCCCGGCGACCGGATGCACGTGGCTATCAATCAATCCCGGCACAAGCGTCGTGCCCTTGGCATCGATGACGAGCGTTGCGCCCTCGGCATCGATATCCTTCTGCTTGCCGACCGCAGCTATTTTTCCATCCACGGCAAGCACCGTGTCGGCATCCAGAATCGGATTCCCCAAATCGCCGCTCAACAGCAAACCGATATTGCGAATCAGAAGCCGCGACATTGAGCACACCTCTTTCAGACAAGTTGGACGATGAGCGCGACGAAATTCCGCTCGCTGGAAAGAATGTTATAAGCTAGTTCTCACCGACACGGATCAGGCGAATAATGGTATCTCGCAACCTAATTTTCTGGGAAGTCGACACGCAAAAAGATTTCATGCTGCCCGGCGGCAACCTCTACGTCCCCGGCGCTGAAAAATTGCTCCCCAATATTCACAAACTCACCGATGCAGCGCGCCAGGGCCGCGTATTTCTGGTCTCGCACGGCTGCTATCACACCAAGGACGATCCCGAGTTCAAGACCTTCCCTCCGCACTGCATCAAAGGCACGCCAGGTTCCGCATATGTTCCCGAGGCGTTGACGGAAAAAGTTGTCACCGTCACGAACGATCCGGCAGCAAAAATCCCGCCCGACCTCGCGCCCTACCAGCAAATCCATCTCGAAAAACAAACGCTGAATATTTTCGAAAGCCGTCACGCCGATGAACTTGTCAACCGTCTGCCCAAAGACGCTGAATTCGTAGTCTTCGGCGTAGTCACAGAATATTGCGTTCGCTTCGCCGCCAAGGGATTACTCGAGCGCGGCCGCCGAGTCTCCGTAGTAAAGGATGCAATCGAAACTCTGAAAGCCGAAGACGGCCAGCGAACCGAAGAAGAACTGAAAGCCCTCGGCGCGAAATTCATCACCACCGATCAGGCGCTCGCCCTGGCAGGCGGCCCGAAATAATCGCGCACGCTCCGGCCAGCCCCTTACGGAAACCGCACATCCAGACTGTAAATCTCCTGCGTGCTTCGATCCCGCATCAGCAGCGGCGAATCATCCGGCGCCAGCCCCACCCAGAATTCCCACGGATCGAACCCGCGCGGAACTTCCTTCAGGCTGAGCAGCCGCTCCATTTTTCCATCCGGCACACTCACCCGCACCATGTCATCTTTATTGTCGGAATAATCCTCCGCATACAAATACTTCCCATCGTGCGACCAGTTCTCAAAACCAAAGCGAGCCTCCGCCAGTTGCGACCAACTCTTCTTCGCAAAGTCGTAAAGCATCAGCTTGGTCGAGTCCGCCGAGAGCGCCGCCGCGTAGCGCCCATCCTGCGAACATCGCGGACTGAAAAGATTCTCCGATCCCGGCACATCCGAGACCTGCGCAGTTTTCAAGTCCACGACATGAATATTCGGCCCGGTCGCCGTCCCATATTCCAGCCACGGCATCCCCGCAAACATGATGGACTCGCCATTCGCTGCCCACGACGGATCGCCCTGATTACGATCACTCTGATTCTGGCTTGCCGCCGTCGCTTCCCGCGGCGCGCCGCCCTCCGCCGCGATCACAAAAATCTTCCACGGCTTTCCCGGACGCGATGCCATAAACGCAATCTGCGTGCCATCCGGCGACCAGCGCGGCGCATGCGCCTGCATCGGCGCATACGTCAGTTGCGTCCTCGAACTTCCATCCCGCTTGCTCCGCCACAACGTAAGCTCCGGATGCGCAACATATGTCATCCACTCGCCACCGCGCTGAAAGTCGGCCTCACCCGCCGACACGCCCGGAAGATACAGAGAAAACTGCTGCGATTTCCCATTCAGCCCGATCAAATCAAAGCGCCGCTGCTGCCCGATCACAAACAGCTTCTTTCCATCCGGACTCGGCGTCGGATTACTGAACATCAGCGGCCCCACCGTCAACTGCGTCGGCTCCCCACCGCGCTTGTGAAGAAAGGACGTGCGCTCGCGCAGCGCCCAGATGCTCCGGCTATGGTCGCGCGTCGATTCAAACAGGTAGTAATCTCCGCCGGGCGTCCAGTTTCCGTCAAACTCCTGCGGCGGCTTGTTCCAGCCCGCCAACACCGCATGCAGTCCCTTCCCATCGGCTGAAACTTCCCACAACGAAGAAGTGCGCTGCTTCGTATCCTGAATCGTAAAGCGCAAACCTCGCCCGTCCGGTGAAAATCGCGGCGCAAACGGAACTCCCGCCACCGTGATGATCTCCCGCGAATCGCTTCCATCCTGGTTGCAGATAAACAATGTCGACTTCGTCGCATATACGATGTGTTCGCCGTCGCGCGCCCACGTGGCCGCGTGCGCCAGAATATTTTCCACCGGCCGCGGCGCTCCCGCCGGAACCGGCAACACCAAAACCGGCCATTCGGTCTCCGACCCTTCCGCCATGCCCCTCACCAGCAACTCAGAGCGGCCCGGATAGAAATCGTAGATGTCAGCGCTCGCCAGTGAGATTGGTACCGGCGCAGTCTCTCCGCCCGCGGCCGAAACCTGCATCAGAACCGAGTGGCCACTCAAATGTTCAGAAAAATACAGCCGCGTTCCGTCCGTCACCAGCGAGCGCTTCGATGCGCCGTCATTCGTAATTTGCACCGACGAAATCAGCGCCGGCGGGGCCTCTGGCGATCGCAGCAACAATACGCCCGCAACCACCGCCGCAACGATGGCGAATCCCGCTACCATCCATCGCGCGACACTCGTCTTCGCTTTCGTGGGAGTGTGAGAACCGGACAAAGCCGTCGCGAGCAGCGCGCGGATTCTCTCCTTCGAGTCCGGCGCCACCGGCCGCACTGCCGATCCGCTGCTTGAAAACTGTCCCGACTCCAGCTCCCGCCGCAGCCGCTGAAAATCAACCCGCATCTCGCCCGCGCTCTGGTAGCGCTGCCCCGGATCTTTTTCCAGCGCCTTCCTTACAATGCGCTCCAGCTCCGGCGGTGTCGCCGGATCGAATCGCAGCGGCCACTCCGGCACGGCATGAATCAGCGAATCAAAGAACGCCGCCGTAGTCTGCCCCTTAAACGGCAGCGCTCCCGTCGCCATCTCGTACAACACCACTCCAAAAGAAAACAAGTCGGTGCGCGAATCCAGCGCCCGCCCCAGCGCCTGCTCGGGCGACATATAAGGAACCGTCCCCAGCGCCGATCCCGGCCGCGTCAAATCGTCCGGCGAATGCGTAACGCCGCCGCCAAACGTGTCGCCGCTCATCTGCGCCTCATCATCCACGGTGAGCTTCGCCAGCCCGAAGTCAAGAATCTTCGCATTCCCCCGCTTGGTGACAAAAATATTTGTTGGATTAATGTCGCGATGAATAATGCCGTGAGTGTGCGCCGCATCCAACGCGTCAGCAATCTCGATGGCCAGCGGCAACAGCGTCCCCATCTCCAGCGGACGCCCCGCAATGCGGTGCTTCAGCGGCAGCCCATCAAGAAACTCCATCGCGATGAACGCTTCGCCGTCCGCTTCGCCAATGTCGTAGATCGTACAAATATTGGGATGATTCAGCGCCGACGCAGCCTGCGCCTCGACCTGAAAACGCGCCAGGGAATGAGGATTCCGCGCGACCTTCGCCGGCAGAAACTTGAGCGCGACAAACCGGTGCAACCGCGTATCTTCCGCCTTGTACACGACGCCCATCCCCCCGCCGCCCAGCTTTTCGATAACCCGGTAATGCGAGATGGTCCGCCCGATCACGTAGCAGAATCCTACGTCGCTGAAACCGCCAAGTCAACGAACGCGGCGCGTGTTTTTGGGGGTGGAGCAGCGCTTCCAGCGCTGCGTTATGCGCCATCTTTTCAGAGCCGGCTTTAGCCGCTGAGGCCCTTGCCTTTTCCGCGCACGCTCCTCTTAGCCGCCGACGCTCTGAGAATTTAGACCCTATCCACCCGAACAAAAAGAAACTAATCTACTGAAGCGCCCTGATTCCCGGAGAACCCATGCCCCGCCTCATACAATTCTTACTCTTGTTCCTCATCTCACTCCCCGCCTTTTCCCAATGCACTCTCCCCGCCCCTCCAAACCCCGCCACCATCGATTCCAACTTCGACAACTTCTTCAAGCAAAACGGCCCCGGCTGGACCGGCGGCGACGGCTCCTACTCCCTCCTCCTCCCCGACGGCACCAACCTCTGGATGTGGTCCGACTCCTACATCGGCACCGTCGACCCTACCACCCGCCTGCGCAAAAGCTACATCTTCACTGCCCACAACTCGCTCACCATCCAGAACCAAACCACGAATACGCTGACCACCATAGGTTATCCGCCGCAGACGAGTTCCCATTTCGTTCCCACAAATAAGAGCGATTGGTTCTGGATCGGAGACGGTCTGGTCGTCCAAACTTCTCCGGGCGTCTACAAAATAAAAATCATGCTCCTCGAATGGACCGGCTTCTTCAAGCTCGTCGGCAATTCCGTAGCCACGCTGTCGTGGCCCAGTCTGTCCATCGATTCCATCACGAAAGTCGCCTTGCCCGACACCTCCATCGAGTGGGGATCGCGCATCATGCAGGCGGGCAATTATTACTACATCTACGGCCTGAAAGATCCCGGCAACGACAACAAGACTCCTTATCTCGCTCGCACCACGTCCGTGAACAATCTCACCAACCCCGCGAAGTGGCAGTACTGGAACGCCACCCAAAACAAATGGCTCTCCGGACAAACCAACGCCACCGCGCTAACCGGAGTAGCCGCCATCACGCCCGAATATTCCGTCGACCAGATGAAATACAACGGCGGCACATTTTATTTAATGACCGGCATGGACCCGCAAAATCCTCCCTACCCGCTCTGGGACGCCGTTACAACCTGGTACTCCTGCAAGCCGCAAGGCCCATGGTCCAACAAGACCACGGTGTACACCACGCCAGAAGCCGGCGCGAACGGATGCAAGATCGGAACCTTGGTGACGTATAACCCCAAAGCCCACCCCGAATTCACCGACTCAACCGGCATCCTCCTTACCTACAACGTCAACGCGAATACCTCGAGCGACTTGGTCTGCGCCAACGACTACATGCCCCGCTTCTTACGCCTGATAATCCCGGGAGTAACCATAAGCGCTAACTAAGGCAGAATTACTTCCAGTTTGCCCGCGATACGTCCGCGACGAACTCCGGCTGTGTGAGCGGAGGCGTTCTTGTTCGCCAAAAGGAAAGAGAAACGAGTTCGATGCAGTCTTGCTTCGAGACGTTCCAGCATTACGGAAAAGTTGAGCACTTCGAGTTCGTCCTGCCCTACCGGCCAGTTCTACCTACCGGAACCCCTCCACCAGGAAGATGTTCCCCTCGGAGTGCTCGATTCCAGAGAAGAGAAAAGTATGGCCGTCGGGCGAGATGCTTGGCGCCCAGATGACAAACAAGCCGGGCAGGTCCGCAATCTTATTCACATGCCGAGTGCTTCTTTGGCCCAGGGTGCAATTCCATGGCTACTCCCTAAGCGGGCTGGGTAGAGTAATCTATCCGCGCGATTTTGTCTCCGGCCGGTTTTGCCGCAAGCTAAAATGCACGTCTTAAGTGGCGCTAAATGCACCCAGAACCGATTGCCGCGAAGTGTACCAGAACTGCGCTCTGTACGCCAGCATACCAAGGAATGTATGGTGGTCGACAATGCTGGGGGGTGTATTGTTCGTTTCTTTCTCCGGTTACCGGGCTGACTCGGCTTTCGGCATAGCTCTCGTCCCGTGATATTCTCCTCCCAAGCCCGACCCATTACGAAAGGCGGAGATGAGTTCGCTCTTCCCACAACGATTCTCGCTGGTGCTGATCAAGCCCTCGCACTATGACGACGATGGCTATGTCATCCAGTGGTTTCGCTCTGCCATCCCTTCGAACACTCTCGCCGTGCTAAACGGCCTCGCCCTTGATTGCAAACAACGCCGCGTCCTCGGCGACGACGTGGAGATCGAGGTCAGCGCCTTCGACGAAACCAATACCCGCATCAAGCCCGAGCGCATCGCACGCCAGCTTCGCGGCGGACGCGGCATGGTCGCCTTAGTAGGCGTTCAGTCGAACCAATTTCCCCACGCTATGGATCTCGTGCGTCCCCTGCGCGCTGCCGGCATCCCGGTGTGCATCGGCGGTTTTCACGTTTCCGGTTGCCTGTCGATGTTGCCCGAGATTCCTCCCGAACTCAAAGAGGCCATGGACCTCGGCATCTCTCTCTTCGCCGGTGAAGCCGAAGGCCGCCTCGACCTCGTTCTGCGCGATGCCTGGAACGGCACGCTCAAGCCTCTCTACAACTACATGAACGACCTGCCATCGCTCGATGGCGTCCCCATGCCGATTCTTCCTGCTCATCGCGTGAAGCGCACTGGCGGCAAGATCACTACCTTCGACGCCGGCCGCGGCTGCCCGTTCCTGTGTTCTTTCTGCACCATCATCAACGTGCAAGGACGCAAGTCGCGCCGCCGCTCCGCCGACGACATCGAGCAGATCGTCCGCAGCAACCTGACGCAAGGCATCAACCGTTTCTTCATCACCGACGACAATTTCGCCCGCAACACCGATTGGGAAAAAGTTTTCGACCGCCTCATCGCCATGCGCGAGCAGGAGAAGCTGAACATCAAGTTTGTCATCCAGGTTGACACCATGTGCCACCGCCTTCCTCATTTCATCGAAAAGGCGGGCCGCGCCGGAGTGGCGCGCGTCTTCATCGGCCTCGAATCCATCAATCCCGACGCCTTGCTCGGAGCCCGAAAAAAGCAAAACAAAGTAGCCGAATACCGCAAGATGCTGCTCGATTGGAAAAAAGCCGGCGTCACAATTTTCGCCGGATACATCATCGGCTTCCCGTCCGACACGCCGGAGAAAGTCCTGCGCGATATCGAAATCATCCAGCGCGAGCTGCCCATCGATTTACTCGAGCCGCACTGCCTCACGCCGCTACCCGGCTCCGAGGATCATCAAAAGCTCTACAAGGCCGGCGCGTATCTCGATCCCGACCTGAACAAGTACGACCTCGAGCACGTCACTACAACGCACTCAACCATGTCGCCCGAGCAATGGCAGCGGCTCTATCACGATTCCTGGGCTGCCTTCTATTCTCCCGAGCATCTGGAGACGGTGATGCGCCGCTCCGTCGCCACCGACAGCAACGCCGGAAACATGACCTTTCTTCTGCTGTGGTACTACGCCATGGTCGCGCTAGAAAAGATCGACCCGCTCGAAGGCGGCTACCTGCGCCGAAAGTACCGCAAAGACCGCCGTCCCACGCTGCCGATCGAAAGCCCGTGGGAATTTTATCCACGATATGTTTTCGATCTGCTCTACAAGCACGTCAAGCTGGCGACGCTGGTCTGGCGCTACGGCGGCTTCCGCCGCCGCCTGAAGCGCGATCCCCACGCCCGTAACTACTCAGACATCGCTCTGACCCCGGTAGACGAAGACCGCTCGGAAGAAATGGAATTGGTAGCGATGGGTGGGGCCCGAAGTCACAAGTAGTAAAGATTCAGGAATCCGTTCCCCGCTAGATCGCCAGCGATTATGTGGAGACAGCCGCCTCGGCTGTCCGCGGAGCGAAGCAAGGCGAAGAGTGGAACAGGGCGCAGGGTGGAACAAGCCTTCCAGTCCTGCATTTAAAGCCGCACACCATGGTAGGGCTTCAAGCGCAGCGCGATCAATAGTCCCACAAGCATGTTCACCGTAGCCGTGCCGACCGCGGCGAGTCCCAGGTAGGCGCAGACGTCGAGAATAGACACTGAGAGTTGGATGCAATTTATCCGAATTCCAACTACATCTTGACGACACGGCTGCCTGACGATTCCATTCCCACAAAACATTTGTGAGATGAGTTGGATCGATCCTATTCGTATCGCAGGGCTTCGATTGGATCGAGGCGTGACGCGCGCAGAGCGGGGATCATGCCGCTGATCAGGCCCACTACCGTCAGAATCAACGTCGCCACAATCAATATGCCGGGAGCGATGACCAGCCGGATATCGCCGGCTTCCCCATTTTTCGCAATCGCACTGTACAGCGTGAGCCTGCCAACAGAAAGCGAAACTGCATAGGCCAGGATAATCCCCAGCAGGCCGCCGATGAAAGTGATGGTGAGAGCCTCAGCGAGGAATTGAAGCAAGATATCTCCGCGGCGAGCACCGAGCGCCTTTTCCACCCCGATCTCACGCGTGCGCTGAGTGACGGAGACCAGCATGATGTTCATCAGGCCGACGCCGCCGATGCCGAGGGTGAGCGTGCCAATAAAGCCAAGAAGAATCTTCAGGCCGATGGTGATGACTTCGAACTGGTGAACTTGCTCCATCAGGTTGAAGATGCGCAGAGCACGGCGGTCGGTTTGATTGAACTTATGCTCGCCGGCCAATACGGCGCGGGCCGCCTGCTCCAGCCGTTCGTACTCCGGGGTTTCGTAGTTGAACCAGATCGTATCGAGGTAGTGCGTGTCTTTCAATTCGCTCATCGTGGTGAAGGGCACGTAGATGGCGCGGTTAATATCGTCGTCGCCTTCCTGCATTTTCGCGCTCAGGACGCCAACCACTTCGTAGCTGAGGCCATCGATGCGGATACGCTCGCCCAGCGCGTTGCGTCCGGAAAAAAGCTTTTCTTTTGCCTCGGAGCCGATCACCGCGACTCGGGCGCGCTGCATCTGGTCCTGCATGTTGTAGAAGCGCCCCACTCCCAGTTTCAAAGCGCGGATGGAATCCACGTTTGGATAATTTCCCGTCACCTGGAAGGTGAAGGTACGCGTGTCGAATTGAATGTTGCACTGCTTCCCCACTTCCGGAGTGATGTGAGTGATCTGCGGAAGATTGGTGGTGAGCGTGTCCACATCGTCGAGGGTGAAGCGGACTTGCGCGCCTGCCTTCTGCCCGCCCGCCTGCATCGAGGTGCGGCCCGGCACCAGGATCATCAGCTTGGTGCCAAAGTTGGCGAAGATGTTGGCGCAGGCTTGTCCGAAGCCGTCACCGTAGGCCAACAGCATGACGACCGTGGCGATGCCCCACGCCATTCCTAGCATGGTCAGAGCGGTGCGGCGGCGGTTGTGCCGCATTGCGCCGTAAGCTTCCTGTAACAAATCACGAAACATAAATTCTTATTCTTGCCGCAGCGCTTCCACCGGTTGCAGCATGGCGGCTTTGCGCGCAGGATAAAGTCCTGCGATCACACCGGCCAGGGTCAGGCTGCCGATCGCCAGAATCGCCGTCGACGGCACCAGTTTTGGAGGGTCGAAACCTCCCGGCCCTTGCTGCGTGCCCAGCAGCGCCATCAGCGCGGTGGCGAGTCCCATGCCAATCAGGCCGCTAAACAGCGTGAGGATGATTCCTTCCAGAAAAAACTGCGCCAGGATGCTGCGCCGGGTGGCGCCCAGAGCCATGCATAATCCGATCTCGCGGGTACGCTCGCTGACGGTGACGAGCATGATGTTGATCACGCCGATCGCGCCCAACGCCAGCGTGACCAGCCCAACCGCGCCCAGGAACATATTCATGGCGTCGAAGATACTGCCGACCGCTTTCGAATTCTGAATAGTGTCCCAGCCCTCGAAGGCATTCTTGTCGCGGTAGTCGAACCCGTGATTGCGAGCCACCAGCTTGCGAACTTCATCCTGCGCCACCAGGTGCTCGTCGGTCACACGTGGCTGATAGTTGATGAACGAGATGGAATTCTCGTGGTTCTCGCCTTTGAGCGGAAACAGAGTCGCCATCACGCGAAAAGGCAAGTAACCCCGCATGTTGGTGGAGTTGTCGTCACCACGCCCCACACGCTGTACGGTGCCGATCACTTCGAACGTGATGTCATTCAGAATGATGCTTGCGCCCACGGCAGGGCGTCCCGGAAACAGGTTCTTGACGAGTTCATCGCCCAGGACGATGACGTTGCGCCGCTGCGTTTCATCCAGATCATTGAGCCAGCGCCCTTGTTTGAGAGGAAGGTAGCGGATCTCGCTGAACTGGGGCTCGACACCTGCGATCTCGCCGTTGGCGCTGGCAAACTCGCTGACCGCGCGCACATCCGCGCGAATCAGCACCGGAGAAGCGTTGCGGACATGAGGAGCTTCTTTACGTATGTCAGCATAATCCTGATAGGTGAGCAGGTATCGCCGCGCGGAGTTCATGCTGCCCTGGACCACCGGAGCCCGTCCGGGATAGATGAACATGATGTCCTTGCCGTACTGCGCCAACTCGCGCTTGTTACCCGAGCGGAAACCTTCTCCCAAGCCCACCAGCAGAAGCAGGGATCCCACGCCCCATGCGATGCCGAACATGGTGAGGAAAGAGCGCAGTTTGTGCGCCCAGAGCGTGCGGAAGATTTGCGCGAAGATGTCCAAAACCATGCGCATGGGGCTATAGCCATTATTACTTATTACTGGACGGAATGGTTTGTTCTTCATTGGCCGGCACGCCGCTGGATCGTTCGATTTACTCCCGGGCGAGATTGCGGGCCAGAAGGCAAATCTGGCGCGGAATCCCCTCTGAAAGTCACTTCGAATCAATCGCTTCGCGTCCATTACCGAAGTTTCCGCGCGGCCTACAAATCATTGTTAATAAACCTGTTAGCTGGCTATCCTTGATGGTGGGAGCGTCTCGCGCGCCGGCACTAAGAGCAACGCTGCGCGACCTGCCAATTGCAATCAGAATGTCCGCCAGCGCACACTCGTGGAAAGGCCTGC
>Ga0070717_10002281_pt1 | contig 13451 bp, 14 predicted proteins | sample LARL113metaG_FD_71366 | JGI IMG/M metagenome (GOLD analysis project Ga0070717, IMG submission 71366) | Corn, switchgrass and miscanthus rhizosphere microbial communities from Kellogg Biological Station, Michigan, USA - LAR L11-3 metaG | ecosystem: Host-associated > Plants > Roots > Rhizosphere ... | reverse complement strand
TCCACCCGGGCTGCCACGACGTGAAGTCGTTCGTGAAGTGCGACGCGCTGCTGCTGGACGACGAGTCGATCAGCGACACGTACCCGTACATCGAGTGCGACGAGCCGCAGGTGAACATCGGCCACGAGGCCACCGTGAGCAAGGTCTCGGACGAGCAGCTGTTCTACCTGCAGAGCCGGGGCATCCGGCAGGCCGAGGCCGAGACGATGATCGTGAACGGGTTCATCGAGCCCTTCACCAAGGAGCTGCCGCTCGAGTACGCGGTCGAGCTCAACCGGCTGATCCAGCTCGAGATGGAGGGGTCGGTCGGCTAGATGAGCTTCACGATCGAGGCCGTGGAGGAGCTCGCCTCACTCCACGGCGAACCCGAGTGGGTGCGCGCCCGGCGGCGGGACGCGTTCGCGGCGTACGAGCGGCTGCCCCTGCCCTCGCGCTCCGACGAGGAGTGGCGGCGGACCGACATCCGGGGCCTGGACCTCGACGCGTTCGAGGCGTTCGAGCGGGCCGATGGCGCCGCTCCCGCCGACCCCATCGAGGACACCGCCGGCGTGCTGCGCCAGCGCGGGTCGGAGCCGGGCGCCGTCGAGCTCGACCCCGAGGTGGCCGCGCGAGGCGTGCTGCTGATGCCGCTGTCGCAGGCGGTGAAGGAGCACCCGGACCTGGTCCGGCCGCACCTGTTCAGCGAGGCGCGGCCCGACCGGGACAAGCTGTCCGCCCTGCACGCGGCCCTGTTCAGCGGGGGCACGTTCCTGTACGTGCCGGACGGCGTCGCGGTGGAGAAGCCGCTGGTCTCGCAGTTCTGGTCGTCGGGCGGCGGCGCGGCGGTCCTGCCGCACACGCTGATCGTGGCCGGCCCGGGCAGCAGCTTCAACTACCTGGACGAGTTCCTGTCGCCGGACCTGGACCGGCCCGCCCTGACCAGCGGCTCGGCCGAGGTCATCGCCGGCGAGGGCGCGGTGGTCGGCTACCTGTCGCTGCAGCGGTGGGGCCGGCACGCCTGGCAGTTCGCCGACCAGCGGGTGCGGGCCGAGCGCGACGCGACGGTCCGCCTGGTGACGGTCGGCCTCGGCGGCCGGTTCGCCAAGAACCGGATCGAGGCGACGCTGGCCGGGCCGGGCGCGAGCGCCGAGCTGAAGGCGCTGTTCTTCGGCTCGGGCCAGCAGTTCTTCGACTACCACACGCTCCAGGAGCACCGGGTCGGCAACACGACGAGCGACCTGCTGTTCAAGGGAGCGCTGCGCGACGAGGCCCGGAGCGTCTACGCGGGGCTGATCCGGATCGAACCGGGGGCCAGCCACTCGGACGCCTACCAGGCCAACCGGAACCTGCTGCTCTCGAAGCAGGCCAAGGCGCACTCCATCCCGATGCTGGAGATCCTGAACAACGACGTCCGCTGCACCCACGGCGCGACCGTGGCGCCGGTCGACCCGGACCACCTGTTCTACCTCGAGAGCCGCGGCATCCCGGCCCCGACAGCCGAGCGGATGATCGTGCACGGCTTCTTCGGCGAGGTGCTCGACCGCATCCCCGTGCAGCAGGCGCGGGACCTCGTCGAAGCGGAGTTGGAGGCAAGAATCGGCTAGCGATGGCGAAGCACCTGGTGGGGAAGATCGACGACCTCGAGGTCGACACCATGCAGAAGGTCGTCGTGGACGGGCAGGAGATCTGCCTGGCCCACGCCGAGGACGGCGGCTACTACGCCATCGCCGACATCTGCACGCACGAGGAGTACTCGCTGAGCGAGGGCGAGCTGTGGGGTCTGGACGTCGAGTGCCCGGCCCACGGCTCGCGGTTCAACCTGCAGACGGGCGCCGTGACGGGCCTGCCCGCGGTGGTGCCCGCGCGGACCTACCCGGTCACCGTGGAGGGTGACGATGTCTACATCGAGATCTAGCCTGCATCCGGTGGTGGGGCTCGACGTCGCGGCCATCCGGAAGGACTTCCCGTTCTTCGAGACCGGGATCGCCTACCTCGACTCGGCCAACACGTCGCAGCGGCCCCGCCAGGTGCTGGACGCGATGCTGGCGTACTTCACCCGCTACAACTCCAACATCCATCGCGGCGTGTACCGGACCTCGATGGAGGCGACCGAGCACTACGACGCCACCCGGCGCAAGGTGCGCGAGTTCATCAACGCCCGGTCACTGAAAGAGGTCATCTTCACCCGCAACGTGACCGACGCGATCAACCTGGTCGCGTACTCCTGGGGCCGGACGAACGTCCGCGAGGGCGACCTGATCGTGCTGACGGTCATGGAGCACCACTCCAACCTGGTGCCCTGGCAGATGCTGGCCCAGGAGAAGGGCGCCCGCATCGAGTACGTGGACATCGACGACGCGGGCGAGCTGCGCATGGACCAGTTCCACGCCCTGCTGGAGCGGAAGCCGAAGCTGGTCGCGTTCGCGCAGGTCTCGAACACGCTGGGCACGATCACGCCGTACCACGAGATGACCGCCGCCGCGCACGAGGCGGGCGCGGTCGTGCTGATCGACGGCGCGCAGGGGGTCCAGCACATCGGCGTGGACGTCCAGGAGGTCGGCTGCGACTTCTACGGGTTCACCGGCCACAAGGTGCTCGGCCCGACCGGCGTCGGGGTCCTGTACGGCCGGCGCGACCTGCTGGAGGCGATGCCCCCGTTCGAGGGCGGCGGCGACATGATCAAGGCGGTCTTCCTCGACCACACGGAGTACGCCGACCTGCCCATGAAGTTCGAGGCCGGCACGCCCGCGATCGCCGAGGTGATCGGGCTGGGCGCGGCCATCGACTACCTCCGGGACGTCGGTCTGGACGCCATCCGCGCCCACGAGCTGGAGCTGACCGAGTACGCGATGGAGGCGCTCGGCGAGATCGAGGGCCTGCGCCTGTTCGGACCGGCGGCGGCGCGGCGGGCCGGCGTGGTCTCGTTCGACGTCGAGGGCATCCACCCGCACGACCTGGCCACGATCCTGGACCGGCACGACGTCTGCCTGCGCGCCGGCCACAACTGCGCGATGCCGCTGATGCATCGGCTGGACGTCGCCGCGCTGGCCAGGGCCTCGTTCTTCCTCTACACGACGCGGGAGGAAATCGATCGCCTCGTGGCGGGATTGCACGATGCCAAGAGGATCTTTGCCTGATGGCCGTTGACGACCAGTTCTACCGCGAGTTCATCCTGGACCACTACAAGAACCCCCGGAACTTCGGGCGGCTCGAGGACGCGAGCGTCTCCCACGAGGAGTACAACCCGCTGTGCGGCGACCTGGTCGGCATGGACCTCCGGATCGCGGACGGCGTGATCGAGGACGTCCGGTTCCACGGCCGTGGCTGCGCGATCTCCCAGGCCTCGGCCTCGCTGATGACGGAGCGGCTGAAGGGCATGTCCCTGGAAGACGCGCGCCAGATCTCCAAGGAGGACGTGCTGGAGGACCTCGGCATCGAGATCTCGCCGGCGCGGCTGAAGTGTGCGCTGCTGACGCTCAAGGTGTTGAAGGTCGGCGCTTACGGCCTGGCTGGTGACGAGGAGGACGACGAATGAGCGAGACCGGAACCTCGTTTCGCGAGGTCAAGCTGCCGGAGATCCAGTCGCTGATCGACAGCGGCGACTACGAGGTCGTGGATGTCCGCGAGGGCTGGGAGCGCGAGCAGGGGCACATCCCGGGCTCGCGGCACGTGGTGCTGGCCCGCATCCTGGCCAACCCGCAGGGGACCCAGTTCCGGGACAGGACGATCTTCGTGTGCGAGGTCGGCGAGCGATCCGCGGTCGCGTCGGAGATGGCGGTGGCGCTCGGCGTCAAGGACGTGGTGAACTTCCGCGGCGGCCACAAGGCGTGGCGCGAGGCGGGGCTGCCGATCGAGAAGGGGAGCTGAGCGCATGTCCGAGCAGCAGACCGCGACCGTCAGCGAGGAGGAGGTCTACGACGCGCTCCGGGAGTGCTACGACCCGGAGATCCCGGTCAACATCGTTGACCTGGGCCTGATCTACGAGATCGCGATCCAGCCCAAGCGGGTGGACGTGAAGATGACGCTCACCGCGCTGGGCTGCCCGATGGCGGGCGAGGTGATGACGGACGTTCGCGACCACCTGCTCCAGATCCCGAGCGTGGAGGAGGCTGGGGTCGAGCTGGTGTACGACCCGCCGTGGACCCCGGAGCGGATGACCGAGGACGCCCGCTGGGAACTGGGGATGGTCTGAGGGCCCTACGGCGGCCCTGCGGCGGCCCTACGGCCCCAGCTTCAGCTTCGGGAAGCACGCCCGGTAGAACCCGCGGTCGCGGGTGAGCAGCCGCTCCGCGTGCATCATCGCGTGCGCGCCCACCAGGAAGTCGGCCATCACCGCGTGCGCGTGGCCGTTGGCTCTGCGCTGGTGGATCTTCCACGTCTGGCCGGCCAGGTGGAGCGACCCCAGGCCGAACGGGACCAGCTTCAGGCCCGTGTCGCGCAGGAACACCTTCAGCTCGAACTCCCGGTTGAAGTAGGCGGCCAGCTCCGCCGCGACCGTCGGCGCGATCACCAGCGCCCCGGCGGCCGCGGCCTTCGCCAGCCGCTCCTCCGACGCCGCGCCGTGCTCCGCCTCCGGGACCAGGACGTCGAGCAGGACCGGCGAGTCGACCGCCGTGATCACCCCGCGTCGCCCCGAAGGTCTTCCACCAGCTCCTCCGGGGTGCGGCCGGCCAGGCCGGTCAGGTGCCCGCGGTACTTCGCGAACGGGTTGGTCCGCAGCACCTTGCGCAGCCGGTAGCCGCCGTTGGCGTCGGCGACGAACTCCACCTCGTCCCCCGTGCGCAGGCCCAGCTCGTCGCGGACCTGCTTCGGAATGGTGACCTGCCCCTTGTCCGTGAGCCGCACCAGCACCGAACAATTGTATGCCCGATCGCTTGACGCGGCTATACGCCCGTGCAGGCTACCCTGTCGCTCCATGAACGCTGCCGAGCCGGGGAAGACGAAGGTTGGCTTCGTGGGCCTGGGCCTGATGGGCCTGCCCATGGCCCGCAACATCCTGAAGGCGGGCTACGAGCTCACGGTCTGGAACCGGACGGCGGCGAAGGCCGCCCCACTCGTCGCCGAGGGCGCCGCCCAGGCGAGCGGCCCGGCCGACGTCGCGCGCGGCGCCGACGTGGTCGTCACCATCGTCACCGACAGCCCCGACGTGGAGGCGGTCGTCGGCGGCGAGAACGGAGTGCTCGCCGGCGCCGGCCCCGGCTCGGTCTGGATCGACATGAGCACGATCTCTCCCGAGGTCACGCGCCGCCTCGGCGCCGCCGCCGCCGGGCGTGGCGTGGAGGCGCTCGACGCGCCCGTCAGCGGCGGGCCGCCAGGGGCCGAGGCGGGCACGCTCTCGATCATGGCCGGCGGCAAGCAGGACGTGTTCGACGCCTGCCTGCCCCTGCTGCAGACGATGGGCAAGACGATCACCCGGGTCGGCGACCTGGGCGCCGGGCAGGTGACGAAGGCGTGCAACCAGGTCGTCATCGCGGCGACGCTGGCCGGCATCGCCGAGGCACTGGTCCTGGGCGCGAAGGCCGGAGTGGACCCGGCGCTGATCCGGCAGGCGCTGCTCGGCGGCTACGCGGGCAGCCGGCTGCTCGAGGTGCACGGCCAGCGCATGATCGACCACGCCTTCGACCCGGGCTTCTTCGTGAAGCTCCACGACAAGGACCTGCACATCGTGCTCGACATGGCGCGCAGCCTGTCCGTCTCCGCGCCGGTCACCGCCCTGGCCGCTCAGCACTTCAACGCGCTGATCGCGGACGGCGACGGCGAGCTCGACAACTCCGCGATGCTCAAGGTCTACGAGCGGCTGGCAAGAGCGACGATCGCCTGAGCCGGATTCCACCGACGACACGCGGATCAGGCCCGTCTTTCCGCTCGCGCGGTGGAATCCGGCTGAGCCGGCGTAACGGCCGGCACAGCGGACTCTCCGCGCGGCAAGATGGTTGGTGCATGCCCACCGGCATCACCTGGGATCCCCTGCTGGCGGACCGCCTGGTCCGCGGCCTCTCACTGAGCGTGCTCGGCCAGATCGGCCTGCCCGACCCGCTCGCGCGGCTGCTGGTGCTCGGCCGCAGCGACTCGCCGCCCGAGGGCAAGATGGCGCTGGCCGCCGTTCTCGTGCCGACCGCCTCCGGTGGGACGGCAGTCCTCAGCCCGTTCGGCCTCGGCAACGCCGGCGCGACGCGCGTTCCCGTGGGCCTGGCGCCGCGGTTCGGCGGGCGCGCGGCGGCCGGCGGGTTCTTCGTGCCCGGGCCGGACGGCGAGGACCGGTTCCTGGTCGCTCCCGGTCTGATGCGGCACGTCACCGTGACGTGCGGCCTGTGGCCGGTCGTCCACCAGCTGATCGGCCCCAAGGCGCCGGCGCTGCCGAGCGGCGACTCAGCCGCCGTGGCCGCCGACCTCGACCGCTTCTGCGAGCTGCTCGACGCCGTCCTCGTGGCGATGTACGAGGCCCAGGACCTGGCGCCGCCGCCCCGCGACCTGACGCTGCGGCCGACCGCCGCCAGCGTCGAGGGCGCGGTGACCGGGCTGCGCCGGCTGACCAGGTCCACGCTCTCGCGGCTGCCCACGAACCGGGCGCCCGGCGACGTCTACGATCCGGCGTCCGACGCGGCGCCGGGCGACGAGCCGACCAGCTTCGCGGACGTCGGCGGCCAGGTGGCAGCGCGGACGGAGCTGGAGACGATCTGCCTGGCCGTCAAGCAGCCGGACGCGTTCCGGGCCTGGGGCGCCCGTCCGCCGCGCGGCGTCCTCCTCTACGGGCCGCCCGGCACGGGCAAGACGCTGCTGGCCCGGGCGCTCGCCCACGAGGCCGGGGCGCGCTTCCTGCACGTGCGCGCGTCCGACGTGGTCTCCAAGTGGTACGGCGAGGCCGAGAAGCGGATGCAGTCGGCCTTCGACCGGGCTCGGGCCGAGGCGCCGACCGTGATGTTCTTCGACGAGATCGACGCGCTGGCGCGGAGCCGGGACTTCTCCCACGAGGCGACCCACCGCATCGTCAGCACGTTCCTGGAGAACATGGACGGCCTCCGGGAGGTCGAGGGCGTGATCGTGCTGGCGGCCACCAACCGGCCCGAGGCGGTGGACGAGGCGCTGCTCCGGCCGGGCCGGTTCGACCGGCTGGTCGAGGTGCCGCTGCCCGGCCGGGACGACCGCCGCGCGATCTTCCTGGTCCACATGCGGCGGGCCGAGCGCAAGGCCGCGCGGCCGCTGTTCGCCGAGCTGGACGACGAGCGGTGGCAGGCGCTGCTCGACGCCACGAACGGGTTCAGCGGGGCGGACATCGCCGAGACCGTGCGCCGCGCGCTGGAGGCGAAGGTCCGGTCGGGCGCGACGGCCGGCCGGATCGAGGCGGACGAGCTGGTCGGCGTGGCCGGCGGGGTCGCGCGCCCGTTCTGAGCCGGACCCCGGAGGCATTCCGGACACGGACCGGGCGCGCCCCCATCTCGCGCCCTCAGAATGGAGAACCGTGAGCGGGGGTCACTCGCACGGGGCGTACGACAACGACGACGCCGTCAGGGCCGTCATCATCAGCGCCGTCGTGCTCGGCGCCGCCGCCGCCATCGAGATCGTCGCGGCGGTGGTGAGCGGCTCGGCCAGCGTGCTGGCCGACGGCCTGCACAACAGCGGGGACGTCCTCACCACGTTCGTCCTGCTGTTCGCGTTCGCGCTCGCCCGGCGGCCGGCCACCCGCCGCTTCCCGTCCGGCTACGGCCGGATCGAGGACATCGCGACGCTGATCATCGTCGTCGTGATCGTCGTGACCGCCGCGGTCGCCGCCTTCGAGTCGGTCCGCAAGCTGATCCAGCCCGAGCAGTACAGCAACATCCCGTTCAGCCTCTTCGCGGCCGGGGTCGGCATCGTGGCCAACCTGGCGGTGTCGGAGTACAAGGTCCGCGTCGGCCGCGGCCTCGGCTCGACCGCGCTGGAGGCGGACGGCATCCACTCGCGGGCGGACGCGCTCGTGTCGGCGGGCGCGTTCGTGGGCATCGGCCTCGCCGGCATGGGCCTGCGCCTGGCCGACCCGATCGCCGGCATCGTCATCACCGGGGCGATCCTGTACCTCCTGGGCGGCACGCTGCGCAAGCTGGTGCTGCGGATGATGGACGCGGTGGACCCCGCGCTGATCGACGAGCTCACGGCGGCGGCCGTGCAGACGGAGGGCGTGCTCGGGGTCCACGACGTGCGGCCGCGCTGGGTCGGCCGCGAGCTGGTCGCGGTCATGCACGTGGACGTCGCGCCGGACCTCTCTTTGAAGGACGCGCACGCGATCGCGCAGCACGTCGAGCACGAGGTGTCGCACGCGGTGCCGGGAGCGCGCGTGGACATCCACATGGACCCCGGGACCGAGACGCACCAGCACGCCGGACACGACCACTAGGCCCTCCTCTTCCCGTTTCCGGCGGGGCGTACACTTGGGTACTGATGACCGTGCCGTACAGTCCTGGACTCGAAGGCGTCGTCGCCGCCCAGACTGAGATCAGCGAGGTAGACGGGCAGAATGGTCGGCTCATCTATCGGGGCGGCTATCTCATCCACGAGGTCGCGGATCGCTCCTTCGAGGAGATCGCCCATCTCCTCTGGACCGGCGAGCTGGCCGACGACGCCCAGCTTCGCGACTTCAACGGCAAGCTGGCGGCACGGCGCGCGCTGAACGGCGCCGCGCGCGCCGCGCTGGCGGGCCTGCCGGCGGACGCGGATCCCATGGACGCGCTGCGCACGCTGCTCTCGGCCCAGGGGGCCGGACCGGGCTGCCCCAGGCCCAGCCTGGACGCCGCGATCGCCGCCACCGCCGTGACGCCGACCGCCATCGCGGCGTACTACCGGCACCAGCGCGGCCAGTCCCCGGTCGAGCCCCGCGCCGACCTGGGCCACGCCGCCAACTTCCTGTACATGCTGGCCGGCCAGGACCCGGAGCCCGACCGCGTGCGCTACCTGCAGTCGTACCTCGTCCTGCTCGCCGACCACGGCCTGAACGCGTCGACGTTCGCCGCGCGCGTGATCTGCTCCACCGGCAGCGACCTGTGGTCCTCCGTCGTGGGCGCCGTCGGCGCCCTGAAGGGCCCGTCGCACGGCGGCGCCGCCACAGCCGCGATGAACATGATCGAGCGGGTCGGCGGCCCCGACAAGGCGGAGCGCTTCGTGATCGACACCCTCGACCGCAAGGAGCGGCTGATGGGCTTCGGCCACCGCGTCTACCGCACGTACGACCCCCGCGCGAAGATCCTGCGCGACCTCTGCCGCGAGGCCAACCGCGAATTCTACGACGTGGCCTTCCGGGTCGAGGAGGTGGCGCTGCGCGAGCTCCTGGCCCGGCACCCCGAGCGGCCGAACGCCACCAACGTGGACTACTACTCGGCGGGCGTGCTGGCCGCGGCCGGCTTCCCCAAGGAGTTCTTCGCGTCGGTGTTCGCGGCCTCCCGGATGGTCGGCTGGACGGCGCACATCCTGGAGTACGTCGCCAAGGACGGGCGCATCATCCGGCCCGCCTCGGAGTGGATCGGACCCGATCCCGAGAAGCGCGCCGCCGTACTGACGACGTAGCGGGCCGGTCGCCGGATCCCCCGGCCGGTATCCGGCGACCGGGCCAACCTACACTGGATTCGTGCCCGACAACGAATTCGACGTGGCCGTGCTGGGCGGCGGAACGGGCGGCTACACCGCCGCCATCCGGGCGGCGCAGCTCGGCAAGCGGACCGTCGTCGTGGAGGCGGCCAAGCTCGGCGGCACGTGCCTGCACATCGGCTGCATCCCGACCAAGACCCTGCTGGAGACGTCGGGCCTGTTCCACAAGCTGCACGACCGCCGCGAGGAGTACGGCATCGAGGCCCGCGACGTGTCGTTCGACTACGAGCGGCTGGCCGGGCGCCGGGACGCCGTCGTCGACCAGCTCTGGAAGGGCGTCCAGGGCCTGATGCGCAAGAACAGGATCGAGGTGATCCAGGGCTGCGGCCGGCTGGAGGGCGGCGGCCGCCTGCGCGTGGACGACCGGACGATCCAGGCCGGCGCGATCATCGTGGCGACCGGGTCCTCCCCGCGCTCGCTGCCCGGCCTGGACTTCGACGGCGAGCGCATCATCAGCTCCGACCACGCGACGATGGCGCGGAAGCTGCCCGCGTCGATGGCGATCATCGGCGCCGGCGCGGTCGGGGTGGAGTTCGCCACGTTCTACCGCCAGATGGGCGCCGAGGTGACGCTGATCGAGGCGCTCGACCGGCTCGTGCCGCTGGAGGACGACGAGGTCTCGCGGGCGCTGCTGCAGGCGTTCAAGCGCGCCGGCATCGACTGCCGCGTGGGCGCGCGGGTGGAGGGCGCCCGCGTCGGGCGCGACGGAGTCGTGGTCCGGCTGGTGGACGGCGAGGTGAAGGCCGAGCAGGTGCTGGTCGCCGTCGGCCGTGGGCCCAACAGCCGGGACATCGGCCTGGAGCAGGCGGGCGTCGAGGTCGACCAGCGCGGCGTCGTGAAGGTGGACGAGTGGATGCGCACGTCGGCGGCCGGCGTCTGGGCGATCGGCGACGTGGTCGGCGGGTTCCAGCTCGCGCACGCGGCCGCGCACGAGGGGATCGTCGCCGCCGAGGACATCGCCGGCCGCCGGGTGGCGCCGATGGAGCAGGAGCTCGTCACCCGCTGCACGTACTCGACGCCGGAGATCGCGTCCGTCGGCCTGACCGAGGCCCAGGCGCGGGAGCGGGGCCTCGAGGTCCGCGCCGGCAAGTTCCCGTTCGTGGCCAACGCCCGCGCGATCATCCACGGCGAGACCGCCGGCTTCGCCAAGATCGTCGCGGACGCGAAGACCGGCCAGCTGCTGGGCGCCCACATCGTCGGTGTCCAGGCGACGGAGCTGATCGGCGAGCCCGCGCTGGCCCGGCTGTTCCAGGGCGACCCCTGGGAGGTCGGCCGCAACATCCATCCTCATCCCACGCTCAGCGAGGTGATCGGCGAAGCCTCCCTCGCGGTGGACGGCGTGGCGCTGAACATCTAGGTATCCATGGCAGAGACAACAGAACAGGTCGCGAAGCGGAAGGCCTTCGATCCCGACTGGCGGTTCCAAGAGGCGGTGGACTGGCGGGACACCGACATCGACGAGAAGACGCTGCTGGAGTGGTTCCACCTGATGCTGCTGGGCCGGCAGATCGACTACCGGTGCCAGGTGCTGAACCGGCAGGGTCGGGCCCCGTTCATCATCTCGTGCGCCGGCCACGAGGCGGCGCAGGTCGGCGTCGCGTGGCCGCTCGTGCCGAAGCACGACTGGATCGCGCCGTACTACCGCGACATCGTCCTCTGCTTCCGCATGGGCCTGACGCCGCTCGACCTCATGCTCTCCGTGCTGGCCAAGCCGGCCGACCCCGCATCAGGCGGCAAGCAGACGCCGGGCCATTTCTCCGACACGCGCCTGAACATCGTCTCGGGCGGCTCGCCACTGTCCACCCAGATGGTCCACGCGACAGGCGTGGCGTACGCGCTGAAGATGGACGGCACCGACAAGGTCGTCATGACGTGCTACGGGGAGGGCGCCGGCTCCGAGGGCGACGCGCACGAGGCGTTCAACTTCGCGGCCATCCACCGGCTGCCCGAGATCTTCGTCTGCCAGAACAACGGGTTCGCGATCTCGGTGCCGTTCAACAAGCAGTACGCGATCGAGCACGCGTCGCAGCGGGCGGCCGGCTACGGCTTCCCCGGCGTGACCGTGGACGGCCGGGACCCGGTGACCTGCTACCACGTGTCCAAGCAGGCGGTCGCGCGCGCGCGCTCGGGCGAGGGGCCGACGCTGATCGAGTGCCTGGTGGACCGGCTCGGCGCCCACTCGTCCGAGGACGACCAGCGCCGCTACCGCAGCCAGGAGGAGCTGGACCAGCTCGCGGCCAACGACTGCCTGGCCCGCTTCCGGAAGCGGCTGCTGGACGAGGGCCTCCTCGACGAGAGGACGGTCGCCGAGTACGAGGAGCAGGTCAAGGACGAGGTCACCCGCGCGACCCGCCAGGGCCTCGACTCCCCGGACGCGAAGCCCGAGGACGCCCTGACCAACGTCTACTCGCTGGACCTGCCGGCGCCGTTCGACCCCGACCCCCAGGCCGAGACCGAGGAGATGAACATGGTCCAGGCCATCCGGGACGGCCTGGCGCAGGAGATGGAGCGCGACGAGCGCGTGGTGGTGCTCGGCGAGGACGTCGGCCCGAAGGGCGGCGTGTTCCTGGTCACCGACGGGCTGCACGCGCGCTTCGGCGAGGATCGGGTGATCGACACGCCGATCGCGGAGTCCTCGATCGCCGGCATCGCGCTCGGCCTGGCGCTGGCCGGCAAGCGGCCCGTGGCCGAGATGCAGTTCACCGACTTCGCCCACATGGCGTTCAACCAGATCACGAACGAGATCGCGAAGTTCCGCTACCGCACGGACGGCGACTGGGGCGTGCCGATGGTGGTCCGGGCTCCGATGGGCGGCCACTCGCACGGCGCGCTGTACCACTCGCAGTCGATCGAGGCGCGGTTCGCGACGCCCGGCCTCAAGATCGTGATCCCGTCCACGCCGTACGAGGCGAAGGGCCTGATCATCGCGGCGATGCGCGACCCCGACCCGGTCCTCTTCTTCGAGCACAAGCGCCTGTACCGGATGTTCAAGGAGCGGGTCCCCAGGGGCGACTACCTGATCCCGCTGGAGCAGGCACGGGTGGTCCGCGAGGGCGACGACCTGTCCGTGTTCTGCTACGGGCTGATGGTCCACTACGCGCTGGAGGCGGCGAAGCACCTGGAGGCCGACGGCTGGAGCGTCGAGGTCGTGGACCTCCGCACCGTCTACCCGCTGGACCGCGACGCGATCCTGGCCTCGGCCCGCAAGACGGGCAAGTGCCTGGTCCTGTACGAGGACAACTTCAGCGTGTCGATCGGGTCGGAGGTGGCGGCGGTCATCGCCGACGGCGCCTGGCGCTGGCTCGACGCGCCGGTGAAGCGGCTGGGCGGGCTGGACGTGCCCTCCATGCCGTACGCGCAGCCGATGGAGGACTTCTTCATGCCCAATCCCGAGAAGATCACGGCGGCGTTGAAGGAGCTGGCGGAGTTCTGATGGCGACGACACGCGTCACGATGCCGCAGCTCGGCGAGTCGGTGCACGAGGGCACGATCTCGCGCTGGCTGGTCAAGCCGGGCGAGAAGGTGGTCGAGTTCGAGCCGATGCTGGAGGTGGACACCGACAAGGTGAACGCCGAGGTCCCCGCGCCGGTGACCGGGGTCCTGAAGGAGATCCTGGCCCAGGAGGGCGACACCGTGGAGGCCGGCACCGAGATCGCCGTGGTCGAGGTCGAGGGCAACGGCGAGGTGCCGGCGACGGTCGAGGTGCGGCCGACCGAGGCGGAGGCTGCCGCCGAGGCGCCGACGGAGGCGGACGCGAAGCCGGAGGCGCGGCCCGAGCCGGCTCGGGCTCCGGCGCCGGAGCCCGAGCCGGCGCGGCCGGCGGCCCAGCGGGACGGCGCCGAGCACCGCTACTCGCC